>LFRM01306176.1_pt1 | contig 18716 bp, 14 predicted proteins | sample 618341 | NCBI WGS metagenome assembly LFRM01 (sample SAMN03654438, study PRJNA283298) | anaerobic digester metagenome | isolation source: pool of bioreactors CSTR01a, CSTR02a, and CSTR03a thermophilic anaerobic... | place: Denmark: Kgs. Lyngby | collected 2014-05-21 | reverse complement strand
TTTTCCTGAAATAGACCAGTCCTATTCTTTAATCGATTTACAGAAAACAGTAAAAGGTAATGTAAAGCAGATTACAGGAAATATCGTCACAGTACTCCTTAATCCAAAATATTGTAAGGCTAAGAAAATATACGAAGGACAAATCTTCTATGATAAATTTACCAATGAGATTAAATTTCAAGGTAAGATTATAGGAGAAAAAAGCATAAATCTAAATCAAATTAGGCTATGGGATGACTCACTAAACAATAGGCTAGGACTTGAAATAGAAAAGCATTTTGGACTTAATTACAATGCCAATAAAATGTGGGATGCAGTTCGATTTGTTGCCCATCAGTATGAAATAAGTCCACCTAAGCAGTATCTTAAAAGTCTTGCTTGGAAGGGAGATAGAAATGCAATAGCTAAACTCCTGCCGACTTATTTAGGAACTGATGATACAAAATTAAATGCCTGGATCATGGAGCATATGATTTTAGGTTTAGTAAAAAGAATCTTTGAACCAGGATCTAAGTTTGATGAGATGATGGTTTTAGTAGGTGGTCAAGGAATAGGTAAATCTACCTTTGCTAGATACTTGGCCATTAAAGATGATTGGTTTTGCACTATAGAAAATATTCAAGGTAAAGATGCTGTCATGAATCTAATGGGAAAGACAGTGGTAGAAATTGAAGAATTTGTTGCCTTAAGAAATGCAAAGTCAGCCAATGAAGCAAAATCATTTTTATCTAAACTAAGTGATAGAATAAGAATCCCTTATGAGAAATTTTCAACAGATGTTCCTAGGACTTGTATTTTAATTGGAACATTAAATGAAAGAACTTTTTTAAATGACCATACAGGAGAGAGAAGATATTTACCTGTAGAATGTCATAAGGAAAATAGAAGAAAGGCCATTTATCTAGACAAGGATTTTCAAGGTGAAAAATCAGAAAAAGAATATCTAGATTTAATTCGAGAAGATTTTAACCAGGCCCTCGCCTATGGATATAAGCTCTATAAAGAGAAGAAACACTCCTGGACCATACCAAAAGATCTCCTTGAGGACCTCTACCAGGAACAAGAAAAGTTTAAGTATCTTAATCCAGATGTAGAAGATATTCGATACTTTTTAGAAGAATACAAGTCAAAAACAAAAGAACCAAATATAACTTGTTTTAAGGAATTATCCATGCAAGGCTATGGGATTAAATCAAAATCTTTTTCTGAAATCATGGATAATTATTTTCCAGAATGGAAGCCAGTTCGCTCATCAAAGACTAAAAGAATTTCTCCTAGTGGAATATCTATACCAGTAAAACTTTATTATGAGAAGGGAGAAAAGAAAGAAAATGATTTTATAGAAGTTGATAATGATGATTTACCAAAAGAATGGCAAGAGTCGGAGCAGATAGAAATGGACACAGGAGAGAAAGAAAAATGTAACTTTGTTTAAGATCTAACTTAGCGAATGAAATGAGGTTTAGTAGGTCTAATACAACCTGTTTCCCAAGAACGATAGTGATTGGCTAGAAACAGTCTGTAACTTGTAACTTGTAACCAAGTTTTTAAAACCCTTAGAATTAGGCTGGTAGAAATGGAAGTCTAGAAATATCAAGGCTTGTAGGGATGAGGATAAGAATCAATGCCTTATTTGAGGACTTTTGAAATAGTAGGTTACAGTTACAAATCGCTTGTGTCTATTAAAACTTTAGTAGCAAGCACAGTAGCTGTACGGACAGCTACGAGAAAATTGTAAAAGTAAGTCCTGTTGGGTTTACTTCTACATATAAAATTTTCTACTTGTTCCTATCAGAATGATTTAGGGGTTCCCCCTAAGACCCTAGTTAAAAATATTATAGAAAGGAGGAATACTATGGCTAATAGATACAGAAATGAAAGGATAGAAATTAAATTAACCAAGGAAGAAAAGAAACTTTTTAAGAAAAAGTTAGAACTTTCTAAGTCAAAATCAATGGGACATTTTATAAGAAAATGTGTCTTGGAAGCTCCTATATTTGTAATAGATATGAATGAATTTAGGAAGATGCAAACCCTTATTGGGAGGAATGCAAGCAATATTAATCAGATTGCAAAAAGAGTAAACACTACAGGAGTAATCTATAGGGAAGATATAGAAGATCTTAAAAAAGAAAATGATGATATATCGAAAGAGATAATGAAGATACAAAATATTTTGGTAGGAAAGTATATTTAAAATTTATACACTTCTCCTATTTGTTTATGTTTATACTTTACTCTATAATATAAATAAGGGCTTATATCACAATGAATCTGACTCAAAAGTAATTAAGCAGATAAGTAATCAAATGAAGGGGTTATATAAATGTATAAGAGATATAATTCGAAGGATAAGGAATCTATTTATAAATATGCACAGGAATTGAAAGGTAAGACATTTAAAGATATTTGTGATGCAGATAAATATTTTTTGACAGAGGTGGTAAAGGAAGTTACAGAGGAAGAGTATAGGATATCTTATGAAAATAAAAATCGCAAAGGTGGATTAGGTGAAATTGTAGAAGAAAGATACTTTCACTACAAAGCAGATAACATATCTGAGGCTGATTTTTCAGATGCTCAGGTGGAATTAAAAGTCACACCATATAAAATAAATAAAAATGGTACTATATCTGCTAAGGAAAGATTAATAATATCTATGATAAATTATATGAAAATTATAAATATGGATTTCTACAACAGCAATGCTTGGGAAAAATTAAAAAATATATTGCTGGTGTATTATTTATGGGAACCAAATATAGAAGATAGACTTGATTATATGATTAATTATATATATATGCTCAGCCCAGAAGGAGAAGATTTAAGAATTATAGAAAGTGATTTTTATAAAATTAGACAAAAGGTTATGGATGGAAAAGCTCATGAGTTGTCAGAAGGAGATACCTTATATTTAGGAGCAGCTACAAAGTCTTCTAATTCTAAAAATAGAACTCCTCAACCTAATTCTAAAATATTAGCAAAACCTAGAGCGTTTTCTTTAAAAACTTCCTATATGACATACGTGTTGAGGAATTACATAACTGGAGGTAGTGAAAGAGAAGATAAAATCTTAAAAGATGATACAGTATTAGAGTTTGAAAAATATGTTTTAAATAAAATCAATCAATATAAAAACATCAAAGATACAGATTTATTTAAAGAATTCTTTGATGATGAAAATATAAAGAGTAAGAATAGATACAGTCGTTTAGCATTGGAGATACTAGGAGTAAAGACAAAGAATGCTGAAGAATTTGAGAAAGCTAACATAGAAGTTAAGGCAGTACGTATAGAGTCTGATAAGAAGATAAGGGAGTCGATGTCATTTCCGGCTTTTAAGACTATGGAACTAATAAAACAAAATTGGGAAGAATCAGATATTAATAATTACTTTACCCAAACAAAGTTTTTATTTGTAATTTACAAAAAGAAACAAAATAATTACTATTTAAAAGGTGCAAAGTTTTGGAATATGCCTGTATATGATATTGAAGGAAGTTTGCGTGAAGAGTGGCAGAGGGCAGTAAATATATTTAGAGAAGGTGTTAAATTTACAATAAAAAGGCCAGATTATCCAATAAGAAATAATTTGCCTAAGAAATCCAATACGAAGATATTACATGTTAGACCCCATGCACGGAAGGGAGCTCATGTAATTAATGGTATAAAATATGGAAATGGTGAAATAGAAAGAGACACAGATTTATTGCCAGATGGAAATAGAATGACAAAACAGTGCTTTTGGTTAAATAATGATTATATATTGAAACAAATTAAAGATAAACTAAAATAAGGTTTGATCTTTTATAAGAAATAAGGTAAAATAGAAGTATCAAACGGAGGGATATCATATGGACTTAAAGGTTGTTGAATTATTTGCAGGTGTAGGTGGATTTAGAGTTGGTTTAAATCATATAAAAAGATTTGATGAAAAAACAGGTCTAGCAATTGAAAATGGTGATTGGGATTTTGTATGGGCAAACCAATGGGAGCCATCTACTAAAACACAACCTGCTTTTGAATGTTATATAAAAAGATTTGGTCATAAGAATCATAGTAATGTGGATATAAATAAAGTAGATAAAAAGAAAATACCAGAACATACATTATTAGTTGGTGGATTCCCTTGTCAAGACTATTCTGTTGCAAGAAGTTTGTCAAATGAGATGGGTATTAAAGGTAAGAAGGGTGTCTTATGGTGGGATATAGTCGATGTATTATATGAGAAGAGACCACCATTTATACTCCTTGAAAATGTAGATAGATTATTGAAATCACCTGCGAATCAAAGGGGTAGGGACTTTGCAGTTATGTTAAAAACCTTAGAAGATTTAGGATATATAGTTCAATGGAGAATGATAAATGCTGGTGAATATGGAATGCCTCAAAGGAGAAGGAGAGTTTTCATATTTGCATCATTAAAAGAGACAAAATATTCACAAGGGATTATAAAGATAGAAGATAAAGAAAAATATCTAAAAGAAGATGGCTTCTTCAATGATATATTTCCAGTTGAAACAGAAAATGTGGTAATAGAAGAAAAGTCTATAGACGAATTTAAAGATCCAGTAGATACATCAGAAAACTATAAAAGTGAAAAATTCTTAACTACAGGTTTATTTATTAAAGGTGAAATTATAAACTTTGATGTATTAGAAAAATCTAATGAGAATGTTTATACATTAGGGAAAATAATTGAGAGAGCTAAAAAATATCAAGAAATAGACCTTGAAGAGTACGTTGTTGAAGGGAAAGAATTAGAAAAATGGGAGTATTTAAAAGGCTCAAAAAAAATAGAAAGAACTAGTAAATCAGGGCATAAGTACACATTCTCTGAAGGGAAAATGTCATTTCCAGACCCTTTAGATTTACCTAGTAGGACTATGTTAACAAGTGAAAGTTCAGTAAATAGATCTTCTCACATTGTATATGATAAAGATCTAAATAAAAATCGAAAAATTACAGAGATTGAAGCGGAACTACTACAAATGTTTCCGGCAAACTGGACAAATACAGGAATGACCAGAAGGCAAAGATATTTCATGATGGGTAACGCATTGGTTACTGGGGTTATTAGTAAGTTAGAGGACAAGCTAAAGAAAATAATAATCGAAGAAGATGGTTTCTAAATAATAATCAATGCAGTAGTAAATTGTTAACAAAATTAAGCCACTATAATATATAAATTTGAATTATGAATATTCCCTTTATAATAGATTAAATGAAAGAATCTTATATTAAGGGGATATTTTATAGCATACAAAAATAATTTTACTGGATTAATTGTACTTTTCTGAAGTTTTAAGTTAAAAGTAAATATGATACAGTTAATATTAAATAATTTGTAAGTAACATCAATAAAATAGAAAGTTTAAAACAACAGAAAAATTTAGAAGGGGGAAAAAATGAAATTAATAGAAATGTTAAAAAATAAAAGTTTAAAAAAAACAGGCGAAACAAAAAAATTTACAATACCAGGTCAAAATAATGATATTTATGATGTTTATGCCATCCCATTAGAAGTTTTATACTATAATGATCAAAATGGACGTATTAACACAACATACCGAAAATATTTAGCTGAACATAAACAATTAAATCCTGAGACTGGTAATTCAGAGTATAATAGAATTTTCGAACAGTTTATTTATGATTCTAATAAGCCTGCTCTTAAAAAGACTCTTCAATCCATCAAGGAAAAAGGACAACAAGAGCCTGGGGTTGTATTGCCGGATGGACGTATTATTGATGGAAACCGACGATTTACTGCATTAAGAATGTATCAAGCAGAAGAGGGCATTGAGAAATTTTTTCATGCAGTGATATTACCTTTAGATCAAAAAAATGAGGTTGATAAAAAGACTATTAAATATCTAGAGTTAGATCTTCAATTAGGTCGAGAAGAAAAAATAAGTTATGATCCTATTGATAGAATTTTTGATGTCTACTATACAATTGAAGTAACTAAACAAATGACTCCACAAGAATACCGAGATGCATCGGGTGCTGGAAATACCAAAGGAATAAATCGGGATATTAGATTGGCTGAATTGATTATAAATTTTATCAAAATAGTTTCTCCAGGAGGTAGTCCGATTGATAAATTTTATTTGGCTAAGGATTTACAGTTAGATGGACCAATAGAAGAAATAGAATCAACTATTACAAAGCTAAAATCTACAGATAAAAAAGCAATTACTGATGCTGTGCTAGTTTATGTTGCTCTAACAAAAACTGATTTTGTTAAGAAAGCTCCTACATTAGCAGTTAGGGACTTAAAGAATGATATATTAAACAACCCTGAAATCTTACCTTATTATCTAGATGCTGTTGATGAACGAGTTGATGATATTATTGATATTTTTGATGAAAACCCTATAAAATCATCAAATGATTTAAATAAAATAATAAATGAGAACGCAGAGGCTTTTGAGACTGCTAAAAAATTAGTTAATTCCACACAAAGATTAATTCGTAAAGGAAATTTAGATACAAAAAGGACGAGAGTACTCGTTGAGCTAGAAGATATTCGTGATAATCTTGAAGAAATAAAACCTGAGGATTTCTTAGAATTAACTGTAGATGAAAATATAATTGCTAGGGAAGTTCTTACTGATATTACTGACATATTATATAAACTAAGAAAAGGGTGTTAATTATGGGATTTTCAGATAATATAAAAAAACAACTACAATCATCTTATACTGGTTCTTTAGCAGATGTTTTTTATAAGCCACTCCTTAGTGAAGCTACCTTATATCAAAGAGTTTCTGCATACTTTACTTCTGAAGGATTAGACTTACTCATTGATGGTATTGAAGAACTTGTGAAAAACGATGGAACCATGGAATTTATTATCTCAAAACAAATCAGTAAAAAAGATTATGAAAAAATTCATTCAGGATATACTCTTTTTAATGAATTAAAACCTTTAAAATTAGCTGAAAGAAACGAAAAACTGAGTCCCAAAATTCAAAAACAATTAGGAAACCTTGCTTTTATGATTGCTATGGGAAAAGCAAGAGTTAAAATCGCCTTTACTGATAGAGGAGATTTCCATGATAAATTTGGTATTATTTCTTCTGGTAAAGAGAAAGTTTTCTTTAATGGTTCTGCTAATGAAACGCAAAGTGGTATTAATGTCAACTATGAGAGTATTACCGTAGATGTATCTTGGGATAATAGTCAAAATGTAATATCGAGAGTTGAGTCAAATGTAGATAGATTCAATCGACTATGGAAGAATGAAGAGCCTGGTGTTACTGTTATAGAGGCTTCAGATTTAGCATATGAAGAATTTGCTAAATATCAATCTCAGTCAGATATACAAGAATTTGAAATAGTTACAGATGAATTTTCCGAGACGGAATTGCGTGAAAATTATATTATCTTTATATTAATGGACAATAAAGTAGTTCGAGTTGATACAACTGAAATTAATCTAACAAATACTGATAGAAAACTTAAAAAAGGTAGTGATTTAACTCGATTTTTTGAAGAGGATAATAGTGTAATAAAAGAAACAACTACTTATAAAGATATAGAAAGAATAATAACTGTTACAAGAGGAAGAGCTAAAAGAAAAGCTATTAATGTTATAGTATCAAAATCTGTGAAGGAATTTTTAGCTAGAAATAAATATTCTATAGAACAATATAAAATAATAGGAGATATTTATAAAAATGATCTTAATGAATTTCCTTCAGACAAATTAGAATCTTATAAGGAGTTTATCAAAATTGTTCAATCTGAAGTAGAAAGACCATTATATGATTTGCATCTGAGAGCTGCATATTATGAATATGAAATGAGTAGAGTAGCCAATTTTTCAGTGCCTGGTGCTGGTAAAACAGCAATGATTCTTGGTGTATTTGCATTTTTAAATAGACAGAATGCGCAAGAAAATGAGAAAGTTGAAAGAATATTAGTTATTTCTCCCATTAGTGCTTTTGAAAGTTGGAAACAAGAATTTAAAGCTGTTTTTGGTGCGAAAAAACAATTATATTCTATTGACTCACAGAGTTCAAATGACTTTGAAGATGAATTAAATTTAAAATGGGGGATTAGTAACTTAGTATTAGTTAACTACGAGTCTCTTCCCAAATATTCCTCTCAATTAAAACAGCTTTTAGGGGCTAGAACGATGCTAGTTTTCGATGAAGTTCATCGAATTAAAAATCCTTTTGGTATTAGAGCGGCAGCGGCTCTGGATATATCAAGAATTCCTAAATTTAAATATGTTCTAACTGGAACTCCAATTCCAAACTCTTATCAAGATATTTATAATTTTTTACACATTCTGTATTCAAATGAATATAGCTCGTATTTTGGCTGGGATATAAGTGTTTTGAGCAATCCTAGGGTTCGACAAATTAATGAAATCAATCAAAAGTTATATCCTTTTTTCTGGAGAACAAATAAAGATGATTTAGGTGTTCCTAAACCAGATTCAGACTTACTCACAGTAGTTAAACCTAGCTCAGAACAATTAGATTTAGCAGAGGCAATTTACTACAATGAAACATCTAGCTTAGCAAGGTTAATTAGATTAATACAAGCTTCTACAAACCCATCTTTGGTTACTGAGGCTATAAATTACAAGGAATTAATGTCATATGATGAAGAAGGAGATCTTAAAGGCATTTCAGAGGATGAATTTAATAAACTTTTAGGTGATGATTTAAATAAAAAGAATGCTAAACTTTACTCTGATTTAAAGGTTGATTCAATTATTGCACCAAAATTTATGCAAGGAATTAATTTAGTTGAAAACCTTGTATCAGAAGGAAAAAAAGTTTTAGTTTGGGGAATTTTTGTAGACACATTACAAAAAATAACAAAATCTCTTAGAGAGAAGGGGATAAAAACTAACCTTGTATATGGTGGTACAGACAAATCAGAAAGAGTTGATTTGATTAATAATTTTAGATATGGGAATACGCAGGTTTTAGTATCTAACCCACAAACTTTAGGAGAGGCTATTTCCCTACACCAGACAGTTCACGATGCTGTTTATTTTGAATACAATTTCAACTTGACTTTTATGTTGCAATCTAGAGATAGGATACATAGACTTGGACTAGATTCTAATCAATATACCAGATATCACTATTTACAAACAGAAGATGAAGACTGGTCAAGTTATCGACCAGGATTTATAGATGAGAAGATATATAAACGATTAAAAGAAAAAGAAGAAATTATGTATGCTGCAATTGATAACAATAATTTATCGATAGAGTATGGTGTAAATGAAATACTAGAAGCTATTAAAATAATAGATGAAGAGAGAGAAAGAATTAGAAAAAATTCCTAATCAATATTGAGCTTGCTTTTTGTAAATATGGCCATGGCTTTTTTAATATTTCGTTTTCTTTACCTATATTAGTATTGTAGATTTAGGTAGGTTATCTTCACTATTAAGCTCAGCAAGTGTTACAAGAATTATAAAGTTCTACAATGGTATTTTTATATTTATCTGTATATCTTTTGGACATTATAGACACTGGAACTGGGACTGGAACGGGTAAAATAAGTTGAAAATGTACCTACATCATACGAACAGAACAGAAATGAACTGCTAAATAATGTCTAAATTGAAAGCTTTTGCATATAGTTGATGATAGTAAATGAAGAGTGGGAATAAGCTCCGAGAGTCTTGAAAGGTGCTTAAACACTCATCATTCTTGAGGTGCCAGTGGTTAGTGATACTATTTTGATACTATGAAAAAGTGGCTAACCACTGGTTCAAAAAGTGAATAATGAATGTAAAAGACTAGTTGATTTTGAGGTCAATTAGTTTTTTTTAATTTTTCCTTTACTATAATGCCCTTTTAATATAAAATAAAGAGCATAGAAGTAAAATATATTGAAAGCAAGGTGCAGTATGTCTAACTCAAATAAAGTACTTACAATTGCAAAAGAGAACAATGGTACAGTAACGACTGCCATGATTCAGTCTGCTGGAATCGCCCGCCAATATTTAAAAATCCTAGTTGATAAAGGCCTCCTAGAAAAAGTGGCAAGAGGTGTTTATGTTTTGCCTGGAGTTTGGGATGATGAATTTTTTATTCTTCAAGCTAAATTCAAAAAAGGCGTTTTTTCAAATGAAACGGCCCTTTTTTTACATGATCTAACAGATAGAACACCACTCGTTTATTCTATGACCTTTCCAGAAAACTATAATCTTAGTAACGTGAAAAAAGAAGGAGTTCTTGCTAACCGAGCCAAAGAACCATTTTATAGCATGGGTATTGAGACTGTAATGTCACCATCAGGAAATGAAATATTAAGCTATAGCATGGAAAAAACCTTGTGTGATATTTTAAGACCGAGAAGTAAGGTAGAAACAGGTGTTATTGCTGAGGCTTTCAAACGATATGCTGTAAAGGCAAATAAAAACATTCCGAAACTATCGGAATATGCAAAAATTTTAAGAGTAGAAGGAAAAGTCAGAACCTACTTGGAGGTGTTAATTTGAAAAATGCAACACAGTTAAAAGCTATTGTCAGAAATATCTCTAAGGAGAAAAAGATTTCTGCTCAGCTTATTTTACAAAACTACATGATGGAACGCCTACTAGAGCGTATTTCCTTATCAAAATACAAGGATAACTTCATTCTGAAAGGTGGATTTCTGATAGCTTCAATGGTTGGCTTGGATACCCGTGCGACAATGGACATGGACGTCACAATAAAAGGTGAGCCAGTCAATCCTGAAAATATTAGAATGATGTTTGATGAAATAATTAAAATTTCAGTCGAAGATGCCATTACTTTTGAGTTTAAGAATATTAGTGAAATACGAGAGGGTGATGATTATACTGGCTATCGTGTTCACTTGGTGGGTAGCTTTTCTCCAATGGCAGTACCGCTTAAGCTAGATATCACCACTGGAGATAGGATTACACCGAAAGAAATACAATACGAATATAAGACCATGTTTGATGAAAAGAGCATTTTGGTATTAGCATACAATCTTGAAACTGTGATGTCTGAAAAATTGGAAGCTATTCTTTCTCGCGGAGATCAAACGACACGACCACGTGATTATTACGATGTTTATATCTTATGGAAACTGCAGCAACAAAATATTAATCTTGATCATCTGAGAGCAGCACTAATAGCCACTGCTAATAAGCGAAATTCTCTGGAATTAATGAAACAATATCAGAATACAATGTTGGTTGTTCGTGAAAGCGAGTTCATGAAAGACCAATGGCAAAAGTATCAACGTAGCTTCGATTACACAAAAGAAATTTCATTTGAGGAGACATGTGAAGCAGTTATTGATGTGATGAATCAACTGGAATTGTAGTTCAAAAGTACCGAAATGTTATCTTTGAATTAATGAATAATTTAGCGAAATAGATATGTGGTCGCAAAATGCGACCGCATGTATATGCCAGATCTGATAGCTTGAAATTATATCCTGTGATACTACTTTGACACCAAAGGGCAGTGTAGAGAAAGAAATAGAATCAAATAAAACAATCAGTCACAAAAAGGACTGTCAAAGAAAAAAAGACACTCTTAAAGCATAGTTTTCGGCAAGGAGTGGGAGTAGTATCGAGTGGTTTAGAATAAGTGAAGAGTTATTAAAATATATCTTTCAAATATCCACAAATGAATTTGTTTCGGTTAGAAAATGCTCAAACATGAAATACACCTTGAATCTTTAATAAAGAAAAGGGGTGTATTTTTTCAAAATTAATGAAATCTAATTGATATAGATACTAAGGCAGGAATTTAAAACCTATATTCACAGGAAAAAAATCAACAAATACAGGAATAAAAAATGCGTATGTGTGTGCAGGAATAAAAAAACAACAATCACTTTTCGCATAAGTGGATAAATATCTACACCTATTGGTGCAAGATAAAAAGAATTATAAAGAGGCTATACGTATTATGGCAATATTCCTTTTTATTGTTAACAATGTAATTGTTGATTATTATGCACTAACAGCGCCAGTAGAGGCTTAGGCCAGGGCCAGCAGTACTCTGCCACAGCTCTACCAGAATTTCTTTTAGCTCCACCTATTTTCTAGCTTTAGCTAGGTAGCGAAAAACTAAATATTTTGCTGCGGGGTTCTATTCATTATGGATTTAGTATTGAGCTATTACCAAACCTATCGAGCCTATCATCCCAAGTGACCATATACAAACAATTGCTGTGTTGATACATTACACCAACTGTAGTTTTCAAGTTTAGAGATGAATCTGGGCTCCTAGGAAGCAACTTATTATAAGCCATTCTTTCATTACTATAGTTAGTGCTTGATCTACTAATTATAAGCACTTTAATTCCTTATAACGGAATGATTAGCTTTAGTATCTCGGCAATTAGATCAGGAGATTAGAGAGCTTTCATTAGGTGGAGCTATTAGTGCCACTGAATTATGATTGATCAAGATTATTGCCCCAAAAACTCAGTAGAGCTGCAACTGATTCCAGTGGAGCCATACTGCGTATTACCGGAGCCCTCACTGAGAAATAATCACGATATATAGATGTAATTCGGGTGTTAGGGGCAGGTTATTTAATTCCATTTAAAATTAAAGCTTGGCTTGATTTGAGTGATAAATGGCAAACTGGTTTGAAGATCCATAGTAATGATATTAAGAAACATAAGAATGATGTTTTTAGGCTATCTCAATTACTTGTAGAAAGGGCAAAAAATAGAATGTGGAATAAATATAGAAAATGATATTGCCGAGTTTCTAAACAAAATGGAGAAAGAAGTTGTCGATAGAAAAAACTGGGATTGCCTATGGGACAGTCAGAAACAGTTGAGTTTTTAAAGCATTACTATGGTATAGATTTCAAATAAAACGCTTGTGATGAAAAGCAATAATAGTTTAGTAATTCTTCCTTAGTAGATAACTATTAGAATTCTTCTTGATTAACTAAAGGGTTTTATGGACTCTAATGGGGGAGAGATGCCTGAGGGAAGAGTGGAGAAAAGAAATAAGGGCAATGATTAATGAAAGGCAAGATATAGGATTTGTGATTTTGATCATTGATCACTCTGTTTTTTAATCTCAGGGAGTCTCACCAGTGAACTCTTTTTTATCAGTTCTATTCTACAAGGTAAAGAGCTTACTGGTGTAGTCTTCGCATCTTTTTGCTTCTTCTTTATTCTTACTTGCTTGCCAGGCTTCATTGAAGCTTTCTTAGCATGAATTCTGCAGCCGCAGAGGATCTTACCCCAAGTCTTCATGTAGCTGGCATAAGCATCGAAGTGTAGATAGTTGCCCTACCAGTTCTAGTGGTCTTATAATATAAAAGCATCACTGGCTTTTTACTCTTGTGAGAAGTTCTATAAAGCTACATATAGGATTTATGGTGGTTTTTATTCGGTAGTTTCATCTGCATGGAGAAACTTTTCTTTTATATCTCCCTATAGGGATTCTTAAAAGCGCTCGCTTGATGGTCCAGTTTGATAAGTCTTCCGGTCAGCATCGTTGTCGCTGTGCTGCACCCTAGTTTTCTGTGGTGTATCCTGGGTGAAGGTTCTTTCCACCCACCAATCCTTTGACCACATCACAAGCCACCAAACAACTGAGCGTATATGCCATCGGGTAGGTCGTAGAGGCGGCTGATGATATCCTCTTTGAAGATGTTTTCTGGCGTGTCCAGGCACATGATGGCTCCATCTTTTATGCACATTATAAGATCTGATACCCGCTTGGCGTAGTTAAGCTCGTGCAGGGACATAATAACTGTGATTCCTCGCTCATTAGCCATTTGGCGCAAAACATCCAAAATTTCAATGGCGTAGCCTATGTCCAGAAATGATGTGGGTTCATCTAGTACAATAATTTCTGGTTCCTGGCAAATGGCTCTTGCTAGCATGATTCGCTGAAGCTGGCCATCGCTTACCTGGGTGAAATCCCGATCTTTCAGGTCTAATGCCTTTACTACTCTTAGGGCATCTTTAATCTTCTCTTTGTCTGTATCTGAAAGAATTCCCAGCATCCCTGTATAGGGATAACGTCCAGCCGCCACTACATCCCAGCAGGTCATAAGATCGGGTTTTGGGCGCTCGGTAAGCACCACCGCCGCTTGCCTGGACAGTTCACTTGAAGTAATCTCTTCGATTGATTTGCCGCCAATCCGGGCGATACCGCCAATGGGGCTGAGCTGCTTTGTAATGCTTTTTAGTATGGTTGATTTACCCGATCCGTTGGGTCCGATGAGGCTGAGGATCTGGCCTTTTGAGATAGCGGCTTCAATATCCCGAACAACTGGCTTGCCACCATATCCGACAGTGAGCATCTCGGCCTTAAAAAAGTATTCCATTAGGCCCTTGCCTCCTTTCTTGACATGATGTAGATGACAACTGGTGCACCAAATAGGGAACTTACTGAACTGATACTCATCTCAATAGGCGCATAGATGGTACGTGCAATAAGATCACATCCAAGACAGAAAACTGCGCCGCCTAGAAAGCACAGCGGTATCACAACAAGTGGCTTTGCTGTCTTTGTAAAGGCCTTAATCAGGTGGGGCGCAGCCACTCCAACAAAGGATACCGGCCCAGCAAAGGCTGTTACACAGGCGCACAGAATGCTAGATAAAAAGACCAGTACAACTCGAAATAGCTTGATGTTCACGCCCACACTTGCAGCGTAGTTTTCGCCAAGCTGATAGGCGCCTATGGGTTTTGATAGTAAAAAAGTAAATACCGATGCGATAAATATGACAATTGCCATGATTTTTACATCGTTCCAGGACGTTCCTGAAAAACTCCCCTGAGACCAGTGGTGTAGGTTTACTATGCTCTCATCACTGGCAAAAGTGACCACAAAATCGGTAATAGCTGAGCAGATATAACCAATCATTACACCGCTTATAATGAGCACTGAAGCATGTCTGACTCTACGTGCAATCAGTAGCACAAAGCCCATGCTGATGAGGGCACCTACAAAGGCCGCGCCAATCATCATTGAGGAGCCAACAGTGGAGCCACGGCTTAGTACAAACACCATAACAAGGGCCACCGCTAGCTTTGCCCCGGAGGATATGCCAAGTGTAAAGGGCCCAGCAATGGGGTTGCCAAAAAAAGTCTGGAGCAGGAAGCCGGACAGTGCCAGGGCGCCACCTAGGATTACAGCAGCTGCCATGCGGGGGAGGCGTACCTTCCAGAGAATATCGTATTTGGTTGAGCCAGGGCGCAGTATGTCCCTGGGAGAGATTTGGACGCTGCCAATCCCCACATTTAGCAAAAATAAGGTGGTAAATAGCAGTAGGAGCACCACCAAGAAAAAGAAAATTCGTTTGTTCATTTGTCTCACCGCAATCTATAGTAATAGGTAAGGTCATCTGAGGCCTCACTGGTAAATATCCTATTCATATCCGAAATCATCAGCCCAAATTCGGTAGTTTCCTGAAAGAGATTTTTGCTAGTGCACCACACATCACCGTTTTTCACAGCCTTGAAATCAGCAATTAGTTGGCTTTTGGCCAGTAGCTCGGCGACTTTATTTACTTCCCCGTCAATAGAGCTGTTGTAGATGATGATATCTGCGTCCTTCGCCTGAGCATAGAACTGCTCCATCTCAAGGCTTACAGACCCTGTTGCGCTGTCTGGGTCACCCAAATCGGTAAACACATAATTGCCGCCAGCGAGCTCAATCATTTTGACGGCGTAGTCGCCGCTCTTGCGAACTACCACACTTCCTGAAGAACTGATATAGAAAAATGCAACAGTTGTACCGGTATCCTCTGCGCTGATATTGTAAAGGTAAGCCACCTGCTCTTCGAAGAGGGCCGCGGCATCTTCCTCATTGCCGGTAAGTAGACCATAGAGTTTGATCCATTCAGTCCTACCAAGAGGGTGGGTCTCATAGCTGGAGCGTTCCACTAGCACTGGGATGCCCAAAGCTGTGAGTTTTTCCTGCACCGCTGGGGCATGATAAATCATTGTAGACTCAATGGCTAAACTACAATCTTTGGCCAAAAGCATTTCATAATCTGGGGCACTGTATTTGCCTGCAAAAATGATGTCGCCCTTTTCCATGGCGAGCCTTGCGTTTTCTATGTACCAGCCATCTGCTCTTGTACCGGACATGGAAATATGCCCAAGAGCGTCCAGTGCGTCAAATAGACACATAGCAGAGGTCGCTGCAAGGTAAATATTTTCCACCGGCTGACGCAAAACAGTAATATCCTCATCAATATCTTGTGGCGCTTCCTGGCCTTCAGGCACGACTAAAAAGCGTCCGCTCTCGACAATAGTGATAAGAGAGCAGCCGTCCTCAAGATAATCCACGGAAAACTGACTAGCATATCGCAGCTCCATATGCCCAAGGGTTTTTAAATCATTAAAGCTTGTCTCGATTGGTACGGGACTGCAGCCGTAGAGAGATAGAACTAAAATTAGTAAAAATAATATAACTTTTTTCATCTTACTTTATGGTTGAAGCGTCAAAGTGCAGTATGTATTCGATTTCTTTGGGCTCGCTCATGGCCACTGTACATGCGATTACCTGCATATTCTGATCTAGTTTGACTGGTATTTCAAAGGTAGAATTGCCATCTATATTTATAGGAAGATACTCCACACCATCCACCAGCATATAAATGTAATTGGGGCTGCTCCATATAATTCTTGCATAATCCTTGCCATCTCTATATAGAAGTGTGGCTGGGGATTCGATGCTGGTCCTGCCGGTTCCTCCAGTCATGTCCACACTAATTTCAGTGGGTAGAAAGGCGTCATCGGGAATACTGTCTGATTTAAAGACAACGATATGATCGTACCATGTATCTTTTCGAATACTAAGCCCTGCGCAGTCCATTTCTCTATCTAGCGCAGATACGGGAACAGTGAAGAAGTGCTGCTCACCATTATCCGTATAATTATAAAAATGGTACTCTGTATCAGCAAGGGCCTCCTCGCCTGTGCCCATATAAATCTTTCCAAAGCCTTTGCCACTAAGGGTTATAACTGCACTCATGCTGTCGCCCTCTACAGTCAACTGACAATCGACGATTCTGAACATGGATGTGCTGGAAGAAACCTCTATTTGGTAGGTGCCATCTTTTATCCTATTGGCAGAAACGCCGGCGGTAGGTGCCGCCGACGTTTTACTTAAACTATCTGAACTGATTGCTTCCTTGATATGTTTTATATAGAGCTGCTGAATGCCTTCAATCTGGCCCAGCCCCTCTAAAACGGTGATAACTTCATAGCCTTCTTCTTCTAGGATGAAGTCCCATGAATCCTCCTCGCCACCGGCCATATCGTTGTTGGCATGATCACCACTTACGACCATTAGCGGGCGCAGTACCACTTTTTTCACATCCATGCCCGATAGAATTTCAACGACCTCGTCAATCTCGATACCGTGCTCGACGGTTCCGATAACATAGTTGGTGTATCCTTTGTCTGTTAGTGTGTCTTGGAGCTTGTTGTAAGTGGAACCTGCATCATGCTCAGTGCCGTGGCCCATAAAAACAAAGGCGGTATCATCGTTTCTATAAGATGAGGTCGCATCAACAATCAGCTGGGAAACTTCATCATAGTCGCTGTCATCTACTAGAAGGGGCTTGCCGATTTTGAAGCTTTCAAACTTATCAGCATAGGGCATAACCTCAGCGATTACATCATCGTATTCAAAGCCAGTCATGACATGGGTGGGCTGAATAACAACCTCTTTGACTTTATCTAGCACCAACCTATCCATGGCTTCTGTAACGTTGTCGATTTTGAGCTCATTGCGCTCGGAAAGCTTGTCAATAATAATCTGGCTGGTGAAGGCGCGACGGACCTGATAATCGGGGTAGGCATCTGCAATTGCAGTTTCAATGCCTCCAATGGTCAGGTTTCGGCTCTGATTAAAGCTGGTCCCGAAGCTGACAACCAGGATTACTTTATCAGCAGCGGTTGTGTTTACGATACCATCTGTGTCGGAAGTACCTTCTTCATAGTTGTCGTTGTCAGTTGTCTGTGGATTTGATGGAGCTTCTGTGCCAGGGTTGGAATTTGAATTGCTATTATTTCCAGAACATCCGGCAAGCAAAGATATCAATAAAATGACAACAAGAAAGGAAGGTAGGAATTTGTTATTTCTCATTAGGGATGTCTCCTTTACTAAATTTGTTTATTGTGTAGAAAGTTCTTTTATTGGCGCTGGGATTCATCTTTGCTCATCGGGTTAAGCAAAAAAAAATGCGGAGATGCTTTTATGCATCCCCGCGACCGATTCCTCGCGAAGCCACCAATAACCTGTACTCGCAGGTTCGGTGATATATCAAAGCCGGTCTCCTGACTCTTGCGCCAGTGATCTTAATCACAATCCCTTGTTCTACCTTACCATGCTTTCACAGTGGCTGATTTTCATCATCGAACAAAGGATACGCACATACAGTGGCGGTACCGTGCAGTTAAGCGTAACAGCGCTTCCTGCGTTCCCAGTTAATCCAAACGGCATCCTCCTTTCAATGGAATTCCCGATGAAATGTAAGCCGTTTTGAACACTTTGATTATTCATTCCCAATCATACCACGATGAAGTGTTTTTTTCAATATATAGGTGATTATTTAACTCAGCAAGCGCCTAGATTAAGCACCTAAATTTTACCCCTAAGATATTTATAGCTAAATAGGATTCATCCATTAATAGTTTTTTGTGAAATGCTAGCTAAATCTTAAGATATCAAACATTTTAAATAGCTTATAGTTAAGTCGGGCTTGTTAGAGTCTAAT
>LFRM01130921.1_pt1 | contig 18727 bp, 18 predicted proteins | sample 618341 | NCBI WGS metagenome assembly LFRM01 (sample SAMN03654438, study PRJNA283298) | anaerobic digester metagenome | isolation source: pool of bioreactors CSTR01a, CSTR02a, and CSTR03a thermophilic anaerobic... | place: Denmark: Kgs. Lyngby | collected 2014-05-21 | reverse complement strand
CGGTTTATTCGATTTCGTCGATTTCGTCGATTTCGTCGATTTCGTCGATTTCGTCGATTTCGCCGATTTCGTTTCGCCATTCGCGAATGTCGTCGATTAGTTCGGATTTTATAACCGTAAAATCGGCAAGCCGCGCGTATAAATCGACGCGTTTCGCCGTCGTTAATTGTTTCGCGATTTCGGCGATTTTATCGGTTTCGGAGTCGTACGTAGTCGCGTCCATTTCGATAATAAAATCGTCGTCGGTTAATCCTAATCGAACCGAATCGCCATTGAAATAATAATCGCGAATATCATCACGAATTGTATCGACTAATACGATTTCGTCACGAATCGCGCCGAATTGTATCGCCATTATTTCGATTGAATTTCGTGTCGTTTCGGTGTCGATTTTAATCGAACCGACACCATCACGCGCGATTGAAATAACCGCGCCGTCATATTTCGCGATTAGTTTATCGCCGTCGATTGTTAAAATCGGTTTCAATGTTTCGCGTTTCGCCGATCGTGTTTCGCCATTATTTCGTCGCGCGTGTAAAATCTTAGCGGTTTCACGATAGGAAATCGGTTTATCGGATTTCGCCATTATAGCGTGTCTTAGTTTGACATCACCGACCGACCGAACCGAACCGACGTTTAAGTCAATCGGTTTGTCGTTATCCATTGTTTCGCCGTTTCGGTTAAGAAACCGAATAAACTTAAATTTATTCAATCGACCGAACCGCCATAGAAATTCAACGTTAGAATAACCATTCGTTTCGCCGTTGAAATACGAATAAATGGTTTCATTAGTAGAATCGACACCATAGCTAATAACATCGCCTGCGTTATTAGTCGTCGATTTCGCGGTTATTATAACCGCCGTACTCTTAGTTTGTTTGTTTGTTTCCATTTCTTAAGCTCTCTTAGTTTGATTTTACCGACGCGTTTCGTCGGTTCGGTTATTATAATAACCGAATGGTTTCGGTTTGTCAATAGTCGATATAGCGATTTCCTAAAATTCGTTTATTTCGTTTCTAATCGAACCGAACCGCCATAAATAACCATAAAATCGCCATAAATCGCCGAACCGCGCCGAATAATTGAAACAATCGAATAATCGCCATTTTATCGTCATAAATCGCCATTGAACCGAAACTAATAACGAATTGAACCGCCGAACCGAACCGACGACGCGGCCGCCATTTTATTGTATTTTACCCTAATTTTATAATGATTTTATTTTATCGTGATTTTATAACTAAAATTTTACTCACGATCAGGAATTGCTACTAAAATTATCATATTTTATTTTATCCATTTTAATATCATTGTAAAATTGTATAGTTATATATAGAATATTAGTTCTAATAAAATCACGATCAGGCTATTAATCCTATTAATCATATTAATAAGCCTGGGATTTATTGTATCTCACGTTATTTTATAATATTATTATCGTGTATTTTATGTGGATAATGTAGAATAGTAGAATAGTTGTGCTATCAACTAACTAAAATCAAACCTATACTTAATAATCTTAATGTTTCACGTGAAACATATTAGAATTATTGAACTTAACCTTAAACATTCTAAAATTTTAAAAAATGTTTTGTCGGTTTATTGTATGAGCGATAGCGAATACAATAAACCGCGCGTTTCTTATCGATAAACGATAAATAATACACGATAAACGATAATATTCTTAACATTATTATTAATACTATTAATCATATTAATAGAAATGGTTGTAGAAAAAGGTAAATAATATTATAATTGAAAAATGGTGTGCTATGCTATGCCCTCACAAACGGGGGCTTAAAAATGGACTTGACGAAAACTGGGATTATCACAAACGGGGTGTACTTTTTGACTTTTATGAAACTGGACCTTGCGAATTCTTGACTGACATTCTTGACCTGTCCTTGACATTCCGGCTGTGTATAGGGAAGCGACATTCAAAAAATTAAAAATGTGAAACGGGTTTTTAAGGTGAGCGTAGCGAACCTTAAAAACCAACTTAAAATAAAAAAAAATTTTTACACTTCTTTTAATTAAAGGTGTGTGAAAAAAATTTCACGCAACAGGTACAGTGCTCTTGTAACGTTGTTAGCGAGAAAAACTTAACCTACCGCCCTGCGCATTTTCTGATTATTATTATACCATGAGAAAGTGCTCTTGTAAAGGGTAAAACGAATATTGGTCTTAAAATGAACCTTAAATTTTCGCATTGCAAATATCTTTGCTCTATTAACAATGTTAATGCTCGTTCCCGCGGTTTACCGCATTGCTGCTTATTGTGAAATAATTCACGAACGTTCCTGTTGTTGTCCAATTGGGATAATATAAAGAAGTTGCGCAGTTGTCAATGAGAATTTTGTCGATTACGCTCGAAGGACTGGTCGAAAAGTCGTTCTTCTCGATTACAGTCGAAGGAGCGTTAAGGAACTCGTTAAGTGTTTCGGCGTTGTCGAGAACGCACTGGCTGCGCAACTTCATATTCAGATTATACCACCAGGTCAGGGGGAAGTGACGCAAGCATATCAGCAACAGTTTCCCAATCGTCATTGAGGGAATGTAATGTGTCGATGTTCTTGGTTGTACTTCCGTCATACTTTGGGATAGACTCTCGCTCGATAACCTGGAAAGTGCCCCAGTGTTTATCTTCACACAGAAGACGGAACACTCCTTTTGGAGTAAAGATGCCTGCGATAAAGTATCCTTCTGATACGTTGCCAGTTCCTACCATTCTTGTCTTCCAAGAAAGAGGGTAGAAAGAGTTGCACAAGACTGCGAACAAGATTGTTCTTTGGTCGTATAGTTCATCTATCAACTTGTCTGTTTCTTTGTCTGTCATATAATATCCTTTTGTTGTTATGGTAAACTTTCAAAAAAGTTTGTGAATATATGCTTTATTACAGGAACTGTCACTGCGTTCCCGATTGTTTTATATCTTTGCACTTCGGGGATAAGTTCTCCATTTGTGCCTGTCTTCGTCCAGTCGTTTTCAAATCCCTGAAGCCGCTCGCATTCTATTTCGGTTAGTCTTCGGACGGCGATTTCTTCCTCGTTCTTTTTGTAACCGATATAGCCACCGTTTGCTTCTTACCTTCTATATCTTGCTGTAATGGCTGGTAGGACAATATTCGGTCTTGAGTTTTCTGTGATAGGAAAGACTTGGGGGCTGGGCTGTCCTCTAAGATTTCCGATAACATAAAGCCTCTCTCTGTTTTGGGATACATAGGCTGCGCTGTTAATAACTTGCCATTGCAGGTCATACCCCAAGCCATCAAGCGTTCTGACGATGGTTCGGAAAGTGTTTCCATTGTCGTGCCCCAACAAGTTTTTGACATTCTCAAAGCAGAAATAACTTGGCTGGCAGTCTTTGAGGATTCGGGCAAGTTCAAAAAACAAAGTACCTCTTGTATCTGCAAAGCCGAGTTTTTGCCCAGCGATACTGAAAGGTTGGCAGGGGAAGCCACCGACAAGAAGTTCAAAGGCAGGAAGTTCTCCTGTGTCGATTTTTTGTGATGTTTCCGTAATTTTTCACCTCTGGGTAATGTCTTTTGTAAATACTAACAGCGTACTTGTCAACTTCTGAAAAGCCTACGCACTTTGCGTTTGGATTAGCGCGGACTATCCCTTCATGGAAACCGCCTATTCCTGCAAACGCATCAAAAAATCTCATTCTCTTTTTCTCCTTTTGAATTTCCCTTAGTATAGCATACTTTCCGCAAAGAAGCAAGTCTTTGGTGTTATAATATAAAGAGTTTATTATTTAGAAAGAGGCACTCATTGGCGACAGTTAAAAAGATTCCTGACAGCATGAAAGAAAAGAACAGCTTGATATGGAAGCACGTCCGAGAAGAAGAAGATATGGTGCAAGCCAAAACTATGATAGCTGATGGTATTGAAGAAGCTGTCAAAGGAATTTACGAACATATGGACGGAATGTGCTGTGAAGCTGCAGACGTCAAGAAAGAAGTCTTTGGCAACGGCGACCCCGCAGACGCCTTGGTGACTCGTGTAAAGGTACTTGAGAAAGACTGGAAGTCTCTCAGGGACAGCATTACTAAACTTGCCTGGGGTCTTGGAATCCCACTTGCTATTGCTATAATGTGGGCATTGATAAGACTCGTGGCTTCAGGTTTATAAAATATTATGAAAGGAGACGGATTATGGAAGTAGATTTCTTAGGCGATATTCTCGCCATTATTACTATGTTGACTGCTGCTGGCGGAATTGGCTCTATGCTTGTTAGCTTGCTGAAGATGTTAGGCTGGATTTCAGACGGCAACTCTGGCAAGGTTGTTAAGATTGTAGACCTTGTTATTTTTGCTGCGGTTGCAGTTGTATACTTCTTGAATGTCCAAGTTGATTGGTCAACTGTAAATGCTTATATTATCTTAGCATCTTATGTGATTGGCTTAGTTGTTCAGATTGGCGCAAGCGAAGTTACTTATAAAGCACTCAAAGGAACTCCAGTTATTGGTTATTCCTTTAGCGATAAAGAAGTAGGTTGACACAGCTTTACCCCACCTACTGATAAAGTTAGGCTCCTCGTATAATGCGGGGAGCCTTTTTATTTAAGTGGGAAACCCCTGAGAGAGGCAGGGGTTTCCAAAAGCAAAGAGAAAGGAGATTCTTGTTGCAGCACTATTATAACACATAAAACCATTGTTATGAACGACTGTTACAAAGCTATACGAATGATGTGTTACAATATAAGACATGAGAAAGAATGTCACAGAACCATCAAATATTCTTGCTGCCAACAGACGGCTGTTAGCCACAGAGCTGAGAACAACTGGTCTGACGTACAGAGAAATCGCTGTTAGGATACAGGCGCAAGCCAAGACGGACGACACAATCCACGTTTGGGCTGGTTACGGCGAAAGAGACGCGCACCGTGATGTTACGACACAGCTTAAGACTGTTGTGCAAGAGCAGAGAGAAACGACTGAAGAGTTTATTACTCTTGAGTTGACTCGCCTTGACAAAATCACAAAGGGTTGTAATGAGATTATTGACGACCCAGAACAAGACGTGAAGTACAGATTGGCTGCGATGGATAGACTTCTTAAGTCCCAAGAGCGCAGAGCTAAGCTGTTAGGTCTTGACGTAGTTCCCAAAGCAAAAGAAGCCGATTGGAAGTCTGAGTTTGTGATGTTAATTCTGAACAACCAGCTTACCATTGAACAACTTAGAAAGGAGTTCCCAGAATTAGCAGATGAAGTCATTAAGCAATTACCTCAGTCCAGAGGCGCAAGCCCAATTGAAGTTAGAGCAATTGAGGCAGCAAGCGAAGAAGTGGAAACCAGCTGAATTCCCAGCGCGACATCTTCATACGCCAGACCTTGCCCCAGTCCCTTTTCATAAAGGACAGGAGCTTTGCCATGATGCAACAACGCGTTATATTGTTATGGCTGCGGGAACTCAGGGCGGGAAAGACCTTGCCTTAGACACTTTGATAGCCACGCCTAATGGAATGGTTCAAATGCGAGATATAAAGAAAGGAGACATTGTTTATACCAGAACTGGTAAAACAACAACGGTTATTGATACCTCTCCAATCTTTACAGACCATAAATGCTTTAAGTTGACTTTTGATGATGGCAACACTGTCATTGCTGGCGAAGAACATCAATGGATTGTTCGTAATGCCTCGACAGGAGACAAGCTCACTGGCGAAGTCGTTATCTGCACAAAGGAGTTGTACGATGGTTTTGTACAAGGCTTGCGCTGGACTATTGACGCAACAGCCCCTATATATGGGAACTCGGAAGCTGATTTGCCTATTCACCCCTACGTCTTGGGCGTGTGGCTGGCTAAACATGAACACCCCCCTCTTGATAAGTACAATCCTGTTTTCTTAGAGAAGCTACGAAATCTTAAACTTATAAAGAACAGACATATTCCTGAAGCTTATTTTCACGGCGATTTGTCTGCTCGCAGAAGTTTGCTTGCTGGCTTGCTGGACAAGCATGGCAAAGCCGAAAGAGATGGAACGGTTACTTTGCAACTCACTTGTGAAAAACTGGCAAGCGATACCGCGCGGTTAGCTTGTTCTCTTGGGGCAAAGGCTTTTGTTAGAAAAAAGAATATTTATAGTTTCTTTAAGAAAATAGGGGTGATGTACGAAATACGAATACACTCCAAACTTCCTATTGCTTATGAGCAATATGCTGAGAGTTGCAAGTGTAATCAGACTGATTCAGAGAACAGACGTTTTATTATTAATATAGAACCGACAGAAACGGTTGAGACAAAATGTATTTCAGTTGCTGACTCAACTAAAAGTTATTTGATAACTAATTCTTATATTCCAACCCATAATACAACTTATGGACCGCACTGGATATATGATGAGATTTACGGCGCTAACGGAAGAGGCAAAGGGAGCGGCGACTATTTAGCTGTAACTTCTACCTATGACTTGTTCAAACTTAAGATGCTTCCTTCTATGATGGAAGTGCTTGAAACTATTTATGGGGTTGCCAGGTATTGGGCAGGAATGAAGGTGCTTGAGCTGCGGGACCCAGAGACAGGGGAGTTCTGGGCTAAGCGTGCAGACGACAAGATGTGGGGGCGTATTATTCTGCGTTCTGCAGATGCTTTATCTGGTCTTGAGTCTTCTACCGCAACAGCAGCCTGGCTTGATGAAGTCGGACAAGACGCCTTTTCAACCTCAGCTTATAACGCTATCAAAAGACGTTTGGCTTTAAGACGCGGACGTATTCTAATGACAACAACCTTGTACAGCTACAACTGGTTCTTGACAAGGATTGTAAAGCCGACTCTGGCAACTGGCAAAACTGAATTTGTGTATTCTCCTATGGGAGATATTGATTATACTGTGTCAGAAGAAACAAATACTTCTTTAGTTCAGTTTGACTCTACTATCAACCCTTTGTTCTCGAAAGAAGAATACGCGGAAGCACAGAACAACTTGTCCGAAGAAGAGTTCTCTATGTTTTACCGAGGACGAGAAACAACAAGACGTTTCTTAATTTATAACAACTTTGACCCTGACAGACATACTTGTAAAACATTTCATATTCCAGAGCACTGGAAACGCTATGTTGGCATTGACTTTGGCGGAACAAATACTGCTGCTGTCTTTTATGCTGAAGAACCAGAGACGGGAATTCTTTACGGTTACAAAGAGTATTTAGGCGGCAATAAAACAATCAAAGAGCACGTTGCCGCAATCTTGTCGGAAGAGTCACAAACCCCTTTATGTTACGGCGGGGCAAGGGGCGAAGGGCAATGGAGAACTGAATTTGCACAAGCAGGTTTGCAAGTCAATGCTCCAACGACAACTGATGTCGATGTAGGCATTTCCAGAGTCTACGCGCAGCACGCTAACAATGGTATAATTTACTTCGATAATATGTCTATACTGCTTGAGCAAAAGAATTCTTACAGGCGGAAGCGCCTGGAAGATGGTCAGTATTCTGATGAGATTGTAAACAAGAACTCTTATCATATGCTTGACTGCGAAAGATATATTATTTCAGAAATCAGACAGTTAGGAAGTATGAGAATGAAAGTTCGCAGACTTAAACTTGGTATAAGGTAAGGTGAAGTATGGCGAGAGCAAAGAAGACTGATGAAGTTCAACAGGCTATAACGCAAAGCGTTAGGTCTGATATTAAAGATACGCGCGAAATTGGCGGCGGTCCGCTTCTGTTCACTTTGGCTGGCGGCGGCGGCACGGTTGCTCCTTGGTGGTCTCAAAGACGAGATGTTGACTTGCGTGCTCTTCTGAAAAAGAGCGACCACCTGTCAGGCGCAATGTATAACTTTTGCACAAAGATTGCGACCATTCCTTTACAGATTGTTGCCAAGGACAGGTCAATCCAGCAGCACGTTATGCTTGCGGAACAATATGAAGAGCATATCAAAACTTATTCTGAATTCGGTTTTGGTTGGGGACAATTTGTTACTAAGTGGGTAGAGGAATATCACTCTCAAGATAACGGCGTTTTTGTAGAGTTTATTGCTGAAGGCGCGTCAGATACTCCAGTTGAAGGTGTCGTTTATTCAATGAACATTTTGGACTCCGCCAGATGTATTAGAACGTCTAACCCTGAATTCCCCGTTATTTATCAAGACATTAGCGGCAAACGTTATAAACTTCACAGAACAAGAGTTGCTGCAATTTCACAATCCCCTTCGCCGAAGCAAGAGATGAACAACGTGGGTTTCTGCGCCATTTCTCGCTGCGTATCTTCTGCGCAAAACTTGATAGACATTTCTGTTTATAAGCAAGAACGACTCGGCAGCCGACCTTCGCAAGGCATCTTGTTGACAGGCGGCGGTTTAGACCCAGAAGACTTAGAGCTTGCTTTTACTTCACAAGCACTTAGTGATGACGAGTCTGGGCTTACTCGTTATAGCACTTGGACAGCGCTTGGAAATAAAAATGTTGTTGCTCCAACGCTTCAGAACATCAGACTGAACGATGCTCCCGAATGGTTTGACGAACAAGAGTCTACAACTCTTGGCGTGGCGGTTATTGCGATGGCTTTCGGCGTAGATGCCAGAGAGCTGTTCCCCAGCTTAGAAGGGACTTCGTCTAAGGCAGACGCTATTATTACTCACATCAAGCAGCGCGGTAAGGGACCAGGGCACGTTATATCAACTCTTGAGCATATGCTTAACACAAAGGTTCTGCCCCCATTCTTAACGGCTGTCTTTGATTATCAAGACGACAGCCAGGACAGACAAGAAGCTGAAATCTCAAGCGTTCGTTCTTATACCAGAGTTCGTAACATGCAATCAGGAACTACTAATCCGAGAGTTGAAAGACAATTGATGTTAGAGCGCGGTGAATTATCAGACGCGCAATATGAAGAGCTTGAACTTGCTGACGGGAGATTGCCTGATGGCAACAGCGTTGAGGTTTTGTTTTACACAGAAGACACGCAATACAAAGAATGGCTTGGTGATGTAAACGAAAGCAACGCAGAGGAAAAGCGTATAGAGATTATGAAATTTCTTATGGGCACTCGCGCCGCAGAAGCTATACGCAAAGCGCGTAGGGCGATTGCAGCGATTGAGTATATGTATCCGCCCGAAGACCCCTTTGAAACTGAAGACGGCAAAGAGCCTCGTGATGGAAACAACAACGGTTATATTTATGATGGAACGCAAAGGGAAAGGGCTGTGTCGAAACCTAATTCGAGGCGTGGCAAAAAGGGTCCGTCTGACAGAGAGTCAGCTATGCCAGACCAAACTTATCAAGGCGGCGAAAAGTATGACGAGAAGTTACCGAGACAAACTGTGAACGCTCCAGACGAAACACAGAACTATCAGGAACGATAATGGCAACTATAAACTACAGATTCCAATTCAAAGAAGCAGGCAAGGTCAAAAAAGCGGTCGCGAGTATGCAAGGCGACTTCATGAAAGAATTAACGAAAGAGGTTGGTTATGCCATGAGCAATTCCGCTGGCGAAATACAAGAAGCTCTTGACGGGCTTGTTGGACCTTGGGAGCACAGCGTCAACTTTATCGTAGGGCAAAGTCATCTTTCTCAGAGTTCTATCTCAATTAATATATTGACTGACGACCCAGCCTTTAATTATCTTGAGCGCGGAACTGGCGTTAGGCACGCTGCCCTGACTGATGATTGGCAATCGAAAACATCTGTAGGCAGTTTGTATTCTGGACAAGGGCGCGGCTCTGTCAAGTTCGTGAGCGAGCATTACAACGCGCCTGGCATCGAAGCAAGAAAGTTTTACAAAGCTGTTTCTGATGAATATAAGCCAAAGTTTAGAGAGAATGTTCGTAAAGCATATTTAGAAGCATTCAAGAAGGTAGGATTTTAATATGGAATTATCAGAAGATATTAACCCCGAATGGTTTAATGTTATTAGACGACTGCAAAGTGTTTCTAAATCACAAGGACTTTCAGTTGTTACTATTGCAGTTTTGGTAGATGAAGGCGGCAAGCCTTTAGCTTGGACCGCACCAGAAAAATTATTGATTGAACCGAAGAGTATGGCTGGGGCGTTGTTATCGCTTGCTGTTCGTGGTGAAAATATTTTATAAGGAGCAATATGGGAATGTTTGACTTTTTGAGAAAAGAACAAAAGCAAGAAAGTATCACGCTTTACAAGGATAAGAAAGGCAACCAACGCTGGATAGCCGCTTATTCTTCTAATTATCTTGACGATGATTATCCAAGCGATATTCTTTCTGCCAAGGCGCATAAAGAATATGCGCAAGCAGTAGAAACAAAGGAACTCGATTATCCAGAACTCTGGATATGGCATCTTCCTGGAACTTCAATCGGCAAGGCTGACAAGGTCTTCTATGACGAAGACAACGGTATTGCTATGGCGGCAGGATATATTTATCCTGACAAAGTGCATATCGCCAAGAACATATCTAAGATGAAGACAGAACTTGGAACTTCGCATGGCATGGTTTATGCGCAAAGAGCGAAAGACAACTCAAAGGTCATTGATAAGTATGTTACAATAGAAATAAGTATATTGCCGTTGGTGGCGGCGGCTAATAAGATGACAGGCTTTATGCTTGTCAACAAGGAGAATAAAACTATGAACACAGAGCAAAAAGAATTTCTCAAAGATTCAGGCTTGTCTGACAGCGAAATCGAAAACGTTGAAAATCAGAACAGACAAGCAGCTGAAGAAAATTCTTTGCGCGAGCGTAAATCAATGGACACCGAAACAGAACACGTTGAAGTTGAAAAGGCTGAAACCGAACTCGAAGTAAAACAAGAGAAGGTTGAAGAGGACAAGAAAGAGGAAGAGGAAGAAGCTGAAAAGCCTGAGACCAAAGACCAAAGTCCTGAGCCTGTTTATGTAACCGCAGAACAGCTTGAAAAGACCGTGGAACTTCTCGTGAAAACTGTCTCAGACAGAATGAACGAGATTGCCGAAACCGTCAAGCAGGCTAAAGTGGAGCAAGCCGAACTTCAAAAGTCCATTGACAAAAAGACGCTTTCTCCAGGTGCAACTTTTGAAAGTATTATTGGTGAAAGTATTATCAATAAGAGCCTTAGCAAAGGCGCAGAAGATGCAGCTGAAGTACGCGAAGACGACCCCTTATTTAGTGACGCCCCCAAGGAAACTCCCGTTCCAGATGAAGCTGGTAACCCCTTGCGGAACATCGTCAAAAGTATTTTGAAACTGTAACAGGAGTATATAAAATGAAAGATAAAGAACTAAACGAACTTGTGGCAAAGGTTTTGTCAGAAGTTTCTACGGGAATGACCAAGGCAGCTGGCTCTCATAACGCCCAGATGCTTCACGGTCAAGGCGGCTTGCTATCTGGTCAGGGCATTGAACGAGATGTGCTTACCGCGATGGTGCGCCCGCAAGGTATCGCCCAGATGCTTCCCCTAATCCCTTCGGTGTTTGAGAACCCTGCTTTTGCAACCATTCTTGGCATTGAAGAAAACAGCAATGACCGCCCAACAGAAGCTTGTGGTGACGCCCCGACTGGTTATATGACTGGCGCTGAGCTTACGGCTGCCTTTGGTCTTATCCGCAAGGACACAAGTACCATTGATATTATGAAGACTATGGTTAAGAAAAATCGCGGCGATATGTCCGATTTGGTCTTGCGTGGTCGAGTTCTTGGCGAAAACTATGCTGGTCCCAGCGGCATGAATGATAGCGATATTTTGAACGTTATGACTAAATCAGAAATGATTAATGCTGGCGTTCGCGCTGACCGCACTTTGGCTAAGGACCTCTGGCGAGGGACTGGCGCTGCTCCTACCTTCCGTGGCTTAGACACCTTGATTGCAACAGGTCTTGTAGACTTCCGAACCGGCACAGCAGTTCCAGCTTTGGATTCTTATATTGAAGACTTCTCTGGCGCAATCCTTGGTGGCGGAGTTAAAGATATTGTTGAATATCTGTCCGCTATGGAATTTTACCTGCGTAGCAACGCCGATAACATGGGCTTAAGTCCTGTGTCTTGGGTTGTTGCAATGCGCCCTGAACTGTGGTTTGAATTGACCTCAGTTTACCCCTGCAGTTATTTGACTAATCGCTGTAATGTTGGTGACACAAACGCAGTTGTCATTAATGACAATGTGAACGTTCAAATGCGCGATGATATGCGTAACGGAATGTATATTGACATTAACGGCAATCGCTATCCTGTTGTCCTCGACACCGCTATTGTTGAAACCGAAGTCAAAAATGCTTCTCAGGCTGTAACAGGCTACAAGTCAAGTGTTTATTTTGTTCCGTTGACCATCAACGGCGGCTTCCCTGTAGCTTATCGTGAATATCTCGATTACCGGCAGGCTGGTCCTGACATCGCTCTGCTCCACAGCGCCCAGAACTTCTGGTCTGATGATGGCATTTACAGCTGGGCAATGACTGAAGAGAAATGGTGTTATCAATTGCACCTTCGCACTGAACAACGGCTTATCCTGCGCACTCCGCAGTTGGCTGGAAAGATTCAGAACATTGGTTATCAACCTTTGAAACACATTCGCAGTCCGTATCCTGAAGACCCCAACTATGTTGCGGGTGGCGTGTCAACTCGTGCAGCTGACTCCATCAACTGGGGATAATTCTTAACAGTTGAATAAAAAAAGGCAGGCGAAGTCCTGCCTTTTTTGCTTGCAAATCCTTAAAAACCTGTGGTACACTATACATATCTTATGTTATAAAGGAGTGCTTATGAAAATTGTTGTACCAGTATATAAAGAAACTCACTGGGCGTTGAAGCCTTTTTCACAATTATATAATAAATATTGGGGGTCGTATATTGATGTAATGTGTTATTCAAAGCCAGACTTTCGCCTTCCCTCAAACTTCAATATCGTTTCTGTTGACGACACAGATTACCCAGCTGAGCATTGGGCGAACGGAATGTTGTTGTATCTTAAAAACATCTCTGACGATACAGTTGTTATTTTGTTAGAAGATTATTGGCTAATACGTCCAGTCGATTTAGAAGGCATTGTTGTTTTGAACAGGCTTATAAGCCCAGAAGTGCTAAGAGTAGACTTGACTTCTGACAGATTGTACGCAAAAGAAGTGCGGAACGTTGGTTGTATAAAGCACTATGATATTGTCGAAGCCCCCGACAGCCAATATCAAATGTCTTTACAGTGCGGGATATGGAACAGGAAATTGCTTATCGAAGTATTGGAAAAGCTGCCGCCCGACAAACGTTCCCCTTGGGAAGTAGAGCTAACTGGCACAGGCATTGTCAACCAAGAAAAGTACAAAGTCTATGGGACAAGACAAAACCCTGTCCGTTATGTCAACGGAATGAATAACGCGCGCGGTATAGAGACAAATTTAGACGGGGCGACAAAAGAAGACAAAGCCATTATGGTTAAATATATTTACGAAGAACAAAAAAGGAAAAAGAATAATGAATAAAAGAACTGAAGATATGGTGAAATCTTTTCACTATATGACCGAACAAGAAGTAGAGGCACTTACAAACTTAGCAAAAGATTTGCCTGATGACAGCGTCATCGTTAATCTTGATGTAGAGATTGGGACAAGTAGTATGGCTATTATTGAAGAGCGCCCTGAACTTGCGCATCGCTTTATCAGTATCGACCCAAGAATGAATAACAATCCTTTTGGCGGCTTGTACAACGAGCGGAACGCTTTTACAAGTCGAGGAATGGAAAAATATTTACCAAAACAAATCACTATGAACCAGTGGAAGGCTGGCGCAGAATATAAAGTTTCTGATGTAGATGTACTTATTCTGACTGCAAAACAAGCTGAAGAAGGATTGCTTGAAGCTTGGGAAAGCAAGCTGGCACCTTGTGCTTACATCGTGCTCAAGAATTGCTCCACAAGCTTTACTCACGATGACGGAGAAGATTTGCTTGGAGCTGACGGTCTTAGAGTTTATAGGCGCAAAACAAATGTCACCATAACAGAAGAAGACGCTAAAACTTCAGAGCTTGTTATTCCTGACGAAGTAGTAACGCCATCAAAGAAATCTGAAACTGCGCCGCAGAAAAAGCTTGCGAAGAAATAAGTTATGAAGATTTATATGCAACCTGGCAAGGCAGACGCAGGCGATAAAACGTCTGGCATCAGCGTTGTTGTCCACAAGTATATTGAATATCTTGAAAAAAATCACAAGGTTGAATTTGTGGACAACCCAGAAGAAGCTGACTTAACTATTGGTCATGCTGGAGCCATGCAGAGCGATGTTGTCGTTTTGCATGGCTTGTATTGGACAGGCGATTATGACGCATCAGAAGACGAGTACAAAACTAACGCGAACATTGTAAAAGCAGTAAGAGGCGCAAAAGAAATAACCGTACCCAGCGCATGGGTTCAGAAAACTTTACAAAGAGATATGCACATTACGCCAACTGTTATTCCTCATGGAATTGAGTGGAGCGAGTGGCAGCATAATTACAAGAGTGAAGGCTATGTCTTATGGAACAAGAACAGACCAACGGACGTTTGCAGCCCCAAGGCAGTTGTCGAGTTAGCAAAACGCGCACCTGCACAAAAGTTCGTAACAACCTTTGGCAATCGCTCTTTGGAAAACATGGAAGTAATCGGCGCACAGCCTGCCAACAAGATGAAAGAAATTGTCCAAAAGGCAGGGGTTTATTTATCCTTAGTAAAAGAAACCTTTGGCATTGGGGTTCTTGAAGCAATGGCGGCAGGAGTTCCTGTACTTGGCTGGGACTATGGCGGCAACCAAGACCTTGTTGTTCATGGCGTCACCGGTTATTTGGCTGAGCCAGACAATTATGAAGACCTTGTGCAAGGACTGGAATACTGCATAGAGCACAGAGAGAGGCTTGGCGCTGCTGCGCGAGAGCTTGCTAAGCTAAGAACTTGGGACGAGCCCGTAAAAGCGCTTTACGAAGTAATGAAGCGAGCCTTGAAAAAGAAAACTATCAAGAAAGACGTCTCTGTGATTATTCCGCTTTATAATTATGCTGCTAATGTAGAAAAAGCTGTCGAGTCTGTCTGCGCGCAAACACTTAAGCCAAAAGAAATTATTATTGTAAACGATGGCTCAACAGATAATCCACGACCTATTATTGAAAAGTTGATTGAGAAACACCCTAAACAAAATATTATTTATGTCGAAAAAGAAAATGGCGGCGTTGCAAGTGCCAGAAACTTAGGGGTTCAGAAGTCAACAGGAGACTATATCTGCTGCCTTGATGCTGACGACAGGATTGCTCCTGACTTCTTAAGAACTTGTGCAAATTATCTTGAAGACAACCCTTCGGTTTATACTGCGTATACGAGATTGCTGGCTGTAACACCTGATGGTAAAAGCGAGGTCAGCCCATTTCCATCAGAATATAAATACGATTTATTCTTAAGGAGATATAACCAAGTACCAACTTGTAATGTTTCCAGAAGAGAAGTATGGACAAGAACAGGGGGGCAGCGAAGCCGTTTCTGTCCTAACGGTGCTGGAAGTGAAGATGCTGAACTGTGGTTGAGAGCGGGCTCTTTAGGAATGGGCGGAGCATTAGTAACCCAAGAACCTTTGTTTATTTATTCTAATCTTACAGGCTTGGTTAGCGGAAACAAAGAATATCAAGAAGTAGATTGGGTCAAACCTCACGCTTGGGCGATGGATAAAAAACATCCATTTGCAAGCTATGCAACGTCCAAACACATTAGCCACAAAGTATACCAATACGACCGCCCAAAAATAAGTATTATTATCCCTTGCGCTACAAGCCATTTGAAGTATTTGCAAAACGCCTTGGATAGTATAGAGGCGCAAACGTTTAGAGACTGGGAAGTTATTGTTGTATATGACGGCGAAGAAGAGGTTTCGCAAAACTTGAAAGACGCGAATCCTTATGTCGAATGGCTTAGCACAGGCAAGAGCGGCAGTGGCGCGGCAGTGGCGAGAAACCTTGGCGTCAAGAAAGCGAAGGCTCCTGCCTTGTTCTTCCTCGATGCAGACGACTATCTTCTTATGAGTGCTCTTGAAAAGATGTACGCTGTTTATGACGGCAATGATGTGGTTTATTCTGATTATTTATATTTGAAAAAAGAAAAAGACTTGCAGAGCGCTAAGCTAAATAACACTTCGTGGTTCTTGCAGTACAACCCTAAAACGCAGCAGGCATTATGCACGGGAACAGCTTTAGAGTATGATTGTGAAAGAGCGCAGAGACAGCCAGAAGACCCAACCTATGACTGGGCAACAGTTTCTGTGCTTATGCCAAAAGCTTTGTTTGACGAGTTGGGCGGCTTCGATGAAAAGCTTAAGATAATTGAAGACGTAGACCTTCACTGGCGCATGGCGCACAAGGGAATATGTTATACTTATATAGAAGAACCTCTGTTAGTTATAAATCTTAACAGCGGGTTGCATAAATATGAAAAGGCAAACAACAAAAAAGCTTTAGAATATATAAAAGATAAATACAAAGGACAAATTATGACACCATGCGGCGGCTGCGGCAACAAAGCACAAACACATCCAACGATAAGACAATCTTACTCTGTTTCAAGAATTCTTGAAATGAACGATGAAGATTTTGTTATGGTTGATTATACAAGTAAAAACATTGGAACGCACACGGTAGTTGGCGCTGCGTCCAAGATTGATTATGGCTACAGACAAGGTGGGGACAGGTTCTTGGTTCACAAATCCGACATCAAGGTTTCTCCCCATCTGTTTAAGCCTATTGAACCTGTGCAGAAGGCGAAGCCCAAGCCAGAAGTTCCTGCGCCTGTTGCAGAAACCAAGAAAGAGAAAGATGCTTAATGCAACCAATTATTACAATTATGAGCCTTCTGCTTCTTCCTATGGCAGTTACTCGTTTTGCACAGCAAGTGTACCGAGAAAAACGGATACCGTTTTTGAGCACGGTATGGCTACTGGAGAAAGCCAAAGAGCGTACGGGTTCGTGGAAGAAATTTCTCCTATGGCTGTCGGAGTTCGTGGACTGTTATTGGTGCGTGTCCTTTATAGCAGCGATAGTTGGGCTTTTGTTCATGACGTGGACACCTTTAAGGCTTATGGTTATCGTATACGGGCTAAGCGAAATGGCTATCCTTATTGACAGAAAGGCGTAAAATGAAACCGATAATCGACATCTCGAAGTGGCAAGACCCTTCTAAAATCGACTACGACAAAATAGTTGCAAATACTTCTGGGGTTATTCTGCGGGCTGCTTATGGTGCGCAAAAGGATATTCACTTTGAAACGCACTATAAAGAATTCAAGAAGCGCAAACACCCCGTAGGAGTTTATCATTTTATAACTCAATACCAAACAGTTCAATCTCAAGTCGATTGTTTGAAGAACGCTATTGCTGGTAAAACCTTTGAATTGGGCTTATGGGCTGATGTTGAAAGAGAAAATGGCGCAGAGCCGTTACAGCGAGAACAGGTGATTAATTATATTAATGCTGTCGAAGCGCAAGTCCAAAAGATTGAAGGCATTTATACTTCTAAAACGCAGTGGGCAGCAATTATGAATGGCGTTTATTTTGCTGACAAAAAACTGTGGGCTGCTTTGTATGGAACTAATATTTACGACTGGTTGCCGCAAGGCTGGACGGATTATTGGCTATGGCAATACAGTTCTGAAGGGAGAGTTGACGGTTATAATGGTCCTCTTGACATGAACCGCTTTAGGTTTGGGGACGCAGAATTTCAAGAATGGATTGGCGGCACTGAGCCAGAACCAGAGCCGGAGCCAAATAAAGTCTTATATCAGGCAAAGGTAACTGCAACCGCAGGTCTACGCATAAGGGCAGGGGCAGGATTAAGCTTTCCGATAGTTGCGACTTCAATGACTTATGGAACTATTGTAGATGTATATGAGGTTGTCAGCGGTTGGTGCAGGCACAGCAAAGGCGGCTGGAGCGATGGGCAATGGTTAGAGCGAATTGACGATATTCCCGAACCGCCAGTCATTATAACCGGCGCCTATTACGGACCGCTGTACTGGCAAAAAGACCCGCGCTGGAAAGATAAGCCTTTGGGCACTTCAACAAGCACAATTGGCGGCTATGGCTGTGCTATTACAGCCGAAGCCAACTGTCTAAATCAACTCGGCGTTGCGACTAACCCCTATGCCAACAACAAATGGCGTACTGAAAATGGCGGTTATCGAAGTGGCAACTTGATTGAATGGGCGAAAGTAAGCGAACAACACCCTGAGATTGTCTGGGAAGGCAGAACCTACAACCCAACGGACGCTACGATGTTAGCTAAAATTGCGCAAGGGTACGCGTTGGTTATTCTTGTAGACCATAACGAAAACACAGCCGTTTTAGATGAACACTGGGTAAACTCTGTAAATCGCGGTGACAATCAAATATGGGTATTCGACCCTTGGGACAATCAGTTAGTTCGTCTTCGGGACAGATACAAGAAGCAGATACAGCAATTTACGAGTTACAAAAGGAGCAGGTGATGGCAACCGCATATGACGCAATTATCGCCACAATCACAACGGCAAATGATGCAACATCTGCAACCAAAGCGATGGTGAAATCGACAACTTGGCGTGAGGGTACATCGGGTAGTTGGAATAGCGGCAGTTGTACATTGACGGCTGGCAAGGTGTATCAGTTTAGGACGCCATTATCTGGTATGGGTTCAGGCACGACGACAATCTTGCCAAACATCAAAGCAGATGTTACGGTGGATTGGGACACAAGTGGGAGCGTGATAACTGACGCTGGTTTTTACTTCATGTACGCATACGCCTACGGTTGCTCCAGCCTAACCTCGCTTGGTGTACCTGACACATCTGGTTTGACGAG
>LFRM01047861.1_pt1 | contig 18733 bp, 25 predicted proteins | sample 618341 | NCBI WGS metagenome assembly LFRM01 (sample SAMN03654438, study PRJNA283298) | anaerobic digester metagenome | isolation source: pool of bioreactors CSTR01a, CSTR02a, and CSTR03a thermophilic anaerobic... | place: Denmark: Kgs. Lyngby | collected 2014-05-21 | reverse complement strand
ATCTTCTCACGGCTGACCGGTACCCGGGTAATCACCTCGAACTACCCGGGGACTACCGTCGACGTCTCCCGCGGGGCGATGCGCCTTCCGGATACGCCGGCCGAGGTGATCGACGCACCCGGCACCTACTCCCTCACCCCCACAAACCCGGCAGAAGAGGTCGCCGCCGGGATCCTCGCGCAGGCGGATGTCGTCATCAACGTCGTCGACGCGACGAACCTTGAGAGGAACCTCTACCTGACCCTCGAGATCCTGGAGCGCGGGATCCCGGCTGCCGTCGCGCTCAACCTCTGGGACGAGGCAGGCCACCAGGGAATCACGATCAATGTCGCCGGCCTCGAGCGCCTCCTCGGCGTGCCGGTCGTCCCGACCGTGGGTCTCTCCGGGCAGGGGATACGGGAACTCGTGGACCGGCTCGGCGAAGCCCGCCCCTCGGCGACGGTCCGGCCCATGAGCGAGGAGGAACGGTGGGCGGCGGTCGGCCGGATCACGGGCGCAGTGCAGACGATCGCTCACCGCCACCACACCCTCCGCGACCGGATCGCTGAGGCGAGCATCAGGCCGGCGAGCGGCGTTTTCATTGCACTTGCGGTCATCGCCGTCGCGTTCATGGCGGTCAGGGTGATCGGCGAAGGGCTCATATCGTTCATCTTTGAACCGCTCTTCGACCTCTACACCCCGGTTGCCATGAGGATCAGCGATCTTCTTGGGCCGGGGATCCTGCACGAGATCCTGATCGGGCACCTCTTCGACGGCGAGATCGACTACGTCCAGTCGATGGGCCTCCTCACGACAGGGCTCTTCGTCCCGTTTGCGATGATCCTCCCCTACATCGTGGCCTTCTACCTTGTCCTCTCGATCCTCGAGGATACCGGCTACCTCCCGAGGCTTGCGACGCTGGCCGACACCTTCTTCCACCGGCTCGGGATGCACGGCTACGGGATCGTCCCGGTCTTCCTCGGGTTTGGGTGCAACGTGCCGGGGGCGCTCGCCACCCGGGTGCTCGAGACGAAGAAGCAGCGGTTCATCGCCGCCACCCTCATGTCGCTTGCGGTCCCGTGCATGGCCCAGATCGCGATGGTCTTTGGGGTGCTCGGGCCGTTTGGGATGCGCTACATTGCGCTGGTCTTTGCAACCCTCGCGCTTGTCTACGTCTCGGTGGGGCTGATCCTGAACCGGGTGGTGCCCGGGGAGTGCCCCGAGATATTCCTCGAGATCCCGCCCTACCGGATGCCTGACCTCCGGGCCACCGCCACGAAGACCTGGATGCGGGTGCGGGGGTTCATCGGCGAGGCGATACCCTATCTCTTCCTCGGTATCCTGCTCGTGAACCTGCTCTACGCGGTCGGGTTCCTTGACTGGCTGGCGACCGTCTTCGCCCCGTTGATGGAGGTCTGGCTCGGGCTCCCTGCCGAGGCCACCGCCGCCCTCCTGGTAGGGTTCCTCAGGAAAGACCTGGCGGTGGGGATGCTGGTGCCGCTTGGGATGACACCTGAGCAACTCGTCATCGCGGTGACGATGCTCTCGGTATACTTCCCCTGCGTGGCGACGTTCGTGGTCCTCCTCAAGGAGCTCGGGGTGCGGGGGATGCTCGCCGCCGCAGGCGTCATGGTGACGACGGCGCTCCTCGTCGGGGGTGCGCTCCGGGTGGTGCTGATCGGGTTTTAGGAGAGAAGAGAGATGCGCAGGAAGACAAAAGAAGAGTACATCGAGATCATATGCCTGCTTGAGAGGGAGCAGGGACGTGCCCAGACCGGTATGATCGCGGAGGCGATCGACGTAAAACCACCTTCGGTCACTGAGATGCTCAGGAAACTGGAGGAGAAGGGGCTCATTATCTATGAGCCGTACGCGGGTGCGACGCTGACCCGGGCCGGCCAGGAGATGGCCAGGGACCTCCGGCAGCGGCACAGGACGTTTGCGGACCTGCTCGGACTCCTCGGCGTCGATGCCGGGACCGCTGAGGCCGACGCCTGCCAGTTTGAGCATCACGTGAGCTCGGAGACGCTGGAGCACCTCAGGCTCTTCCTTGAGTTCCTCAGGGAGAGTCCGGAAGGCCGGCAGAGCCTCGAGGACTTCAGAGAGTTCCGGAGGCGGCGGGGGTGAGAGCGGTCCCGGCCCCCTGCTGCACCGAGGCGCGGGCGGCTGACGTTGTAGGTGAAGTCTTAGCTGGAATGCTCCACTAGTACACCGATTCCGAATTATTAGACTCAGTTGACCCCCCGTTCGGGTTCAGGTGCTCGTCCCCACCCACCTCAGCGTGGGTAGTGAACGCGGAGTATCCCCCCTCTCACCCGGGCCGTGGACCGTGGTGGGAATCGCCCCGGGGGTGGGGGCAGGGGAGGGGGCGAGCCCCCTCCCCGCACGAGGCACGAAACCCCCGTCCCGGAGCAGGGCGGTGCGTGGTGATGTCCGGGTGTGGCGCCGGGACGCGCGAGTGTCAAGATCGGGCGAAAACCGAGCGGTCATCGCTTCTCGTGAGTGTACTGGGTATTGGGAATCGCTGCGCTAGACGTCCTCCCCCACTGCCATGCAGGGATACTTCTCCCGCGGATACCTGCCCTGGATGGAGTCGCGGACGAACCGTTCCCGGGACGGGGCCGCGATGAGGTTCTCGTAGACCTCTTTTTTGATGCCGGCGTAGCGGTAGGCGTCTCCGCTCTCGCAGATGACGAGCAGCGCTTTCGTTGTGGGGTCATAGCCGATGGACCTGATGCCGGTGGATCTCGCTCTCTGTTGAGACATGGGCGGGCCTTTGGTCGGCGGTGATGATAGCGGTTGCGGCCGGTCACCGGATCTTTTCGTAGTGGTAGCGTAACCTGACGAACTCCCCGAAATACCGGCCCTTCGACCGGGCCGCAAGCAGTCCTTCGTAGACGTCGCGCGGCACCCCGATATACTGGTAGACCCCGCCACTCAGGAACTCAACCTCCAGAACCTCTTCTTCCGGGTCATAGCCGAGAGATTTGATGCTGGTGGACTCAACGATCTGGCGCTGCATGGCCGGGGGTGGAGGGGGTGAGGAGGGATAAGGGTTGCGGGGGGATCGGGGGTTTCGGCACGACGGAGATGAATCCGGGCCACAAACGCCGGATTGAAAACTCCGGTCACTCCGATGAGGGGAAGGTGAGCAGTCGTATTTTTTCTCTGATCTCCTCAAGAAACCGTTCCGCATCGTCGACAACGGCCTGTACTTCTTCGATCAGGAGCACCCGTGAGATCGAGTAGTCGACCTCTTCCCGGAGTTCTTCTGCGATGCGAAGCACCTTGCCGAACTCTGGATCGATGAAACCGGTCTGGACAAATTCCGAGCCGAACGTGGCGATTAGACCACGATGTGTCCTGACGGTGATACCACGGGTGAGAAGCAGTGCTGTTGCCGCGAAAAACATGGAGTAATACGCACGATTCGCGGAATCCTCGCAAAAACCTTTTTCCAGCAGATACCTGGCAGCTACGAGTCTCTGCTCTGCCTTCCTGAGCAACTCGTAAACTGCCTCCTTCTCATCCAACCTGGGCACCTTCAGCCATTACTGCCTTTAAAAACGGCGAGTTTCGTCCCCTTTCTACATCATCGCGGGAGAGCACCTTGACCGAGAGGTTTACGCCCGTTTCCAGCAGGATATCGTAGGCGAGTCCGATCAGGTTCCGCCTCAGGTGGTAGTCCTCCTCGCTGGTGATCACCAGCAGGTCAACGTCCGATGCCACCGTCGCCTCGCCGCGTGCCGTCGAGCCGAAGAGGATCACCTCTTCAATGCGGTCGCCCCACAGATGGGCGACCCTCGCAAGGAATGTGTTGAGCGCGGTGCGGAACGAAGGGTGCATGCGTATCAGTCCAGTATCATACCTGCTGGATAATAGTTATTCCGCACCATCCCGTCCTATACCACTGCGGTGAAAACTGCAAACGCTGCGAGCGCAAGGAGCGCGAGAACCATAAGCACCCCGATCGTCCAGGTGTTCATGAAGTGTATGTCTGGGAGATGGGGGTTTGGATCACCTACGCATCCCGGGCCTCCGTCAGGCTCATATCTATCCTCGTCCATCTCACTCCCTTGAGGAGATCTGTATGGTACGGACACACGTTACCCCCGGAGAAGCAAAAGCGATGGGCGAGCAGCTCGGCATCACCTGGGAGGAGTTCGATGTCGAACAGTTCAGGCGCGGCATGGTCGTGGAACTCGAGCACGGCCTCCATGACCCGGTGACGAACGTCACCGACGACGACCTTCTCCTGACGGCGAAGATTGCGCTTGCACACCTCAATGAGTTCCCTGATTATTACGACCGGCTCGAGGAGATGGAAGAGGAGGCAGAGGCATACTGGGCGGAGCGGAAGGCGCGGAGCTGACTGCCCGCCGGCAGCCATCACGGCTGCCACGAGTGGATCACTGCATCTCATATTCCACACTCCCTTCGCGAACTTCCGCGTGAGCGATTATGAGCTGCCCCAGAGCACGAGGAGACGGCCGGCCGCACACTCTTCCCGCCAGCGCATCGGCCGGCGGATCGGCCTCATAAACGCATAGGTCCGAATTATTTCGCAGTTAAAGCAATCTACTTACCTGCCGCGGAGGAATATCTCGTGTTGATACGTATGGCAGGATATCCAAACTATCTGGTCATTGTCCTTGCCCTCATCGGGGCGGTCATCGCGTGCGGGTGCATGGCTGCCGGTGGGGATGAGACGCCCGCTGACCGTATATCCGGGAACGGTACGGTCACCTACATCGATCTTGAAGGCGGGTTCTATGGCATCGTCGCCGACGATGGGGAGCGGTACCTCCCCGCCGACCTCCCGGCAGAGTACCGGATCGACGGTCTCCGGGTGCAGTTTACTGCTGACGTCGCGCGTGACACCGCGACCATCCAGCAGTGGGGGACGCCGGTCGATATCGTGAGCGTGGAGAAGGGCGATACCCGCCGCACGGTTGCGGCGAACGGCACAGTCACCTACATCGACCTTGAGGGCGGATTCTATGGCATCGTCGCGGAAGACGGCATGAACTACCTCCCCGCCGACCTCCCGGCGGAGTACCAGATCGACGGTCTCCGGGTGCAGTTCAGTGCCGATCTTGAAGAAGACGTTGCAGGGTTCCAGATGTGGGGAACACCGGTGAAGATTCGGACTATCGAGCCCATCGGCGGGGTCCGGCTCGTCGCCGGGAACGGGACGGTCACCTACATCGACCTTGAAGGTGGATTCTATGGCATCATCGCCGATGACGGGGAGGCTTACCTCCCGCTCGGCCTGAACGAGACCTGGCTGGTTGACGGCAAGAACGTGACGTTCGTTGCACGAGTGATGGAGGACGTCATGACCTATCAGATGTGGGGGACGCCGGTCGAGGTCATCGCCATCGATACGGCAGGGAACGCGACGTTCGTCGCGGCAAATGGGACGGTCACTTATATCGACCTTGAGGGTGGGTTCTACGGCATCATCGCAGACGACGGGGGCCGCTACCTCCCGCTCGGGCTTGAAGACCGTTACCGCGTCGACGGGATGCGGATCACCTTCGCCGGAGAGGTCGCGCGCGACGCCGTCACCATCCAGCAGTGGGGAGTCCCGGTGGAGATCCTTGATATTCCGTGGGCCTGTTCCCGGTGCGGCGGCAGTGTCGGTATCGCCAACCCGGCCGCGGTCTGGTGCACGGAGCAGGGGCACACCTACGAAATCCGGAAGAACCCCGACGGCAGCGAGTACGGTGTCTGTATCTTTGCAAACGGCACCGTGGTCGATGCGTGGGACTACTACAGGCAGACCCACTAACACTCTTTTTCTGGAAGACCGGAGTCCCGGTATACAACCGATCGCTTTTCCCTCCCGGGCGCCAAGAGCAGTATAGGCACCAATCGTGCCGGGAATGGATCTCATGGACAACGAACGGGAGAACGAGGTGCAAGTATGAAGAACAATACCGCTATTGCCGACCATATCAGGGTACTCCGCGACGGAGAGAGCGCCGACCGGATGGTGGCGGCGGAGGCCCTCGCCGCGTTCGGCCCGGCCGCCCTCCCGGCACTTACAGAAGCGCTCGGTGATGCCGACCCCCGCCTCCGGATGTGGGCGGCCTACACACTCGGGATGCTCAGGGATCCCCGGGCGATCCCAGCGCTCACCCGGGCGCTCGATGACGGCGACCCTGGTGTCGCGAAGTGGGCGGCCGCCGCCCTCCACCGGATCCGGGATGCGGCCGGGGGCTGCGGCTGCCGGTTCTGCTAAGTTCTCTTCACCGGCGCCTACCGATGAGGATGACAACGAGACCGAGCGCCGCTATGGCTGCCCAGACCGGGAGCGGTGTTGCGGTCGGCGTGGTCGCCGGCGGCACCGTGGTCGGTGTGGCTGTCTCTGTTGCCGGTACAGTGGTGGCCGGGGTTGTGGGTGCCGCGGTCGTCGGCGGTGTGGTTACCGTTGGCGTGGGTGTCGGGGTCGCGGTCGGGGTAGGTGTCGGCGTCCCGGTCTCGATCCCCACGCGTTTTCCGACCGTGAACGTCACCGGTTCGGAGTCGGGAGCGTAGGCGTCGAACGCTGCCGGCTCACTCCACTCTGCCCTGACCGTGTAGGTCCCCACCTCGCGGAGGTCGGAGAGCGCTATCGGGCCGGGCCTGCCGGGGTCGTCGGTGTAGAACTGTGTCGAACTCACGTTGAGCCCGGCGAGGTTCATCCCGCCGATGGCGGTGGTCTCTGCGCCACCCGGGTGGGTGACCACGATATCGACCGTCGCCGGGTAGACGCCGCTGGCGGTGTAGAAGGCACCGACGTCGGGGCACGCTATCTTAAACGCGATTCTTGTGTTCTCAGAGACGGAGAGCCCGTCCAGGCGCTCGTTGTGGTAGGGGCTTGCGAGCACCACATCGAGGTAAATCTTCGGCTCCCTGATCATCACCTGCCCAGTTACGCCGTCTTCGGGGCTGAAGGTGTAATAGGTCCCGTAATCCCCGTCCACGAGCAGGTCCTGGACCTCAAAGTTGGTGTCGTCGGTGACCGCGATACTCTTTATGAGCGATTTGTCGGGGTTGTCATCCTGGTACTTCCGGAGCGCCGTGATCGGGTTATCTGTGGTTGCGTTGCGGAGTTGCGTGAGGTTCAGCCCCTCCTCGTAGATGAAGATCGTGTCGTAGGGCTGGATATCGTTGATGGCCGGGCCGCGGGCCGTTGCCTGCCCCACGCAGAGGGCGAGAATACAGACGGCGAGGAGGATGGGGAGACCTCGCCTGAGGATCCTGTCTGATGCCATGATATCCCATGTGCCGATTCAGCTATATATTTTGGTGCCGCGCTTCCGGGCCTGCCGCCTGCGCGTGGTGCCGCTCCATCCTTCTCCCCGGCCGGGTGCAGGAGACCTCGTTGAAGAAAACCGATTGGCCCAAAACAATCGGATTTCCATTATATCCCGTCAAATCTGGTGAAATCGCAATTCCACATCCTTAAATAATTCTCTCTCCCAGGTTTTAGGATGAAAAAGGTCGCCTCCATCCTAGCGGCATTCCTCGTCTTCTTTGCTATCCTGGCGATCCCCATCGATCCCGCCCTCCTCGCCCCCGAAGCAAAATCGGTTGCGGCAGTGACTATCCTCATGATCCTGCTCTGGGTTACGGGCGCGATTCCCCTGGAGGCGACCGCTCTGCTCCCGCTGATCCTCTTCCCGGTCCTTGGTGTCCTCTCCCCTGCGAAGGTGGCGGCATCGTACGGGGACCAGGTCATCTTCCTCTTCCTCGGCGGGTTCATCATCGCCATGGCGATGCAGCGGTGGGGGCTGCACCGGCGCATAGCCCTGCATATCATCCGTGTTACGGGGACGAGCCCCAGGCGGCTGGTGCTCGGGTTCATGGTCGCCACAGCGTTCCTCTCGATGTGGATCTCAAACACCGCTACGGCCATGATGATGATCCCGATCGCTGTCGCGATCATCCTGACGATCATCCCCCGGACGAATAAGGAGCTTGAGAACCTCAACGGAGAGGAGCAGGCGCTTGCAAAATGCCTGATAATATCCATCCCCTACGCCGCGAGCATCGGGGGCATCGCCACGATCATCGGCACACCCCCAAACGGTATATTCCTCGCCCAGCTCGAGACCCTCTTTCCCGGCGCCCCCCCCATCGACTTCTTCACCTGGATGAAGTTCGGTGTCCCGTTCGCGGCCGTATTCCTCCTCCTCGCCTGGGTCTGGCTGACCCATGTCCCCTACCGCCGGATGCTGCAGAGTCTTCCTCACGCCCGGGGGATCATCCATGACGAACTGGAGAAGCTGGGGCCAATCTCCGTGGGCGAACGCTGGACGCTTGCCGTCTTTGTCATGACAGCCCTTGCCTGGATCTTCGCAAAGACCAAGGTGATCGGCAGTGTCACCATACCCGGCCTTGATATGATCTTTCCCGGCATCCACGACTCCACCATCGCGATCTTCGGGGCGTTCCTCCTCTTTATCCTCCCTGTCGACCGGAAGGAGGGCATCTTCACCATGGACTGGGAGTGGGCGGTGAAGATCCCCTGGGGTATCCTGATCCTCTTCGGCGGGGGCATCGCACTCTCAAACGGCTTCATCCAGAGCGGGCTTGCCGCGAGCATCGTCCAGTCCCTGACTATCATCCACGGGCTCCCGATCATCCTCCTCATCCTCGTGGTGGCGCTGGTGGTCTCGTTTGCGACGGAGATCGCCTCGAACACCGCGATGGCAGCCGTCCTGATGCCGATTATGGCGGTCACGGCCGTCAGTATAGGCTTAAATCCGATCATCCTGATGATGACCGTCGCGGTCTGCTCGTCGATGGCCTTCATGCTCCCGGTCGCGACCCCGCCAAACGCCGTCGCCTACGGGAGCGGCTACGTCACTTCTGAGGACCTCATCCGGTCAGGCTGGGTGCTCGACCTCATCGGCGTTGCGCTCTGGACGATCTTTCTCTTCACGGTTGTCCTCTGGGCGCTTGGGATCACCTTCGAGCTCCCCGCCTGGGCGCTCTGAGCCACCACCGGCACCTATTTTATCTCACGGGTGGATTCCGGCTGGATGGCGATGAACCGGTACCACAACCAGGCAGTGGAGACGCTTGCCCGCCCGGATCTCGACGCGCTCATCGACGAGCGGGTCCGCTATACAGTCAGGTACGCAGACGAACACTCCCCCTTCTACCGCCGGTGGTTTGAGCGGCACAACGTCCTCCCGGAGGCGATCCGGGAGCACGAGGACCTCCGCGACCTCCCGATCATCTCGGGCGCCACGATCCGGCGCTACCAGCCCCCGCAGGCAGGGGCGTTCTGCTTCAAGAGTGTCCCCTGGGAAGCGGTCTTCACGATCAACGAGACCTCGGGGACGAGCGGGATCCCGAAGAGTTTTTTCCTCACCTGGGAGGACTGGGAGCGGTATGCCGAGAAGTACGCCCGGCTCTTCGTCTCGCAGGGGTTCGGGCCCGGCGACCGGGTGGTGGTCTGCACCTCCTACGGTATGAACGTCGGTGCGAACACCATGACGCTTGCCGCCCGGGATCTCGGGGTGACGATCATCCCGGAGGGGAAATGCACCTTCCCGGTCAGGGTGATGGCGCATTACCGCCCGACGGCGGTGATCGGGAGCGTCTTTAAGCTCCTCCGGCTCGCCCGTCGGATGGAGGCGGAAGGGTTAGCGCCACGGGATGCCGGCGTTGTGCGACTGGTTGTCGGGGGCGAGAGTTTTGCTCCGGAGTCCAGGCGCTACCTGGAGGAGGTCTGGGGATGCCCGGTCTACAACACCTACGGGAGCACCGAGGGGACGATGTGCGGCGAGTGCGTCCACCAGGCCGGGCTCCACGTCCCCGAGGACCTGGTCCACTTCGACCTCTATGATCCCGGGATGGAGCGGTTCGTCAGGGATGGCGAGACCGGGCGGCTGGTCTATACGACCCTCCTCCCTCCCGGCGGAAAGGCGGGGACGCTTCTCATCAACTACGATACCGAGGATACCTGTTCGGTCGTCTCCCGGGAACGGTGCCGGTGCGGGCGGACGCATATGCGGATCGATTATCCCCGGCGTGAGGCTGAGACGTTCCGGATCGGGGAGGTCCCGCTCACCCGGGTGGACCTGGAAGCGGCGGTCTTTCAGCCCGCGAACATGGTCTCCCTGAACGGGGAGTACGAGGCGTTCATCTATGGCGGCGACGAGACAGGGGAGACCATCCTCCGGGTGAGCATGGAATGCGTCGACCCTGCCCGCGTCGACCCGGCGGCCGTTGAGGAGACGTTCCTTGCCGCTCTCTTCAGGTCAGCCCCGGGTCTTTCGACGGCGTATGAGGACGGAACCCTGCGCATCCTCTGCAACATCACTCCCCCGGGAGGGCTCGAGCTCCACCGGGCACCCGGCCGGCCGAAACGGATCGTGGACCGGCGGTGAGGTTCCGGGCGTCCTGAACGCGGGGGAGGACTGGTTGCCCGGTCTCCTGGACCCTGGGAAGTCTGTACGGTTTTGGGCTGCAAAAGGGGTTAACCTGTACCAGGGGATTGAGGTGACGAAACGAATAATAGGGTGTATGAGAGAGACTCATGCGAGAGCGATGGCCAGAAAGAGGATCTATAACCCCGTCACAGGCAAATACTATGAATTACGGCAAAGATCATCTGTTAACGGGGAGGCAGGGCAGATAAAAGGATTATGGACCTCTAAAAGGAAGACTGAAAAGAAGGCCTAGGGAGGAATTACGATCGCCCAAGATGTCTGGTGCATCGATACGAATGTCCTTGCCCCCTGGGTAATGCACAACAGCGGCGTTTTGACTCTTTTTTGCGATCGATACGGGTTATCTGAAGAGTTCCGGGAGGTCTATCTGGCCAGATATTCGTCGTCGATATCATTCATAGATGAGATTATCCCAAAACGGAACGTAGGCCCGACGTGCGACTTTTACGTCTCTTATCTTGCCCTGAACGAACTTTTTTCTGCAATAAGGGACGAACTGCGAACAATAATTCTTTTCAAAAACGGCCTGCCCATCTCCCGCTGGCGTGATGGGAGGAATTTCCCAGACATCCCTGAAGAGTGCATGGAAGTCATCTATGCGAAGATCCAGGGTACGTTCGACGTATTGTTTGAAAACGGGGCGATTGTACCGCTGTCGGATGAGCCGGAAGAAAGTGGAGATAACTTCTCTGAGATATTCGCGTGGTTGATATTCAGCAATAAGGGGATTGAAACCCAGGATGCGATACTGCTGACAACTGCAATTCTCATCAAGGCAGGGTATTTTGTAACTAAGGATGACAAACTGCGCAGAGAGGTGAGAGATACTCTTAAGCAGAGGTATCACATCGAGCTGATTCAGCCGACATCTGCGTTGAACAGATTAAGAAGCATGAGGAAGAGAGGGAGTTTCTATACAAAACACCTCTCCTGCCGCTGATTAATGATATAACGGCCCGCTTTGGTGGGTCGGTAAACTCCGCGTTAGCCGCCGCGTAACCGGGGGCTGCTCTCTTTTGAACCCCATGATGCGCTTTTCAGGCTGAACCGATGAGGATCACTGTATTGGGTACGGGGGTCTACTCCCTCCGCAAGCCCCCTCCAGGCAGAGGCATCTTGGGACAATCACCGTGGAAAAAGTGTTCTGGGCCCCTATTGGAGCATTTCACCTTAATTTTCCACGGAGAGATCCCTGGTTTGGCGACCGGGAGGCCCCCCCTGCTCTGTTCCATCGTGCCCCGGGCCCGGCTTGTGGGGGGAGGGGGCTCGCCCCCTCCCCTGCCCCCACCCTCGGGGCGATTTCCACCACGGTCCACTGCCCGGGGAATAGATCGCTTTCATGCGTAGAGCCTCTCGCTCTACCCTATAAATTCTCCCGCGCGGCTTTCCGCGCGAAGGACGCGAAGTTCGGTTGCTGGACGGTATAGTCCCCTCCGCGCGAGAGCGCGAGAGACCGGCGATCACGCCAACGCACCCTCAAGTTAAGGTGAAATGGTCCACTACCGTCGCCTCATCAGGTACCCCGCGAGAGCGCAGGCTGCCATGGCCGCCGCCACCGGCAGGGCGGGTCCCGCCGCGGTCGGGGTGGGCGATGTTGCTGGCACCGTTGTCGTCACCGGTGTTGTGGTGACCGGTGGTGCCGTCGTTGCCGTGGTGGCGGGTGCCGCTTCGCTGACCGTGAAGGTGGTGCTCGCGGTGGCATCGCCCTCGACCCACTCCACGGCCACGGTGTACTCGCCCGGCTCAAACCCAGTGGTATTCGCCTCAAACGCCCAGGTATTCGCGGTGGCGTTCCCATCCTGGACAACGACCGTCCCCGAGGTGCCTCCCGCCCCGCCTGGTTCAGACTTATTCGTCGGCGCAAAGCCAACTGGCGTCACCGTGACGGTCAGGTGGTTGCCGGGCGCGATGTTCGTCGTTCCCGATATGATGACCATCTCCCCGGCCGTGACGTTGCCGACCTCATCGATATCCATCTGCTGTGCGGCGGCGGTGCCGCAGGACCCTGCTGCGAGCAGAAGCACGACCGCGAGCCCTACAATTCTTACGGTGTTCAATGGTTCACCTCCATATCGCACCCTTTCTACCTGTCCCCGGTTGAAAAACGTATCCGATCCCCGGCCGCAAGGATTAAGTGGAGTCCCTGAATCTCTGGTGACATGGAACTTGTGCACGTGCCCGGCGAGAACCGCGGCAGGATCATGCTCTACGCCCTGAGCACCTGCGGCTGGTGCGCCCGGACAAAAGACCTCCTCACGAACCTCGGCGTCGAATTCTCCTACCTCTACGTCGACCTCCTTCAGGGCGAGGAGCGGGACCGGGTCGTACGGGAGGTCGAACGGTGGAACCCCAGGCTCTCGTTCCCGACGGTGGTCATCAACGATGCGAAGGTAGTCGTGGGCTACCAGGAGAGCGAGATCAGGGAGGCCCTCAATGCCTGACGGGGTGAGCGGTGAGGACGTCGACCGCCTCATGCGTGAACTCGATCGCGAGGCTGAGGCCGGCGGCTACCACACGAACCCGGACCGGGAGTTCACCCGGCGCCTTGTCCGGGGCTTGCTTGTGAACCGGGAGCGCTACGGCTACATCTCCTGCCCCTGCCGGCTCGCGTCCGGGAACCGGGCAGACGACCTTGATATCATCTGCCCCTGCGACTACCGGGACCCTGACCTTACCGACTATGGCGCCTGCTACTGCGCCCTCTACGTCACCGCAGACGTCAGTGCCGGCAGGCGTGCCGCGGAACCCGTGCCGGAACGGAGGCCGCCTCCGGAGGAGCGGCGGCGGCATGACGAGGAGCGGGCGGCGGCCGCCCGGATTCCTGGAGCCCTGACCTACCCGGTCTGGCGCTGCCGTGTCTGCGGCTACCTCTGCGCGCGGGACGAACCGCCCGAGGTCTGCCCGATCTGCCGTGTGCCTAAGGACCGGTTCGAGCGGTTCATGTAAGCCTGAGCAGGACGAGGAACGCAACTGCGATCCCGTTCACCGGATGCCCGGGACCATGAGGGCGGCGCAGGCTGCGAGCCCCTGCCGGTTGTACCGGGGGGGACGACTGCCTCCCCGATCACCGGGGAGCGCCCCTGTTCCCGGATGAAGAAGTCGGCCATGATCACCCCACCGGGCGACGGGATGAAGACCCCGAGGATGGCCATGGAGGGGATCAGCCGGTCGTACATCCCGAGGAGGGCGGGCCGGCCTCGTGCCCCTCCCCTTTCTGCACCATCTCCTTCCCGGTGGGAGGGGGAGACGGGTTTGTTATATCCAAAAAAGCCTGTTGTGACCGGCTGTCGTTCCGGAGGTATCATATAGCGGGCCGATGATTCTCCAGTATGCCGAGAGTGAGGATCAACGACGGAGACCTGCACTCCGGGGACGGTGTTGAGGGGCGCCGGAAGAGGAAACGAAGCGAGGATCCGCAAGCCCTGGAAGAGCAGCCAAAGACCGTGGAGAAGAAATCCCCCCGGCGGGGACGGCCGGTCTTTGAGGATGTCGAGAGCGATATCTTCTACACGAAGAAGAGGTAAGTCACCCGCGCACCTGGATATCCCTGGGCGAGTTCACCACAACCTCCCGCTTTCCGCGGTAGGTCTCGACCGTGCCGTAGAGCGTCACGCTCGCGTTCTCGTGGAGTTCGAGCGTAGCGACCACGTTCTCCGGCAGAAAGACGGTGGTGCCGTTGACGGTGAGGATGATGTGCCCGCCGCTCGCGGTCTTTCTGATCTCCTCGATGCTCCCCTCGAGGATGACCAGCGTCCCGTCAGGGAGATCCCCGGAGTACCGGGCCGCCACCAGTGGCATCGCGAAGGCGTCGAAGAGGAGATGCGCCGCGAGGATTATCGCAACCACGCATACGAGCACGAAAAGTGCTGTTTTTTCCTGCCGTTCCAGCATAGGTACCCAATGGGTTTTTGGGAATATAACTTCCGTCAATTTGATATGTTAACAGTGTTAACTAATCATCATGGATGAAGTGAATCTCCCCCCATCCTCCCGCAAGATCCTCGGGCTGCTTGAGGATGGGGGCGCCCTGACTCACAAGGAGCTTGTCCGCCTCAGCAACCTGGCGCCCCGGACCGTCCGGTATGCCTTAAAGAGGCTCAAAGACAATGATATGATCGTGGAGAAGTTCAACTTCAGGGATGCGCGGCAAATCCTCTACGAGTACAAAGATTCCCAGATGGTGTCAACACCATGACCGAGCCGCCGTCCTGTGATATCATGCGCTGTGAAACGCTCGCCCGGAGGCTGCTTCCCCGGATGCGTGCCGAGATGGTCTACCGTCTGGTGAGCGAGCGCGGCATCAGCCAGAGCGAGGTCTCAAAGCGCCTCGGGATCAGCAGGGCCGCAGTCTCCCAGTATATGAGCCGGAAACGTGGATTTACCCGGCAGGATTTCCCCGGGGAGCTCAATCTGGTCATTGAGCGGTGGGTCTCCGCCGTCGCCTCCGGTGAAGGAACGATCACCATCTGTGATGTCTGCCGCTCCGCCGATCGTGCCGGAAACCGGTGAGACTCCTGCTCATGTGCGTCCACGTCGGTAGAGGTAGAGCGCCGCAAGTCCGGCCAGTATGCACGCCGCAGCCACTATTTTGAGCCGGTCCACCCCGTAGACGTCCCCGGCCCCACCTGCACACGAGGCCTCCCAATCGTCCAGGAAGACCCTGGTGTAGTAGGCGGCGATATCGGGGTGCTCGATGATCACGCCTGCTTCCCGGTTGAACCCCGGCGAGTTGGCGTTCCAGTTGATGCTGCTGACAAGAACCGCCCGGCCGTCGACGATGACACCCTTGTTATGGATCTTTGCGAGGTTGTTCCCCTCCAGGTCCGCGAGCCTTGCTGCGAGCGGCAGCCCTTCGGCTGCGGCGATCCGGTTGATGAGATCGACCATCTCATCATTGTCGGCGTCGCCCTCGATGTTGAACCAGAATGAGTCGAGGAGCACCTGCACCGTGACACCCCGGCGGGAGGCGTTGATCGCGGCAGCAAGGAAGGGATTTAATTCGTACTTCGTCTGGTTCTTGATGTAGGCCTGCTCGATAGCGATGCTCTCCTCAGCCCCCTCGATCATCCGGGTGATGAGGTGGCTTGTATCGGGAGATAGTACCGGCGTGACCCGCGCTCCCAACGTGTGGCAGGGCGCAAACTCCACGGTGTAGGACGGTGTCCAGGGCGTGTGGATCTCGCCCCCCGTCCCCTCAAGTGGGACGATATCCCCGCCGCTGGCGTCGAAGAGGAAGACCTCCCGGAAATAGGCGGCAAGCCCCGGATCTTTTAGGCACGCCCCCCATCCGCGGTTGCCCTGCAGCCCCGGTGCCGGGTAGCCGCCGGGCTTGTAGTTCTCGCTCCCGACGAGAACCGTGTTCCCGTCGACGACCAGGTACTTGGCATGGTCGTAACGGTACTTCGCGTGGCCCACGTCGGTTGTCGTCATCATGAGGACCGGGATGCCGCTCCGGTTGAGGGCGCCCGCGACCGCCCGCTCCTCCGGCGGGATCCCGCCCACCGGTCCCCCTTCGAGGAGGACGGTCACGGCGACGCCCCGCTCGCGGGCGCGGATGAGGCCCTCTGCCATGGCCGGATCGGTGAACTCGTAGACATTCACCAGAATTTCGCGCTCTGCCGACGCGACGGTCGCCCCGAATACCTCATACGCACAGTCGGGAGCGGCAAACGCGGTCACCGCTACGTCCTCGAAGGTCGCGGGCGGGAAGCGGGACTGGCCGATGAAGAGCGGGCGCGGGTCCCAGACGCCGTCCTCCAGGTAGTGGATCTGGCCTTCCCGGGGGTGGACGTCGGCCGGCCAGGCGACCTCCTGGAGAAGCGTGGTCCCCCGGTAGAGGTAGAGTTCGTCGGCCTGATTGGCCATCAGGAGGTTCCCGTTCGGGATCACGTTCGGCACGGTCGGTGTGTGCTCTTCGATCTCGAAGTCGGGCGGGTAGCCGTGGGTCCGCTCGAACGCGGGGCCGTCTCTCGCGACCACCAGCCGCCCGCTGATCTGGGTTCCCGGCGGGAACCGGAACCCGCCTTCACCGTCGGAGACGACGAACCCGTCAAGCACCCCCTCCCCCTCGAGCACCAGGTACTCGTCGGGATCGCGGGGCAGATAGGGGTCCGGGCAGAACTCGGTGATCAGGATGCCATCGGCCATGCCGGCAAGAAGGCAGAGGAGCAGGAGAGCCGCGGCGATCCGGCGCATACACAAGGTTATGTCTTCTCCGGTTTAATAGGGAGGCGATATGACTTCACTCGCATCCCCGCTGGTCGTCAAAGTGGGCGGAAGCCTCTTTGACCGGGTCGCCCCCCTGCTCGATATCTTCCGGGAGGTCGGGCGTCCGGTGCTGATCGTGCCGGGCGGCGGGAAGTTCGCCGACCTTGTCCGGCGCCTCGCCGTCTCCGACACTGCCGGTCACTGGATGGCGATCGCCGGAATGGAGCAGTTCGGGTGGTATATCTCCTCGCACGGCGTCCCGGCGGCCACCGAGATCGCCCTCCCCGCCGGGGTGACGGTCCTCCTGCCCTACTGCGCCCTGCGGGAGGCCGATCCCCTCCCCCATTCCTGGGAGGTCACCTCTGACACCATCGCCGCCTGGGTCGCAAAAGAACTCTCCATCGACCTTCTCCTCCTCAAATCGGTCGACGGCATCCACCGTCACCGGCGACTCATCTCCAGGGTCGAGGATCCCACCCTCACCTGCGAGGAGGTCGACCCCCTCTTCATACCGTTCGTCTTCGAGCACGGCATCAGGGCCAGGGTGGTCAACGGGAGACACGCTGACCGGGTCCGGGGAGCCCTCCGGGAAGAGGCGGTCACCGGGACTCTTGTCGACCCGAGATTTTAATTGATGCGGAGGAGATATGATAGGTAATCTTTGAGGAAAAACGATGACAGCGAGAGACCGATGTACCTCCTGCAACGCCACCCTGGCCGAGACCGGTTGCACCCGGTTCCCGTGCCCGGAGTGTGAGCATGAGATCCAGAGATGCTACCGGTGCAGGGAGCAGAGCATAGCCTATACATGTCCGAATTGCGGGTTCCAGGGGCCATAACCGATGGGAGACGTAGCCATCATCGTGAAGATTATGCCCGAGTCGCCTGACGTCGACCGTGAAGCGCTCAAAAGCGCGATCAGGGCGGCTGTCCCGGTCAATGATATCAGGGAAGAGCCGATCGGGTTCGGCCTCGTGGCACTGAAGGCCGTCGTCGTGGTTCCCGACAAAGCCGGGGCTCCCGACGAGGTTGAGACAGCGCTCCGGAATCTTCAGGATGTCGGAAGCGCCGAGATCATCGAGTCCACACTCGTATAAGTGGACTTATTGATCACTCACTTTTCTCTAGCGGGCCTCTTCCAGCCGCTCCATCACTTCGGTGGTGATCGTGCGGATCTTCTGGACCGACTCCTGGAACCCGGTAACTTCGTCACCCTGGAGCCGTATAGGTACCGGGAAGACACCGTTCCGGTTGAGGCGGGCGGGCACGCCGATACAGACATCGCCGATCCCGTGGACTTCGCTTGTGATGTAACTTGATACGGTGAGGATCCGGTTCTCGTCACCGAGGATCGTCCGCACCAGGGTCGCAATCGCTTCCCCGGGTCCGTAGACCGTAGAGCCCTTATCCTTGATGATCGCCTGGCCGCTTGTGCGGACCGCATCGATCATCTCCTGGACAGGCAGTCCTGAGAACGTGGGCAGGTTGTGGATCTGGATGCCGCCGATCGTCGTCGCCGACCAGAGTGGTACCATGCTCTCGCCGTGCTCGCCGATGATACGGGTATGCACCTCGCTGACGTGGACCCGGAAATACCGGGCGATCAGGGATTTTAGACGCATTGAGTCCAGGTGCGTCCCGAGGCCGAAGACCTGTCTCGGCTGGAACCCCGAGTACTTCAGGGCGACGGCGGTTATGACGTCGACCGGGTTTGTAACCATGAAGAGAATAGCGTCCGGCGAGCACCTGCCGATGGTTTCGGCAGTCTCGGCGACGATCTTTGCGTTCTCGAGAGCAAGGTCGTTCCGGTCCTGGCCGGGTTTCCGGGGAACCCCCGCTGTGCAGATGATGACATCAGAGTCTTCTGCATCGGCAAGGCGGGTGCTGTACGAGAGCCTGACATGGGTGCCCCGCGCAGCAAATGAATCGGAGAGGTCATGACAGCAGCCCCCGAGAAAATCTTCGCGTCCGGGCCTCCCGACGAGCAGCATCTCGCTGACGTACGGAATCTCGGATACGGTATGGGCCGCGAACATGCCGACGTTCCCTGTAGCCCCGATAATCGTTACCTTTGCCATGGAGATCGCCGTTGG
>LFRM01332768.1_pt2 | contig 18735 bp, 22 predicted proteins | sample 618341 | NCBI WGS metagenome assembly LFRM01 (sample SAMN03654438, study PRJNA283298) | anaerobic digester metagenome | isolation source: pool of bioreactors CSTR01a, CSTR02a, and CSTR03a thermophilic anaerobic... | place: Denmark: Kgs. Lyngby | collected 2014-05-21 | reverse complement strand
AGTTTACAAAAAAAAGGCCCTCCACTAGGGAAGGCCACAATTTAAGCCATTTGCTTGGCTACTTCTTCTGCAAAATTTTCTTCTCTTTTTTCTAGACCCTCACCCACTTCATAGCGAGCAATTTCTAGAACTTCAAGTTTGACACCTAGCTCCTTGGCCTTGGCATCTACTAACTTACCAACGGTTAAGTCACCATCTTTGATAAAGGCCTGCTCAAGAAGACATACATCCTTTAGCTCCTTATTTAAGCGACCAACAACCATTTTTTCAATGATGTTTTCAGGTTTGGCCTTTTGTCCAGCTGCCTCAGCTTGACGGTTTTCATTAAGAGCCTGCTCAAGTAAAATACTTTTTTCACTCTCAATGTAGTCAGCATCAACATCATCTCTAGAAACATACTTGGGATTCATAGAGGCTACCTGCATGGCAAGATCCTTGCCAAGTTCATTGACATCTTCTGCTTTGGCTTCTGTAGCTAAAGCTACCAGAGCTCCAATCCTACCATTGCCGTGTAAATAACCTGCAACCACGCCATTTTCCACTTCAACATATTCAAAGCGACGTAGATTCATGTTTTCACCAATACGGGCTATAAGGGCTTTAAGTGCCTCATCGACGCTGGTTCCTTGGAAATCAAGGGCTTTTAGAGCTTCAAGATCAGCTGGCTTTTCTTTATGGGCTAAGACAGCTAAAGCCTCAACAAAATCACTAAATTCCTTGTTTTTTGCAACAAAATCAGTTTCAGCATTGACCTCTACTAAAGCACCGGATTTAGAGTCTTCTGCAATTACCATGGCAACTAGGCCTTCAGCTGCAATACGACTAGCCTTCTTGGCTGAAGTTGCTATACCTTTTTTCCTTAGGTACTCAATGGCAGCTTCCATATTTCCACCAGATTCCTCTAGGGCTTTTTTACAATCAAGCATTCCAGCTCCGGTACGCTCACGTAGTTCTTTTATATCTTTTACACCAAAGGACATTAAACACCTCCTGTTTACTCCTGGTCTTCTTCTGTATCCTCTTCTATTTCTTCTTCATCAACTTCTTCTAAATCCTCTTCAACTTCTTCAACTTCTTCTATCTCATCTTCCTGCACATCCATGGCAGCTTTTCCTTCTAGAATAGAATCGGCAATGGTTGCAGAAAGAAGTTTAATTGCTCTAATAGCATCATCATTTCCAGGAATTGGGAAATCAATTTCATCGGGGTCTCCATTGGTATCTAGGATACCAATAACTGGAATTCCTAGAAGCTTGGCTTCATGGATGGCTATTTTTTCCTTCATCTGGTCAATTATAAAGATAGCATCGGGAAGTTCTACCATGTCCCTGATACCGTTGTAGAAGCGCTCAAGCTTTTCCTTTTCCCTGCGAATAAGGATAACTTCTTTTTTAGGTAGGGCTTCCATGGTCCCATCAGCTTCCATTTCCTCTAATTCAAACAGATACTCTATCCTCTGGCGAATGGTTGTAAAGTTAGTTAATAGACCACCCTTCCAACTCTGATTGATGTAGAAGGCCCCTGCTCTCTTAGCTTCTTGCTCGATAGCAATTCTGGCTTGCTTTTTAGTTCCTACAAAAAGCACATTGCCTCCATTGCTGGATAAATCCCTAACAAAATCACAGGCTTCTTCTAGCATTTTGACTGATTTTTGTAGGTCAATAATGTAGATCCCATTACGCTCTGTATAAATATAGGGCTTCATCTTGGGATTCCAACGCTTGGTTTGGTGACCAAAGTGGACACCTGCTTCTAATAAACTTTTCATTGATACAACGGACATAATCTTTCCTCCTTGTTTGTCCTCCCCATCCCTTACCCTTAAGGCACAAGTTTTTTGGATAGGTGTGTATTTAACCTTTAGTATCTTATCATAATAAGCTCTAAACTTCAATAGGATTTAAGCTTTACTTCCTTTCTTCTTGTCCTTTTTTTCGGTGTAATCGCACTCCTTTGATGAGCAGTGAATTGTACCACTCCTCTTACCCTTACCTTCAACTAATATTGAGCCACATTTTGGGCACATCCTATTAATGGGTTTATCCCAAGAGGCGAATCGGCAATCTGGAAACTGATCACAGCCCCAGAAAACTTTAAGTTTCTTTGTCTTTCTTTCAACTATCTGACCCTTTTCACAAAGGGGACAGGGCACACCAATCTCCTTTAGTATTGGTTTGGTGTTTTGGCACTCTGGATAATTACTGCAGGCATAGAAACTTCCCTTTACAGTCTTTTTTATCAGCATGGGTGAGCCACATTTTTCACACTTTATATCAGTCAGCTCATCTAAATCATACTTTTGGACGCTCTTTTCCGCCTCTTCAAGCATAGGTTTTAGAACACCATAGAAGTCTCCTATTACCTCTTGCCAGGCAGTGGACTTGTCACTGATCTTATCCAGTTCCTCTTCCATCTCGGCTGAAAACTCGGGCTCTACTATTTGAAGGAAGTTTTCTTCCATAATCTCATTGGTAATTTCACCTAGTTCTGTTGGTAGGAGGTTCTTTTTTTCCTTAACTACATAGCCCCTTTTCATAATTGCAGTAAGAGTAGGAGCGTAGGTAGATGGCCTACCTATACCATTTTCTTCCAGTTCTTTAATAAGGCTGGCCTCAGTATATCTAGAAGGGGGCTGGGTGAATTTTTGCTCTTCCTTTAATTCATTAAGAGTCATTTCTTCACCTATCTCCATAGGAGCCAGCTCCACATCCTTGCTTTTCCTATCATCATAGACCTTTAGAAAACCATCAAAAACTTGTCTTTCTCCCTTGGCTCTAAACTCATAGTCACCGCCGGCGATTGTAACCTGAATACCCTCATACTGGGCTGATTTCATCTGACTAGCAACAAAACGGGTCCAAATCAAGGTATAGAGCCTTAGCTCATCTCTCTTGAGGTAGCTGGCCATCTTTTCTGGTGTGTGCTCAACAGAAGTTGGTCTTATAGCTTCGTGGGCATCCTGGGCAGCCTTGGCAGCCCCTCCTATTTTTGGAGCTGAGTACTTAGATCCATAGTTATCCACAATAAAGTCCTTGGCGGCCAGTACTGCTGATTCACTAATCCTAGCTGAGTCAGTTCTCATATAGGTTATAAGACCTTCTGTGGACCTGCCGATCTTAATACCTTCATAGAGTCTTTGAGCCAGCATCATGGTCTTAGATGATGAGAAGTTCAGCCTAACTGAAGCATCCTGCTGAAGGGTGGAGGTGGTATAGGCCCCATAGGGAGCTCTAGAGCGTTTCTTCTCCTGGATATCTGTAACAGAAAAATCTGTTGACTGGATTTCTTTTTTAATCTCCATTGCTTCTTCTTTTGTAGAAACCTCTAGCTTCTTATTTTTATATTTTATAAGTTCTGCATCAACTAGCTTCTTAGAACTTGTTAAAAACTTACCATCAAATAGCCAGTACTCTTTAGGGATAAAGGCAGAAATCTCCCTTTCTCTAAGAATAATAAGCCTTGTTGCTACAGACTGGACCCTTCCAGCGCTTAGGCCCTTCATTACCTTACGCCAAAGGATGGGACTAATTCCATAACCTACCAGCCTATCAAGAATCCTCCTAGCCTGCTGGGCATCAACCAGCCCCTGGTCAATGACCACGGGCTTTTTAATAGCTTCCTTGACAGCTTCCTTGGTTATTTCTTGAAAGGAAACCCTCATGGCCTCTTCTTTATCCAGGTCTAGGGCTGTGGCTAGGTGCCAGGCAATAGCCTCCCCTTCCCTATCAGGGTCAGTGGCAATCAGAACTCTATCAGCCTTCTTCTGTTCCTTCTTAAGCTCAGCAATAACCGGGCCTTTACCCCTTATAGTTATATACTTAGGTTCGAAATTATTTTCAAGATCTATGCCCATCTGGCTCTTAGGTAGGTCCCTTACATGGCCCACACTGGCCAGGACCTTATAGTTTTTCCCTAAATACTTCTCTATAGTTCTAGCCTTAAAAGGTGATTCAACAATCACCAAATTCTTTGCCATATATCTTCCTCCCAATGGTCAATCAAGTCGTAGTGATAAAGGGGGTTAGCCCCTTGAAAAATCAAATAATTGGGTCCCAGACTCATTTCACTTTCCGGTGGGCCTGGGACAACCCACAGGTTTCTATTTTGACTTAGTGCCTGCCTAGCTGTAATCATAGTCCCGCTTTCAATTGTGGCTTCCACAACAATAGTGATGGGACTTAGGCCAGATAAAAGCCTGTTACGCTTGGGAAAGTGCCAGGGCCTGGGCTCCTGGTCCCTTTCATATTCGCTAAGGATAAGTCCCCTTTTTTCGGTTTCCCTTCTCAGCCAGTCCCTACCCCTCGGATAGGTAGAGTCAAGACCAGCTCCTAAAACTGCAATGGTAGTGCCTCCCAGTTCTAGGGCCGCTCTGTGGGCCTCTTCATCAATTCCCTTAGCAAATCCGCTGACTACTACTATATCACGGGAAATTAACTTTTCAACTATTTTTCTAGTTTGATGTCTTCCCCTAGCTGTTGGCCTTCTAGTACCAACAATGGTCACTGTCTTTTTATTAAGTAGACTTCTATCCCCTATGTAGTACAAAAACTCTGGAACTTCTTCTATGTTTTGTAGCCTGAGGGGAAAGTCTTTTCTATATATTTTCATAAGGACCTCCCAGCTAATTATAGGTTCTATAGCTAGGTCCTAGTCCTTTATTTAGCTAACTTTCATCAAGGAAGGATAGGAAGCTCTTCCTATGGATGGGACAGGGCCCAAATTCCCTTAGTGCCTCCATATGCTGAGCCGTACCATACCCCTTATGCTGGGCAAAACCATAACCTGGGTAGTGGTCTTCCATCTCTATCATCCACCTATCCCTAGTAACCTTGGCTAGGATTGATGCTGCAGCAATTTCATTGCTCAGATCATCCCCTCCAACAAGTGCGTATTCATTCTTGTGAATTTTCAGGGGAGTTCCATCTAAAAGCAAGCCATCAAGCTCAATCCCCAGCTTTTTTAGTGCCCTAGTCATGGCAAGCTTGGTGGCACTAAGTATATCGCTTTTATCTATCTCATCTTCAGATGCCCAGCCGATACCATAGGCAAAAGCTTCCTTTTTAATTTTTTTAAAAAGCTCCTCTCTAAAACTAGCCGAGAGCTTCTTAGAATCCCTTAGGCCCAGGATGGGCTTATCAAGTACCACAACAGCTGCTACCACGGGACCTGCTAGAGGCCCTCTTCCAGCCTCATCCATACCTCCGATGATTTTAAAACCTCTAGCAAGAAGCTTCTCTTTAGGCAGACTCCTTGTAGTCCAGCCCTCTTCTAGCCTCTCCTTTTCCTTTATAAGTCTTAGGGCTTTTTTCCTTAGGCCTTCTACGCCCTTTTTCTTTTCTTCCTTGCTTACTTCTAAAAACTCTAAAGGGTCAAGGCTATCATAAAGCTGCTTCCACTCCCTTATTGTCAGGTCTTTCAAGGCTAATCCTCCCAAGCATTCCGCTTCTAAATTCATCTATAAGAATACGAGAAATCCTATCATAATCAATCATCTTTCCAGGAAGAAGTGCCCCTCTAGCCTGGCCTATCCTATCCATAACTTCTATATCTTCGCCTACTTCTTCAATTCCATAGCGTTTACCTAGAGCTCCCGGATAGAGCTTTCTTACAATGCCCACTAGGTTATAAGCCAAGGTCTGTCTATCTAAGATTTCATCCCTAATGGATCCCACTAAAGCCAGATGAAGGCCTTCAGTTGATTCTTCAAACTTGGGCCATAGAATTCCAGGGGTATCAAAGAGCTCCAGGTTATTACCCAGCCTAACCCACTGTTTACCCCTAGTAACTCCTGGCCTATCACCTGTTTTAGCAGAAGCCCTACCTGCAAGCCGATTAATTAGTGAGCTTTTCCCCACATTAGGGACGCCAAGAATCATCATCCTAACAGGTCTTGGTTTTCTACCCTTTTTTTTCATCTCTTCTTGCATAGGGGCAGTGACCTTATCTATAAGATTAAGGAGCTCTTTGGTAGAGCCATCCCTTGAATTCATTAGAATTATATCCTTCTTCTCTTCACTATAATAGTTTAACCAGAGCCTATTGACTTCTTCATCAGCCAGGTCAGCCTTATTTAAGATATAGATTCTCTTTTTATTTCCAAGCAAATCATCAAAAATAGGGTTAAGAGAAGAGCTAGGGGCCCTGGCATCAAGTAATTCAATTATTAGGTCAACTAATTTGTAGTTTTGAGAAATTAAGTCCCTGGTCTTTTTCATATGACCGGGATACCATTGTATATCCATAGCTCCTCCTACGAAAAAGAACTGCAGAGCAGTTCTTAACGGATTCTTTCTTTAACTTTTGCGGCCTTACCAACACGGTCGCGGATGTAGTAAAGACGTGCACGACGAACTTTACCACGACGAATCACTTCAACACCTTCAATTTTTGGTGAATGAAGGGGGAAGGTTTTTTCAACTCCTACGTTTCCAGATAGCTTACGCACTGTAAAACGCTCAGAAATTCCCCCACCTTGTCTTTTAATAACAAGGCCTTCAAAAACTTGGATACGTTGTCTTTTACCTTCAGTGATACGCTCAGATACTCTGACTGTATCACCTACGTTAAAGGAAGGTAAATCCTTTTTTTGGCCTTCTCTTTCGAGATCACGGATGATATTATAATTCATTCCTTTCCTCCTCTCGTATTTTTTCTATTAATTTTAAAACTTCTTCATTATAGGTCCCACTGGCAAGTCCCTTTTCTATCATGTCAGGCCGCCTCTTCATAGTCAGTCTTATTGACTCTTCCAAGCGGTAAAGCCTAATTTTTTCATGATGACCACTAAAAAGTATCTCAGGTACTTCAAGATCTCTAAAGACCCTGGGTCTGGTATACTGGTGGTATTCAAGTAGCCCTTCCTCATGGGATTCTTCTTCCACAGAGTCCTTATTAATTACTCCGGGAATCAGTCTAATTACTGCGTCCATAAGAATTACTGCAGCCATCTCGCCCCCTGAGAGGATGTAATCTCCAATGGATATCTCCTCATCAATGGCGGTATCTATAACCCTTTGGTCTAAACCCTCATAGTGGCTACACAGGATTGTTATCTCCCTGTTATCAGCCAGAGCCTTTACTTTGGCTTGATCTAGAAGCTCTCCTCTAGGACTTAGGTGGATTCTTGGGTGACTCCTGCCCTCCAGTGCATCTAGCGCTGGCTGGGCCATAAGCACCATACCTGGGCCTTCTCCAAAAGGGTAGTCATCAGCTTTTTTATGCTTGTCCAGACTGTAATCCCTTAAGTTAACCAGCTCAACTTCTAAAAAGCCATCATCTAAAGCCCTTTTAATAATTCCCATGTCCAAGTAGGACTGGAAATACTCGGGAAATAAGCTTATTATAGTAAATTTCATATAAGGCCTTCAATTAAAGACACAGTCATTTCTCTTTTCTCTAGATCAATGGAGACAATAAACTCTTCAACCGCAGGCAGAAGAAATTCCACCTCTCCTTTAATTACATAGACATTTTGTACAGATGGCTGGATTATATCCACTATTTCTCCAAGATAGTCTCCCTCTTCACTTAAGACCCTCAGGCCCAGAAGCTCTGAGTAAAAATACTCATCCTGGTCTAAAGAGATATCTTCCTTTCTTCTATAGAGGTCTAGGTTCAAATAGTCCTCGGCCTCCTCAATGCTGTCTATTTGTGAGAACTTGATAGTTGCTGTATTTTTATTAAAACGCAGTTTTTCTATTGTATGGGCCTGACCATCTAGATAATAGCTTTCTCCAAGCTCGATTAGATCTGCCTGGTGAAGATAGACTCTTATCTCCCCTTTAAGCCCAACAGTTTTAGTGGTCCTGCCTACAAGTATCATTAGATAACTTCAACAAAGACCTTGGTATTATCCTGATAGGCACCTGCCTTGGCAATTGTTCTTATGGCGTTGATAACTCTTCCACCCTTACCTATAACCCTGCCCATATCATCTGGAGCTACACGGATTTCCACGGTAATTGTATCGTCTTTTTCAACTTCTGTAACATTGACCATTTCAGGGTACTGAACAATTCTTACTACAACAGAGCGTACTAATTCAGACATTTCTTCCTCCTAAAGCTCTTCGTAAACGCCGCTCTTCTTAAGAAGAAGTTTGGCCCTATCAGTTGGTTGAGCGCCATCTTTTAACCATTTAATCGCTTTTTCATTATCGATTTTTAGGTTAACAGGATCACTAAGTGGATCGAAATATCCTAGCTCTTCAATGAAGCGACCATCCCTTGGGCTTCTAGAATCGGCTACAACAACACGATAAAAGGGACGTTTTTTACTTCCCATTCTTCTTAGTCTAATTTTAACTGCCATGAATACCTCCTTTATCTAAGTGGCCTGTTCTGTGAACTTTCTAGCAAGGCTAGAACCCCGGCCCCTGGTTTTATATTAAAAAGGTAGACCCATTCCTCCGAAGGGGTTCTTGCCCTTTTTAGACATATTTGTAAACTGCTTCATCATTTTTCTGCTTTGATTAAATTGTTTGACTAGCTTATTGACGTCCTGGACACTGGTTCCAGAGCCCTGAGCTATTCTCTGTCTTCTTTTGGCATTAAGAATGTCAGGTTGCTTTCTTTCCTGAGCTGTCATGGACTGGATAATAGCTTCAACCTTCTTTATTTCCTTATCGTCCATCTCCAGGTTTTTCATGGCCTTCATATTGCCACCAACACCTGGCAGCATGGCTAGAAGCTCTCCGATTCCTCCCATCTCCCTCATCTGCTGGAGCTGGTCAAGAAAGTCATCAAAGTCCAGGCCATCTTGTCGCATTTTCTTTTCAAGTTCCTGGGCCTTCTTCTCATCATAGCTCTTTTCAGCCCGTTCAATTAAGCTGAGGACATCTCCCATGCCTAGGATTCTCGAGGCCATCCTGTCTGGATGAAACTCCTCTAGGCTTGAAGCTGCTATCTTCTCTCCTGTCCCAATAAACTTTATAGGAGCTCCTGTGACCTCCTTCATACTAAGGGCAGAGCCCCCTCTAGTATCACCATCCATCTTGGTCATGATAATACCATCAATTCCCAGCTGCTGATGGAAGCTATCTGCCACTGTAACTGAGTCCTGACCCACCATGGCATCTACAACTAGGATAATCTCTGTTGGCTTTACAGCTGCCTTGATTTCTTTTAGCTCATCCATGAGCTCTTCATCTATATGAAGCCTACCTGCTGTGTCAAGAATAAGAACATCTCGACTAGTGCTATAGGCTTCTTCCAGGGCTGCCCTGGCTATATCAACGGGAGACTTCTGATCTCCCAGAGAAAACACTGGTATATCCAGCTGCTTACCTAAAACCTGGAGCTGGTCAATGGCGGCGGGCCTGTAGATATCCAGGGCCACCAGCATGGGCCTTCTGCCCTTTTCTCTAAGCTTAGCTGAGAGCTTAGCCCCACTTGTAGTCTTACCAGAACCTTGAAGGCCTACTATCATATAAATGCTAGGTCCATTGCTATTAAAAGTCAGTTTGCTATTAGTGCTGCCCATAAGAGCCGTAAGCTCATCCCTTACAATCTTTATAACCTGGTTACCTGGGGTCAGACTTTCCATTACCTCGGCTCCAAGAGCCCTTTCCTGGATTTTTTTAACAAAGTCCTTAACCACCCGGTAGTTGACATCAGCTTCTAGCAGGGAGAGTCTAACCTCCCTCATCACATCCTTTATATCCTTCTCACTAACCTTACCCTTGCCACTGAGCTTGTTCAGGGCGGTTTGCAGTTTTTCACTTAATCCACCAAGCACTCAAACCTCCTTTATGCATCTATTAGCTTCCTTAACAGGTCTAAGGTTTCTTCAGATACACCCTCGGTCTTATTAAGAATCTCAATAATTCTAAGAATTTTGTCTTTTTTTTCCAAGTGTTTTTCATATAGACCTAGATGATCCTCATACCACTGAAGCTTGGCCAGGCCTCTTTGTACCCCATCATGGACTCCTTGGCGGGTAATATTTAGCTCCTCTGCAATTTCAGCCAAAGAATAATCCTCCATAAGTACCAAACGGAGGATCTTCTGCTGGTGGTCAGTCAGGAGACTACCATAAATATCCATGTAAAAGGTTTCTTTAACTTGATCCATAAAATACCCCTGTAAAGGTTATTTGCTTTACAGGGGTATGATACATGAGTACAAAGGCTTTGTCAAGGACAAGAGCCTATTTTATTTTCTAGTTTTTTCTAAAGTTTTTTCTAAAGCTTTTTCTAAAACCACTTAAGTATATTGTATCCTTCTACCTGGCTCTAGGAATCCCAAAGGAACAGGGTAGGCCCACAGCACACTTACCACAAACGCCGGCTCCAACCAGTTTCTCATTAATCCCAAGCTGTTCTAGGCACCTATGTCTATCAAAGCCCTCTAGATTAAGGGCTCCAAAGCTGCAGGCATCAACGCATATGGTGCAGGAGCCATCTTGTTTGTAAAGACAATGCTCAGCACTTAGCTCTGCTCCCTCTACTTCCATATCGGTTATTATAGAAAAGTATCTGCCCAGTGAGCCCTTACTGCTGATGAGGAGATTATTAATTCCAAAGCTTCCCAGGCCTGCATAATAGGCCAGGTGGCGCTGGGACCAGCGGCTCCTAGGGTTTTCCTTGGGAAAAATAGTTGCCTCATAGGGATAGGCAGCCCTATAGCCTCTCTCCTTAAAAAACTCTAACAAGTCTTCTCCAAGTTCTATGGCCAACCTATTTGTAGTCATGTAGGCATCAGCCCAGGTTTTGGAGGCCGCTTCTTCTTTTATGTTAGTCTTGGCCACCCAAGCTTTAAATGGAAGGAAAAAACATACTACGCTCTTGGCACCTTCTAAAAAATCCTCGGGCTGGTAGTGATTACTGACTACTAATTCCTTTAAGCCTTCTATACCTGGATGGTTAGCGGGCAAAAAACCAACCAGGCTTTCCCTCCAAAAATCAGGCAACCCCTCCTTTTGAATTCTGTCTTTTAGCCACAAATCAATATAGCTCTCTATTTCACCAGTTGAAATTACCACTGAACTAGCTCCCCCGGTTCTAGATAGATACCCTCAATTCCTTCAACAACTAGGTCCCTGGGATTTACATCAATAACTGGAAAGGTTTTAAAGTGCATGGGAATAAAGGCCTTGGGCTTTATAAAACCAAGGGCTAGCTTGGCATCCTCTATATCCATAGTGTAGTTTCCTCCCACTGGAAGAAGGGCTAGGTCTACCTTGTCTTCAAGTAGCTTCATCTCCATACTAAGACCTGTGTCTCCACTGTGATAGATAAGCCTATCTTCAAGGCTAAGTAAAAAGCCTCCTGCCAGACCTCCATAAAGGATTGCATCCTTCGTTTCTATACCACTTCCATGGAGGGCTGGAGTCATCTTTACCCAGCCATGGGCCCCACCTATATGCATACCATGGATATTTTCGACTCCCTTAGAAGCTAGATAGCCAGCAATCTCATGATTACAGTAGACTAGGGCTCCTGAAAGCTTGGCTATTTCCACCGTATCTCCCAAGTGGTCACTATGGCCATGGGTGACAAAGATATGGGTTAGATCCTTGTAGTCTTCAGGCTCGGTTTGAGTCCAGGGATTTCCCAAAATAAAGGGGTCTATGATTATGTTCTTATCCTCAGTCTTAATCTGAAAAGTACTGTGACCAATGTAATTAATTAGCATCTTAGCCTCCTTTTTGTCTTATATCTTAAAGAGAATCCACTTGTTATCCTCTATTTCATACTTGAGTTGATAGGTCTTTCTTTGGCCCTCAATATCACTTATGCAATCAAAAACATAGACAGGAATACCAGCTTTTTTTTCAAAGCTCCTGGAGAATACCTGGTCTACCTTAACAACCACCTGTTCATCCTCTTCAAGCCTAAAGCGGATGGGATGTATTTGGCCTGCCACATCAAAAAGGGCCAGCATGTCTATAGGTTTAGCCACGACTTTCATATCATCACCTCTAAGGCTAGATTATCACGAACATATGTTCGTGTCAACTAGCAGGGATTGACATGAATCATGCAGTGTTTGACCTCTGGTATCTGATTTTCTATCTGGTCATGGACCAAGTGGGCAATGGCATGGGCATCATAAAGGCTCATATCCCCCCTTAGACAAATCTCCATATCAACATAATACCTCTTGCCATGGCGCCTGCTTTTTAATAGGTCTATACTTTCAATACACTGGTCGCACTCAAAGGTAATCTTTCTTATCTCCTCTAGTACTTCTGGAGGAGCCGCTACATCTGATAGATCTGCAATAGACTCAACATATAGCTCCAGGGAAATCTTAAATAGGAAGCCCGCGATAACCAAGGTGAAAAGGGGCTGAAAAATCGGATAGCCCTTTCTAGCTAAATAGATACCTAAAAGTGAGCCTATAGAAGACAGGACATCATTTAGATAGTTCTTACCATCCGCCATATAGATACTGGAGTCCATAAGCTTAGCATAGTGCATGGTGTAGCCTGATAAAAATAGCTTTCCTACTATTGATATCAGAGCAGCTATAAGAGGAAAGAGTGTAGGCATATTTCTATTGGGATCTGTAAACTCAATCCTAGCCTGATTCAAAATTCCCAGAGCCACAACAAAAAGAAAAAGGGCTAGAATTTTTGATAGGATAGCCTCAAAGCGCTCATGGCCATAGGGATGACTCTCATCGGCAGACTTGGATGCTATATGAACCCCCATATAAGCTATAAGGGTTGTAATAGTATCACTAAGGGAATCCACACCATCTGCAATGATAACTGAAGAGTGACCCACCAGTCCTGATATAATCTTAATAGCTGATAAAAATAAGTTTGTTGTAAGGCTAATAATACTTAGCCTTTTTGCATAATCTAATCTTTTTTCCAAAACATCTCCTAAAGTTCTATCCGTCTTATACCCAAAATTTCTTCATACATAAGAGCATCAGATTCTCTACAAGTAAAAATAAACTGCTGCCTTGGTAGCTCTTGAATCCTCTTTAAAGTAGAAACTAGCCTATCTTCATCCCAGTTGCTAAAAGCCTCATCATAAAAAACTGGTAACTTAGAACCCATCTTGTCTATAAAGGCCAATCTTATAGCCAAATAGAACTGACTTCTAAGGCCCTTACTCATAGAAGGAGAAAACTCAAGATTCTCCCCCTCACTTTGAAGAAAAAAACCATCCTGGCTAGTGGTCAAAATTTTTAGATATTTTTTCTGGGTAAAGTCCCTGAGGTAGTGGGAAGCTCTATCCATGATTTCTGGAAGGAGCTCCTCTCTAAAGTCCTCATAGCTTTTTCTAAGAAGACTTTCCTGAAGGGAGTAGCGATTGTATTCTTCAACAAGGCTGGCCCTTTTCTCCTCCAGACCCTGAACCTCTAGGTAATCCTCAGCCATTTGATCCTCTAGCCTAGCCAGTTCAATTTTTAAATCAAGTAGTCTATCTGAAGCTGTAAATTCAAGCCCTTCAGAAAGAGCCCTACTCTCTTCAACCAGTGTTTCATAATCAAAATCCATCTGCTTTTGGAGCCGGTAGGTCTCCTTAAAATCCCCCAGATTAAAAAAACCAGCCTGAGAAAGTAGTTTTAAATTCCAGGACTTCCTAGCCCTATTTATATATAAGTATAGCAGTCCCATAATGAAAGACAATAAAGTAAGTACTATAGCATAGTTTAAGGCAATTTTGTCCAAACCAAAGGTGACAAAGATTAGGCCAATAAAAGCAAATATACCATAGAAGGGCCAAGTAGGGGTAGCCTTAAGGGCCTGGTCTAAATCAGCTAACCTTTGTAGCTCCATCATTTCCAAAGTCTTAGCCTGAATTTCCTGGTTAAGCGCTTTTACTTTCTCCCTTACTAAAAGGTCTGATTTTAAAGACTTCTCAAACCTTTGAAGCTCTTCTTTTTTTAACTTATATTTTTCCAGGGTTTGGTCTCTTACTAGCCCCCTTCTTCTTTGCTGGTAGATTTCTTCATCAAGTTTAGCCAGAAGAAAGTTATGGCCTCTTTTCTTATAAATGGCCTTTTTCCTCTCATCCAGTAAAGCTAAGACCTCCCTATAACCAGCTTCCTGACCAAGATAAAGCTTTTCCACATAGGTCTCAATTATCTCATCCATGGACCTTCTAGCCAAGCTATGGAGGTTATCTGCATCTAGGAGGTGGAAGGACTCCAAATATTGACGGGAGATTTCATCTATAGGCCTATTAGCTATAACCTCTATCTGTGACTCCTTCTCAATAAAGCCGCTTATTGAAGAAGTAATTCTTCTAGTTACAATGCGGCCATCAATAAGTTCTGCCCTTAAAAATAGCTCCTCTTCCTGCCAGGGAAAGTAGGGATAATTCTTGCCTGCCGGAATAAAGCCCAGTAGGCTTGCTTGAAGGGCCTTGAATACTGTGGTTTTACCAGCCTCATTGCCCGCATAGATAAGATTTATTCCCGATGTAAAATATAACTTTTTATCTAAAAAGTGCCCAAAGGGCTTTAAATGAATTGATTTAATCATTTTCACCTCTAAAGAAATCCAAAAGCTCTGCTAGGAGCTCCTGAGCATTTTCCTTAAGATAGTTAAGGGCCTCATCCTGGTCCAGCTCTAAAAGATCAGCCCCTTCAACTATAAGCCTGGGATTTTTCTCTAAAAGCTCTAGGCTTTTTTGATAAAGAGGACCTGAATCTATGTCACTAGCTTCCACTACCTTATTAAGGAAAAAAATACCGGGCTTATCAGCCAGCCATCTATTTAAGTACTCAAGCTCCCCAGCTTCTAGCCTACCTTCAAGGATAAGCCTGACGGGTTTATAAGCATAACTAGTCAGCCTATCAAGATCCTGTGCTAGGTTTTCTAGCTTAAAAACCCTGTCCTCTATGGGAAAAGCAGGTGCTGAAATATGCTGGACCTCATAGCCTTCCCTATAATAGATAAAGCCACCAGGTCCATCTATCTGGCTAAGATTACCACTATAGTAGGCTCTTTTACCAAATCTAGTAAAACTATGGACATGGCCAAGGGCCAGGTAATCATAGGCAAGATCTTCCACTTCTTCCCTACTCAAGGGTAGGTAAACTCCCTCTGCTGAGTGAAGTAGTCCCAGCCTAAAACCCTCTGAGCCTCCTTCTAGAATCTCATAGGGCCTTCTTGGGTCCCACTGGCTTTCAAAGCTAAGCCCATCTAAGGACCAGGCCTGGTGTTTATAAATACTAGGAGCCTGGCTATCCATTATATAAATACCCGAATCTTTAAATTGCTCTAAGTCAAGACCAGCATCGTGGTTACCTAAGGCCAGATAAAAGGGAATCCCTTCTTCTTTCAGGGGCCTGACACTGCTAATAACCCTATCAACCAATTCCAAGGAAGGCCTTGGATTATCAAAAAGATCTCCTGCAAATAAAATAGCCTCAACCTTATTTTCAAGGCCAAAGCTCACTAGATAGTCCAAGCAATCAAGCTGGTAATCCAATAGAAGCTGCCTCAAATGTTGGGGATAACCTCCAAAGGGAGTTCCTAGATGGAGGTCTGCTGCATGAAGAAATGAAAACATATTTACCTCTAATAAGTTTTGCTGGTCTTCACAAGAACCAGGGCCTGAGTTATAATTAATATCATTACTATTCTAACACAGAAGAATACTATTTTAGAGCTCTCATAAAGAGGGGTCCAAACAGCAAGGAGCAGCTAGTGGCAAAAGCAAAAATGAATTTACGAGGTAGCAGGCAAAGGATATCTATGCTTAGCCGCCATTATATAAAAAACCAGATCTATTTTAGTGAGAATATAGATGCTAGTCTAATGAGAAAAACCAGGCTTCACCTACCTAATTTAACAGACTTTGAGCTGTTAGATGACAGCGCAGTCTTTATTACACCAGTTCTAATCGGACAACCCATGCTGGAAAAAGAAGACCTAAGCCCTGCTGAAAAAGTTGAGGTGATTTCTAGCTATCTAAAGATTATAAAGGATTTTCAAGCCCTACCTCTTAACTTTCAGGTCAACCTAATTAGGCCAGAGAACTTCTATATTGTATCAGGTGAGCTCAAGCATAGAGGGGTCCTCATTGTAGAAGACATAGTCTTTGAAAGGCCCCTAAAGTTCCACCACCTACGCCAAGGAATCAGCAATGTTATGCTGGACTTTATTGGTCAGGATATCTCCCTTTATAATTTTAAAACCTATTTTAGGGAACTACCTAATAACAATGAGGTGGAGAGCTATGCAGATATTGAAGAAGGCATTAAAAAAATCTATATAAAGGATCTCTTCGTTGAAGAAACCATCTATACAGAAAAGGTTGATCTGATGCAAAAAGCCTTATTTCAAAGGCTAAAGCAAGTAAACTACAAGTTTTTCCTTATTGTCAGCCTTCTACTAGTCCTACTAGTAACTGGAGCTACCTCCCTAATGGGGGGAATTAATATAGGCAAGAGCTCTAACATAATACCACTTTTCACCATAATCGACCGCAATGAAAATATCCTAATTGTAGACCAAAGCTATATTCCACCAGGCCTCCATGTAAGCGAAAAAAAATGGAGTATCTTTAAGGATAACAAATTAATTAAAGAACAAAAGACAGATCTAGTAAACCTTCTCCTACCCGAAGAAGGCAGCTATCTAATCAGCCTACAATTAAAGGACTCCAAGGGTAATTGGTCTAGTGTATATGAGGAAAGTTACACCAAAAAATACGAGTACAAGTCCGAAGATGAGCTAAATAACTTCAGCTTCCTTGGAGAAAAGTTTAGTGAAGAAGATTTTTATAGTGGATATAAATCCCTAATTTTTACAAAAAATACCAAGGTTAAATTAAATGATATCTATCTAAATGGCTCCATCCTCCTAGAGTTTCTAGTTAAAGGCTCGGATACAAGCGACCTTAGTTTTAGTTTAGAAGGCTACAGCAAGGGGGTCAAGGTCCTTGATAAAACTTGTAAGCTGGATTTAATTAAAGACACCTGGACAGAGTTTATTATGGAAGTCAATAGTCAGGAACTAGATGGCCTTAGCCTATCCTTTCCTGATCTAGAAGGCGAGCTTCTACTTGATGAATTAAAACTTTCCTCCTGTATAACCCCAGGCTTTGAATTTTAGCATTATAAAGGAGCCGTTGCACGTTAATCAAATGATTGTTTAGCGTGCAGGCTCCTTTTTTGTTTAGGATTGTAATTATATAAAGGCATCAAAAGCCTTGAAATATCAACAAAAAGCGACCCCTAAGAGCCGCTTTCGTGGTATAATTATTGTATGACAAACAATTATTCATACCAAGATAATTATAAACCAGTTTCAGATGGAATGCAATTACTGCTCCCTTTAGAAGTTGGTTTCGCCCTTCCAGAAGATGACCCAGCTAGATACGTTAGTGCCTTTGTTGATAATTTAAGCTATGAGGAGGTCTTTGGCACTAGCGAGCTCAAAAGAGCTAAACCCATCTACCCGGAAATTCTTCTACTAAAAATTTGTCTTCTAGCCTCCGCCTTATCAAGAACTTATTCAAGAAACATAGAAGAGCTTTGTAGGTATGATCTGCGATTTATATGGTTACTACAGGGTTATAGGGCTCCAGATCATACGACAATCTGGCTCTTTAAGAAAAAGTTTGCACCTCAATTGCCAATTATACTTAAAAGTTTTTGTATCTACCTTTATAAGAAAGGCTTCATAACTGAGAAGGAAGTTTTTATAGATGGCACCAAGATTGAATCAGCTGCAGGAAGATACACCTTCGTCTGGAATAAGGCAGTAATCGAATACCTAGAAAAACTCCTTATAAAACTGCCAGAAGTTTTGGAAGAAACTCAAAAAGAGCTAGATACTGATGAGGTTTATGTGAGTTTAGAAGACCCTCAGGAACTTCTTTTAAGCCTTATAGAAAAAGTGAAAAGAGAGATTAGCATTCAAGGCATAAAAATAGTTAGCGGTAAGGGGAAAAGAAAGCATCAGCTCCAAAAGCTCCTTGAAACTATAGAAGGAAGCTTCTTATAAAAGGAACCCTAAGAATAGGGCTAGTATGATTTATGATGAAAAGGAAGATGTTTATTACTGTCTTGGTGGAGATAAGCTTACCTACTTCAAAGATATGACAAAAGTCAGATCTTCAGGTCTTGTGCAAGAGTTCAGAATTTATATGGCAAGTAAGTGCGGGCAATGTGAGCTTAAAAGTAAATGTACTACTAGTAAAACACTCAGAAGCATACAAGTAAACAAGAATCTTGATGAGCTAAGAAAAGAAAGTGAAAGACTAATAAGCTCCGAAGAGGGGATTCTTCTCAGAATAAATAGAAGTATCCAAGCGGAAGGAGCTTTCGCATCAATAAAGGATCAGAGGGGTCTAACAAGGCTAAGACACTTTGGCATTCAGAAAGTGGAGGCTGAGCTCTACTGGGAAGTTCTAGGCCATAACTTTATGAAGTTATGTAGGAAAGATAAGCAAGATAGGCTTAAAAAACACCTACATCCAGTTAAGAAGCTCAACTAAAAAACACAGGAAAAGAGAAGTAAGCGTCAATTCAAGGGCGCACCCATAAAAAAAACAACCAGCTGGTCATTATTGCTCTTGACCTGTCTGGATGTTTGTTCATTTAGCGTCGTTTATTTTTTACATTCCCCCGGTATCTTATCTGACCAGGGAAGAAGATCCACTACCTGTAGCTCCTCGTTTAGCTGTATCTCTTCAAAGATGTGATTCAAGTAGTGATAGGGCTTTAGATCATTTGCTATGGCTGTTTGTATGATGGAATAAATAAGGGCAGATGAGCTAGCCCCTCTGGGGCTTGCTGAAAAGAGCCAATTGTTCCTTCC
>LFRM01199839.1_pt1 | contig 18736 bp, 19 predicted proteins | sample 618341 | NCBI WGS metagenome assembly LFRM01 (sample SAMN03654438, study PRJNA283298) | anaerobic digester metagenome | isolation source: pool of bioreactors CSTR01a, CSTR02a, and CSTR03a thermophilic anaerobic... | place: Denmark: Kgs. Lyngby | collected 2014-05-21 | reverse complement strand
GAGCTCGCCGCGCAAAGGACACTTTTGGCGGCCGAGCGAACATTCTCCGCGTGGATCCGGACCGGGCTGGCGGCATTGGGCGGCGGCCTGGCGATCGTGCGCGCTCTGGATTTTGGCAGCATTTTGAACAGGGTCGTGTCGCAGGTGATCGGCGGATTGCTAGTGGTTTGGGCAGCGAGCATCTTCATTTATGCCATTATCGGATACCGGCGGATATGCGTAAGGCTTTCACAGGAAGGCATTTCGAAGAATTCATCGGGCGCCATGATATTGATTACGGCGGTTCTTTTGATCGTCGCCGCGTTGGTGTTGTGGATCATACTGCAATAAGAAAGGGGCAGCATATGCAAAACAATACGTCACTGAGCATCGTTCAAATGAACGACAGCCACGCCTATTTTGACCTGCATCAGGAGTTGTTTTGGCAGGGAGGGGAGGCGGTATACCGCCCTGTCGGCGGGTATGCCCGCATCGCCGCCACGGTCAAAAGGATCCGCGCCGAACATCCGGGCAAGGTCCTGTTTTGTGATTGCGGCGATACTTTCCACGGTACGTACCCCGCGGTCAAGACCGCGGGGGAGGCGATGGTGCCCGTCGTTAACGCGCTGGGTCTGGACGCGATGACGGCACATTGGGAATTTGCGTTCAATCCCGCAGTCTTCAAGCAGTTGGCGGACAAACTCAACTATCCGATGCTGGCGCTGAATATTTATGATAAAGCGACCAGCCGGCTGATCTATCCCCCGTATGCCGTTAAGGAGGTGGCCGGTCTCAGGATCGGCCTGATAGGCGCCGCGTCAAACATTATCGACAAGACCATGCCGCCTTCCTTTAGCGAAGGGGTGGAATTTACCCTGGGACGGGATGAACTTCCCAAGATCATCGACGTTCTGCGGACGCAGGAAAAAGCAGACCTGATCGTATTCATCTCGCATCTGGGCTTCGCGCAGGATATGAAGCTCTTATCGGAAGTATCCGGGGTCGATGTGTGCCTGAGCGGACACACGCATAACCGCCTCTACCAGCCGGTCGTGCAGGGAAAGACGCTGATCATCCAGTCGGGCTGCCACGGATCATTCCTGGGGCACCTGCAGCTGGAAATGCAGGGCAGCCAAATCGTCAGCTACCGGCATGAGCTCCTTGAAATGGAGGCCGCGATACCGCCGGATGCGCAAGTAGAAGATATCGTCCATAATGCGCTCGCGCCCTTCAAAGAAGAATTGTCAAGGGTGGTGGGCACTGCTGCGACGGCGCTCCACCGTGCCGCCGCGCTTGAAACGACGATGGACAATTTCCTCCTGCAGGTTTTGCTCCACAGCACCGGGGCGCAACTGGCATTCTCCAACGGCTGGCGTTACGGAGCGCCGATCATTCCCGGGGACATCACACTCAATGACCTGTACAACATCATCCCCATGAATCCGCCGGTCTCCACCGTGGAGATCACAGGAAAAGAACTGCTGGCCATGCTGGAAGAAAACCTGGAAAGGACGTTTTCGTGTGACGCGTACGCGCAGATGGGCGGGTACGTCAAACGCTGCCTGGGCCTCAACGTCTACTTCAAGATCGAGAACCCCAAGGGACACCGCATTCAAAAGCTTTTCATCGGCAATGATGAAGTAAACCCCGACAAATACTATACGGCAGCCTATGTTACGCTGCAGGGCGTCCCCAAGAAATTCGGCCGCAACCGCAAAGACCATCCCCAGAGGGTCATCGACGCGATGCAAATGTATCTAAACAGCCATGGCCCGCTGCACGCGGAGCTCAGGGGCACTTTTTTGGCGGTATAGCAGGTATCGGCGTTTGCTCCTGCTGATGAGTGCATCGGGCGGAAACAGCGGGAAGCAAACCCGTGGAATGCAAAAAACACTTGAAATTCAATGAGGAGGGATAAACATGAACAAAAGACGAGTGTGCCTGTTCATCGCTGTCGCGATGCTGCTTCTTCCGGTACTGGCCGGAGCGTCCAACTTCTACCTGTTTCCGGATTCTGACACGAGGCGGCTGACGTATGAGGAAGTCGCCGCGTGGCAGTACGACGCGCTGGGGTACGCCTTCAACGAGCTGTTCGCGCGTCACGGACGGCCCTTTGAACCCGGCGGCAGGTATGACAATTATTTCCAGTGCCAAACCTGGTACCGCGTGGATCCCGCCTATCCCTGGAACGGGGACCGATGGGACGACGGCCCAAGGCCCAACAATGCGGAGTGGTACAATTACACGCTCATTAAAAGGGTGCGTGCCGACATGAAAGCGCAGGGTACGACCAATCCCTCCGGCAAACCCCTGCCCCCGGTCTTTGATGACCGTATCAACGGCCTCCTGAGCGGCTTTCAGGAAGTGCACTTCGGGCCTGATCAGAAGCTCCAGGTCTATGACGGGCCGGGCACGCACTACCGGCGCGGGGCCAACGGCAAAGCTCTCGCCAGCACCAACGGCCGCCTGTACGTCGCCGGCTGGGAAAGCGGCTGGATGATGGTAATGTACGGAACCAACAACGGCGGCGTCCGCGTGGGTTTCTCATCTCCCGGTGATTTTAAGGACAGGCCGAACCTGCCGCAACTGTCCTTCCAGTATATCCCGACGGTCACGCTGCAAGAGGCGCAGCTGACGGAGGACCCGGTCATGGCGCTGACACCCATAACCCGGCTGCCGCAAGGCACGCCCGTCACGTGGCTCAGCCGTTTCTACTCCGCGCAGCGCGCCTGGGACTACGTGGAAGTAAACGACAACGGGCAGATGACGCGCGGCTTCCTGACGCAGGGCACGGTGGATCCCGGGTTTACGCCTTAAGTGTGATCTGCAAAGAGCGTGTAACACTCCCCGGGGGGGTCACACGCTCTGCCCCATTTTGGAGAACCACAGCCAATTACACAAGCGATATACGACATGCGCCCCTTCAGTCGGAAGATGACCGGCTGGAGAGGCGCATATTGGGTTTCGAGGACCCTTACGGGTCATTTTTGATTCTGCTCTTCGTTCGCTTCCCGGCGAAAAATGGAGATCAGATCGCGCTAAGGGTGTCCTTTGGTATTGGCACAGTATGAACTTCCTCTTGATCACGTCACTTGTTGAACCCGCAACATCTTGACACCATCCTGCATTGGGCCGAATTTGACGCGTTATGTGATAACATGATAAGATAAAGCTATTATTTCTGAACGTTCCCTAATTGATCTGTCAATCTATTCGCCCGGTAACGCTTGTTATCACATCGCTTCAATATTCATCACAACAGTTCTGTTGTATTAAGACCATTCACTCTGACGGGGGCATCCTGCTCCCGCTCTACCTTCCTCTTCCAACTTGATGTAAACGCGGGGGGACAAGAATGAACGGGCAAAAAGACCACAGAGGGATATCCCGAGGTGTCATTGTAGCAGTACAAGGCAGTGTCGTGGACGTACGATTTGATGATCATCTTCCGTTCGTTTATTCGCTGTTGCGCACCGGAGACAAAGGTCAAGTCATTATAGAAGTGATGGAGCAATTGGATACGCGTAACGTGCGCGGTATCGCATTGACGCCTACACAGGGTCTGTCACGGGGCATGTCAGTGGAAGATACAGGCGAACCGCTGAAAGCGCCGGTCGGCAAAGAGATCCTTTCGCGCATGTTCGATGTATTCGGCAATACCATCGACCATCAGGAAGCCCCCTCCTCTGTCCAATGGCGTTCAATTCACCGTCAGCCTCCACCTTTCTCAACCCGTTCCACCAAATCTGAAATACTGGAAACAGGTATCAAACTCATTGATGTACTTGTTCCGCTGGAACGGGGCGGAAAAGCGGGGCTTTTTGGCGGGGCGGGAGTAGGCAAGACTGTACTTCTAACCGAAGTAATTCACAATATGATCGGTCACCAGCAGGGCGCAAGCATTTTCTGCGGTATCGGCGAGCGCTCGCGCGAAGGGGAAGAACTCTATCGCGACATGAAAGAAAGCGGCGTGCTGCCAAATATGGTCATGATTTTCAGCCAAATGAACGAACCACCGTGCAGCAGGTTCCGAGTAGCCAATGCCGCACTAACAATGGCCGAGTATTTCCGGGACGATGAGCATCGTGACGTTCTGCTGCTCATTGATAATATCTTCCGTTTTATACAGGCAGGCATGGAGATATCGGGGCTGATGGGTCGTATGCCGTCCCGTCTGGGTTATCAGCCTACGATGAGCACTGAACTGTCTGCGCTGGAAGAACGCATCGCCAATACTGATTCAGGCGCGATCACTTCGATACAAGCGGTGTATGTACCGGCGGATGATTTGACAGACCCTTCAGCAGTACACACGTTCTCTCACCTTTCTGCGTCGATCGTACTTTCCCGTAAGCGTGCAAACGAGGGGCTGTATCCCGCCATCGATCCGCTCCAGTCCGGTTCGCAGATGGCCGTACCGGGCATCGTGGGCCGGCGGCATTACGATCTCTCGCAGGAGATTCGCAAAACACTGGCACTGTATGCGGACCTCAAAGATATCATCGCTATGCTCGGGTTGGATCAGCTTACCTCAGAAGATCGAAAAATAGTCGCGCGCGCACGCCGGTTGGAACGTTTTTTGACCCAGCCGTTTTTTTCAACGGAACAGTTTACCGGTATGAAGGGTAAATATGTCTCCCTCAAAGATGCGCTGAACGGATGCGAACGAATCCTTAACGATGAGTTCGCGGACTATCCGGAAAACGCGCTGTATATGATCGGGTCAATTGACGAAGCAACGCAGAAACACGGGCCATCCGACTAAGGGTCAGAAGGATAATAATTCTCAAGACGTTCCGGGCAATTTTGAGAAAAGGAGGCCAAGCATGCAGACGGAAAAAATGAATTTGAAAATCCTTCTGCCGTTTAGGGTCTTCAACGAGGTAAACGGTGTAACACGGATTGTCTTTGAGACACAGCAGGGTTCATTTGGTTTCCTCCCCCATCGGCTGGATTGTGTTGCGGCAGTCGTCCCCGGAATATTCACCTATGAAACAGAAATGAACGGTGAAGCATATGTAGCCGTTGATGAAGGTGTGCTTGTCAAGACGGGACTGGATGTAAACATATCGGTACGCAATGCGATCGGAGGGAAGGACCTTGCCCAGCTGCGCGATGCAGTGAAAAATGAATTCTTGGAACTCAATGAGCAAGAGCAACTTGTCAAATTGGCGATGTCCAAAATGGAAAGCAGCTTCATTCACCGTCTGAAGGATCTGGACAATGAATAAAAAACGAAAGCCAAAAGAAACCAGGGATTGGAGTATTTTCAGCAAAAAGATCGGAGCCGATACGGAGCGCAAACTTAAGGCGCGACGAAACAAAGCGCCGGGGGTCTGGTCCGGCCTGGGCATGATGGGACTTATTGGATGGTCGGTCGCGGTGCCGACACTGGCCGGAGCCGCACTTGGTGTCTGGCTTGATGACAAGACTAACGTGGAATTTTCCTGGACACTGACGCTGATCATCGTTGGCCTGACAGCCGGCTGCCTGAACGCTTGGCATTGGCTTAGCAAAGAAGGCAGAGATATCAATGAAGAGCAGGAGGAAAAGGATGAATGATGCTTTGGGCTTGGTCTTAGCCTTACTGTCAGGCATTTCACTGGGTGCATTTTTCTTTGGCGGGCTTTGGTGGACGACCAGGAAAGCCCCTTCAGTCCGGCGCCCGGCGCTCTGGTTCCTTGGAAGTTTCTTTTTGCGATCAATAGTCGTCCTGGCGGGATTCTGGCTCGTAGGAGCCGGGCAATGGCAACGGCTTATGCTATGTTTGGGAGGATTTGTCGCGGCACGTTTCATAATCAACATGAGGCTCCGGGCAACGGCAGAAAAACAAGTCGATCCGGTGGGGGAGGACCATTATGAGGCTAAGTCCTGACGAAATTGTATATTGGCAATACGGGCCGATAAAGTTGAACGCCACGATCGTTTTCACTTGGGGAATAATGCTCGTATTGGCGATTGGTTCAATGATCATTACGCGCAGACTTCAGCCGGGCCACAAACGCTCCCGTTGGCAGAACCTGCTGGAGATCATTGTGACAGGCATAGAAGCACAAATCGGAGAGATAGGATTGAGCAGCCCCCGGCAGTACGTTGGCTTTTTGGGCACGATATTCCTGTTTATCGCCTTTTCCACTCTGTGCACAGTCATACCGGGGTTTGAATCTCCAACGGGTTCACTCTCAACGACGATCGCGCTTGCGCTTTGTGTGTTTGTCGCTGTTCCTTTCTATGGCATCAAGGAAAAGGGCCTGGGAAGCTATCTGAAATCCTATGTGAAGCCAACATTCATCATGCTGCCGTTCAATATCATCAGCGAGATTTCCCGTACCATGGCGTTGGCTGTCCGTTTATTTGGCAATATGATGAGCGGAGCGATGATTATCGCTATCCTTTTTACCATTACCCCGTTTTTGTTTCCCATCATTATGACGCTGTTTGGTCTGCTGACAGGCCTTGTGCAAGCATACATCTTCAGCGTCTTGGCCGCAGTCTACATTGCTGCTGCAACGGTAACCCACAAAACCAAGACCGAGCCGAAGACTGAGGAACAATAGGTATCAAGCCAATAAACGATAAGCAATAGGAGGAAACATCAATGGACAGTATCACAATCATAGGAGCCGTATCGATCATCATCGCGGGGCTGACTATCAGTATCGGTACTTTACTGCCGGCGTTATCTGAGGGAAAAGCGGTTGCGACAGCCTTGAGCTCCTTGGCACAGCAGCCCGACGCTTCGGCGACGATCACCAGAACGTTGTTTGTGGGCCTCGCGATGATCGAATCCACAGCCATTTACTGCTTTGTGGTCACGATGATCCTAATCTTCGCCAACCCGTTCTGGAACCACTTCATCTCTGCGGGCGGAGGAATATAACCTATGATCATAGACTGGTTCGTCATCGCAGCACAGGCTTTTAACTTTCTTCTCCTTATTTGGCTGATGAAACGGTTCCTTTACAAACCCATACTCAAAGCCATCGATGCGCGGGAAAAGTTGATCGCTGAGAAACTTGCCGACGCTGACAGGAAAGAGGCAGCCGCTCAAGCAGAGCAGAAGGAATTTCAACAGAAGAATGAGGAGTTTGAACAGCGACACGCCGAACTGCTGAGCCAGGCAACAAGCGAGGCTGAGTCGCAACGCCGGCGCCTTCTGAATGAAGCGAGCGAAGAGGCCGATAATTTGCGTGCGAAGAGGCAGGAAATGTTGATTCATGATGCGCAGAAACTGGACAGGGCGATAGGCCTGCGAACACAGGAAGAAGTATTTGCCATCGCACGTAAAGCACTGGCTGATCTGAGTTCAGACAGTCTGGAAGAACGCATTTGTGAGGTGTTCACACGCCGTTTACGGGACATGGGCAGTGAAGAAAAAGAACGCCTTATCAAAGCCCTCAGCGCGCAAAGCGGAACCGCGCAATTGAACAGTGCGTTTGAGCTGTCCCAAGCGCAGCGCAATAATATGCAAAAGACACTTGGTGAATTATTCCCAACGGAAATTCGCCTGAAGTTCAAGACCGTTCCGGAACTTATCGGGGGAATTGAACTTGTTGCCAACGGGCACAAAATTGCTTGGAACATCGCGGATTACATCGCATCGCTGGAAGAAAGCGTTGACCGGCTTATAAAAGAGGGCCGCTCCAACGAGCCGTGACGAGATTAGTCAAGAATCCCAGACGGCAGAAAGGAGCCACTGATGATGAGCCCTCAGCGCATAGAGAATACGATTGATGATGTATTTTCCGGTATAAGCCTGGTACGGAAGTCTTTCACCCCGCAGCTGACTCCTCAAGAAACAGGTATGGTTACAAGTATCTCCACAGGAATCGCCAGGGTTTCAGGACTCCCGGGCGTGGGGTACGAGGAACTGGTGTCGTTTCCCGGAGGGGTGCTTGGCATTGCTCTGGATCTGGATCCTGATGAGATAGGTGTCGTGCTGCTGGGAGATTATCAACAGCTGAACGCGGGAGACGAGGCTCGCCGCACCGGCCGCGTCATGGATGTGGGCGTGGGCACAGGGGTAATAGGGCGTGTTATCGATCCGCTGGGCCGGCCGCTTGATGGGAATGGACCGGTAGAGACAGACAGCCGCCTGCCCATCGAACGTCCTGCCACGCCTATCATGGACCGTGATCCTGTTTCGGTACCTCTCCAAACAGGCATTAAAGTAATCGACGCATTAATTCCTATCGGACACGGACAGCGCGAATTGATCCTGGGCGACCGGAAAACCGGAAAAAGCGCTATTGCCATAAACACTATACTCAACCAACGCGGACGCAATGTGCTTTGCGTATATTGCGCTATCGGCCAGCGCGCTTCATCTGTTCAAAAGGTTGTATCGACGTTGCGAAAAAAGGGCGCGCTTGCATACACGGTCATAATGGTAACAGAAGGAAACGATGCACCCGGGCTCTTGTATATTGCCCCTTATGCCGCGACAAGTATCGGGGAATCCTTTATGGAAGCCGGCCGGGATGTGCTGATTGTTTATGATGATCTAACGCAACATGCCCGCGCCTATCGCCAGCTATCTCTCCTTTTGCGCAGGCCGCCCGGGCGGGAAGCTTTCCCCGGGGATATATTCTATATCCATTCACGCCTGCTGGAGAGGGCGACGCATCTGCGAAAGGAACGCGGAGGTGGTTCGATAACGGCATTGCCTGTGATCGAAACCCAGGCCCAGGATATTTCATCCTTCATTCCAACCAATCTGATTTCCATAACAGACGGGCAGATCTATATGTCACCGACGCTGTTCGAGTTGGGCATACTGCCTGCCATTGATGTGGGTAAGTCCGTCTCACGCGTTGGGGGCAAGGCACAATCAGCGGCGTTCCGAGATGTGGCAGAGCACCTCAAACTTGCCTATTCGCAATTTGAGGAGCTGGAAAACTTTGCCCGGTTTGGCGCAAGAATGGATGAGGATGCCTCGAAAATTATTGAACACGGAAGGCGGATCCGGGCCTGTTTAAAACAGCCGGAGTTTGCCCCGGTCTCTGCACCGGCCCAGATAATCATTCTGTTGGCACTCAGCGCGGGACTCCTTGATAAGCTGCCATTCGACAAGATCGAGGAGGCTGAACAGGCTTTGCGCGAAATGGCCGACCACATCCATCCTGACACGCGGGAGCGGTTTGAAACCGCTGAGAAACTGAGCGATGAAGATCGTCATGAACTCCTGGAGCTAGCCCGGAAAGCACTTCTTCCTCTTGGGGAAACAGCGCTCAAATGATGAGGAGATGTCATGAGTGATAGTATGGCCGGTATGCGCCGAAAGATAAAGAGCGCCGGGGATCTGAAATCAGTCGTTCGTACAATGAAGGCCATGGCCTCATCAAGCATTGGTCAATATGAGAGGTCTGTGATCGCTCTTGCTGAATATTACAGTACGATAGAATTGGGGCTTGGCTTGTGCTTGCGCATGATCGGGTCGGAGCCCTTGCCGGAAATTCCGACAAAGCAGAAATCTACCCGAACAACGGGAGTAGTCGTGTTTGGTTCAGATCAAGGAATGGTGGGCCGCTTTAATGATGTAATCGCTGATTATGCGACTGCGAGGCTCGCAGCGCTGCCCGGCAAGAAGCATATCTGGGCAGTTGGTGAACGCGTGTATAACAGCTTGACGGACACGGGCTTTTCGCCGGTCGGACTATATTCCGTTCCGTATGCCATCAAAGGTGTTACGCCACTTGTCGGGCAGCTGCTTGTTGATTGTGAGACGAGTCAAAGCCAAGGTGAGATAGATGAGATCCGACTCTTCTACAACAGACCATCGGCCAAGACAGTCTACGAACCTGTAAGTCAGCGTCTACTGCCGTTGGACGAGAATTGGCGTCTTGAAATGTCCGAAATTCCCTGGCCGGACGGCAATTTGCCCGAAGTTGTCGGCAATTCCTTTGTGACCTTGTCGGCGCTCATCCATGAATACCTTTTTGTCTCACTCTTTCGCGCGTGCACAGAATCCCTTGCAAGTGAAAACGCGAGCCGACTGGCGGCGATGCAACGGGCTGATAAAAATATTGATGAGCTGTTGAACGAGTTGAAAAACAAATACCATCGCATGCGCCAGAGCAGCATTGATTCTGAATTATTTGATGTTATCTCAGGTGCTGAAGCAATGCGGGAAAAAAGCAGATACTGAAGTTAGCCGGCTGCAAATACCGGCCATTGGGTTTGATGCTTGAGTACAAACACAAGGAACGGTTCTCCCTGCATCCATATCTTCTGACACGGTCCTCCGCTTGATCACCCGGCTTGATCCGGTCAACCGGACAAAACACCAAAGGGATTTCCCGCTTTGCGCTCGGGTAGCGATGCCCTTGCCTTCATCTCGTCGAGACATTGGTTAGGTGTCTTCTGTGTTTCTCATCTACCGGCGCTTTTTTTGCATAAATGGAGGTATCGCTTAGCGTATCATCCCCTTCGAATGGCACGAAAAAGGGAGCAGCCTGTTGACTGCTCCCGGGCGGGTCGCGGTGCCATCGCGCTAACTTGGTTGAACAGGCCGACTCGCATACTTCCCATGATTTACTTGATACCACCGCAGGGCATCCTGCTCGAGCCTCTTTACAAAGCTGTCCTTGCCGTCACAATAGCCCTTGATGTCATCCGGGAATTTGTCCGCCAATGCGACTTTCAGCTGTCCGTATTCCGTTGCCGTCTTTGGGTGCGCGCGCAGGTAGTCCCGGACCGCCAGGTGCCGCCGGATGTCCCAAAGGTTGCTTTTTTCAAAGATATGGACCTGATGGGTCCTCGTATCCCCGCCTTTGCGCAGGTACCTTCTACCCGGAATGCCAAACTCCCCCATGCACTCATAGCCCAGGGCTTCAAAAGCCGCGTCATACCGATCCACCAAAGTAATGTCCGTTACAACGGGCATGATATCGATGATGGGTTTCGCGGATAAGCCTTTGACGGCCGTGCTGCCGATGTGATGAATGTCCACCAGGATGTCCTTTAGAATATGCGCTATCACAGGGGATTCGGCCCTGTACATTTCTTCCCAGGAAGGGTCGTGGGGTACTACTTTTACGATCATCTTTTCTCCCGCACTTACAGCTTGAAAGACATGAGGGGCTTCGGTTCGTTTTGTCCGATTTTTCCGGACGCGAGTCCGGGGTCCCTCGTCATGCTTGCTCCGCCTCAGACCTCTTCAAACGGGAAACGATAGCTCATCCCCAGTTTATCGCGGATGGCGACGATCTCTTTTTGCACGGCGGGAGAGATCGGCACGCCCTTGTCGCGGCGCTCCAGCCAAACCAAGTATTCCTTTTCGCCGGCGGTGTAGATACGGTCGTGTCCCGGGGCCTTGCGGGAAGCGCGCAGATCGCGCAGGATATCGCCGCAGGTCTTTTTGAAGCTGTCCAGCCCCATGAATGCCTCGGGATCGATCACCAGGAACCAGTGGCCCAGGTGGTAGGGCTGCTTCTCACCCTTCTCACTAATGCCGTTCAAGCCCTTTAGGAAGCTGCCTGCCTGCAGTGCGGCGGAGAGCACCTCCACGACCGTAGCGTAACCGTAGCCCTTGTAACCCGCCAGTTCTTCGCCAATACCGCCCAGGGGCGCCAGCGCCGCTTCGCCCGTATTGAGCGCCTTGAGTATTGCCGGGCTGTCGGTCATGGCCTTGCCGTCGCGCCCGATCACCATTCCCGCGGGGGTATCCATGCCGCTGCGGGCATAGTACTCGATCCTGCCGCGCTGGGTAATGGAAGTAGCGCAGTCAAGCTGGAAGGGGAAATCCTCATCGGTGGGAAAGCCGACAGTGAGGGGGTTGGTACCCAGCATATTTTCCACACCGAAAGTAGGGGCAATGGAAGAGCGGGCGTTGGTGCCCGTCATGCCGATCATGCCGGCTTTAGTGGCCATGGTGCTCCAGTAACCCGCTATGCCGTAATGGGTGGAATTGCGCACCGCAACCATTGCCAGGCCGTACTTTTTCGCCTTTTCGATCGCCATTTTCATGGCCTTGTGGCTGACGACCATGCCCATGCCGTCATTAGCGTCCAGCACCGCTGTGGTAGGCGTTTCTTTTATGACGTCGATCTTTGTAATCGGATGCTGTATGCCCGCCTCGATGCGGTCGATGTAAATGGGCTTGAAGCGGTTGCAGCCGTGGCTTTCAATGCCGCGCCGATCGCTTTCGAGCAGCACGTCCGCGCAGATGGCAGCCTCTTCACGCGGCACGCCGTACCCCGCGAAGGCATCGGTCAGGAATGAATTCATCAATTCCCATGAGACATAAGGTCTGGTTTCCATGGATCGTCCTCCTTGTTGTTTGTGAAGCCCACTGATGTTCGTTATCCGAGGGGCCGTCCCGCCGTCCTCATTTTGGGGGGCAGTTGTTGAAGTAAATGCGGCTCTGTTGCCAATTATATACCAAGCCGCCGCAAAAGTGAAGAATCGGATGCGTGTTACGCGCCGACCCGAGTCAGGCTCACCATAGCGAGCCTGATGCACCGGGGCTATTCTTCGCGTTTGCCCGGAACCAGTATACCATAGCCAAGACAATTTTGCCGTGTGATCTTTCCCTTGACTTCCCGCGAGACAATGTGTAGAATGCAACCAGACAGTCTGATATGATTACTGACATGACCATTAAATGACACAAGGATGGAGCGCAAATGGACGGAAAACCGATGACCACCAAGGTTTACGAAAATATCTACAGCGACATCATCAACGGTGTCATCACCACCAACGACATCCTCTCAGAGGGTCGTCTGGCGGAAAAATACCGGGTCAGCCGCGCGCCGGTACGCGAAGCGCTGATCTCACTGTGCAATGAGGGACTGCTGCAGAGCATCCCCCGCACGGGCTATAAAGTCATGCATATCCTTCCGCGCGAAGCGGAGGAAATGATCGAGCTTCGCCGGGTGCTGGAACTCCATCTGCTGAATGCGAGTTTTGACCATCTGACCCAAGAGGATATCGCGGCACTCCAAACAGTGCACCTGGACAACCAAAAAGAAGAGGCCCTCAAGACCCGCGTGCAGGATCACTGGGAACGCAACATGCGTTTCCACTTAACGCTGGCGGAGATGGGCGGCAACGGACGCATGAAGGATACGCTCGAAAAAACCCTGCTGGACTGCGCCCGCGCCTCCACCCAGTATTTCCTGGGGAGCAGGAACCATCAGACGCAGGACGACCTGCACGGTCCCCTCCTGGATGCCCTTTTAAGTAAGGACAAGCCACGGGCATTGTCCATCCTGGAAAAAGACATCCGCGCATTAATATACTAAAAGGAGAAATTGAATGACCAAGAAGCAACGCGTCCTCGCCGCCATCACGGGAGGAGAAGTCGACCGTGTTCCCGCCGGTTTTTCGCTCCACTTCCCGAAGGAAAGGGCGCATGGCGACGCCGCGGTGCAGGCGCACCTGGATTTTTTCCGCGAAACGGACTGCGACATCAGTAAGATCATGAACGAAAACCTGGTGCCTTTGGCGGGTGAACTTGGCACACCGGACGATTGGGACAAAGTGCCCGCCTTTGACCGGACCGCGCCTTTTATGCAACAGCAGCTGCAGCTGGTCGGGGACATCATGGCAAAGGTGCCTGAAGGTTCCTACGTCGTCGCCACGCTGCACGGCATCTGCGCTTCAGCGATCCATCCTTTTGAGAGTCTGTATGGTTATGTTCCCATCCGCGAGAAGCTTTGCGCCCACCTGCGCGAGAACAGCGCCCCGGTCTTAAGGGCCTTTGAAAGGATCACGGATGGCATGATCGATTATGCCCGCGCCTGCCTCGAAATGGGCGTGGACGGGATCTACTACGCCGCGCTGGGCGGCGAAAAGCACTATTTTGCCGATGACGAGTTCCGGACCTTCATCGCGCCGTTTGAAAAAAAGATTCTCTCTGCCATACGCGACGCGGGCGGGCACACCTTTTTGCACATCTGCAAGGAAAACCTGAACATGCAGCGCTACGAGAGCTACGGCGCACTGAGCGATGTAGTCAATTGGGGTGTGTATGAGACCGGTTTCTCCCTGGAAGAAGGAAGGAAGCTATTCCCCAAAAGCGCCATCATGGGCGGCCTTCACAACCGCAGCGGCGTGCTGGTGGACGGCACGAAGGAAGAACTGACCCAAGCCGTAGGCGATATCATCGCTTCCTTTGGCAAAAAGGGCTTCCTGTTGGGCGCCGACTGCACACTGCCCACCGAAATACCCACCGATTCAATAGCCGCTGCCGTTAAGGCGGCTGCTATGAAATAAAAGGAGGAAAACTCGCAATGAAAAGAATCGTATCCATCCTGTTGGCCCTTGTTCTTTTCGCATCACTGGGCGCTGCGCTTGCCGAAAGCAAGCCCGTCCATCCGGAAGGAACCATCCGCATTTACTGCACCGGTCAGCCGCAGTTTTTGCAGATGTACTATGAAAAATGGCTGCAAGACCACCCCGATGTCGCTCCCGGCGTAACAATTGAAATGGTCCAGATCGAGTCGATGGCCGCGGGCCGTCAGAAAATCTCCATGGACTATCTCGCAGGCGCCACCTCTGACTTGCCCGACGGCATCTATCTGGACGCAGTCGGCATCATCGATTTGGCAGCGGCCGACTTGCTGGTGGATGTGACCGAATACTACGCAGGCATCGAAGGCGAATTCATCGGCGGCGCTGCAGGCGATGCCACCATCGAGGGCAAAGTGTTTGGCCTGCCCGAAGCTGTCCGTCCCCAACTGCTGTTCTACAACGCGGCCGTGTTTGAAAAGTACGGTGTTGACCCTGCTTTGATGTCCACCTTTGATGGGTACCTGGAAGCAGGGCGTCTATTGAAAGAAAAGAGCAACGGCGAAGTGTACCTGTCCTACGTATCGCCCACGAACCACACTTGGCGCTACTGGGGCCGCAGGGGACTTATGCCACAAGCCAACGCCCGCATCTGGGATGAAAACGGCAAAGCCATCATTGGAAGCGATGAGGGTACCAAACTGGCGCTTGGTTTCCTGGATACCTTGATGAGCGAGGATCTCCTCTACAAGACCACGATGATGCAGCCGCCGCTGTATGAAGCGACGGATGAAGGAAAGATCGCCACTTTCTACATCGGCGCTTTCTGGGATGAGTTTATCCGTGCCAACTTAGTAAAAACCTCAGGACAATGGCGTGTCATGAACGCACCTATGTTTGAATCCGTCAGCCAGAATGGCGCGCCGGTCGCCAACTACCTGTGCCTTGTGAACAATGGAGAAAACAAATATGCTGAGCTGATCAAAACCATGTGGTACGATTTCCAGACCGACGTGGTCTCGCGCAACGCCTGGGTAACGAACATGGAAGAAATCAAGGGCGCATACTCCAACCCCATTGCCCTTAACGTTCTGGCCGATTCTTTCTGGCAAGCACCCAGCGAATTCTACGGCGGACAATCCTTCCGTCAGGCGGAGGGCGAAGGCCTCAACAATGCCTCCCCCAATATGCCCGTTACCGAGAAGGACGCCGAGGCCGACAGCATCATCAGTGCAGAAATTGAGAAATATGTTGCGGGCGAACAAACAATGGAGCAAGCCATCCAGAATATGGATAAGGAACTGAACATCCGCATCAAATAGTCCCGAACCTTTCCAAAAGAATTTCCCTGTTACCGGGCAAGCCCCTCTGGGCTTGCCCGGGCAGTCTTAACCGGAGGTGAAGCCCTATGCTGAAGGCGCTCAAAAAACACCGCTATCCCTACTTATTCATTAGCCCTTATATACTGCTCTTCCTTTTTTTTCAGCTGATACCTGTCATCTGGACGGTGCAGATCAGCTTCAACGAATGGGACGGGCTTAGGACCATGAAGCCGGCGGGGCTGGACAACTACGGATTAATGCTTCAAGACTATATGTTCCTGGATGCCATTCGCAACACACTGTATTATTGGGTGTTAAGTGCCGCAGGTGTCTTGTTGCTGGCTATCGCCATCGCCTCTTTTCTAAACAGCGACAATCTCCGCGCCAAGACTTTTTTTAGGACAACAACCTTTCTGCCGTATGTATGCGCGTCAGTCGCCATGGGTCTTATTTTCAGTATGCTTTTCGAGGAAAATTCCGGCCTGATCAATGAGATCATCGTAAAGGCGGGCGGAAACAGAGTTCCCTGGCTGACCAGCAGCAGCACGGCAAGAATCCCCGTTGTAATCTTGCACGTCTGGCGCTTGACACCCTGGTATACGATGATAGTGCTCTCGGGGCTTCTGAACATCCCCGAAGAATATTACGAGGCCGCGCACATTGATGGAGCCAGCGGCGCACAGCAATTTAGCAACATCACACTACCGCTGCTTGGCAACATTCTTTTTTTCTGCTTTGTCACCATCACGGTAGATTCCTGGAAGCTGTTCAACGAATCCTACGTGCTCTCAGGTCCTGGAAGCTCCAATACATCGCTTTTCCAGTTGATGTATCAAACGGGTTTCACCACGTTCAAGCTGGGTTATGCCTCGGCCATCGGCGTTGTATTGATCCTCATCCTCTTATCCATTTCCATCGTGCAGTTTGCCATACGCCGCCGTCAGGGCGAACTATGAGTGGAGGAATCAAGAAATGAGAGCAAAGAATATCGCCTGGAAGGCCTTCATTCACCTCTTCATGCTCATAATTGTCGCATTTTGCCTTTTCCCGGTTATCTGGATGATGATCATTTCCTTCAAAACCGTTGGGGAAAGCATTTCGGGCTTCAGCGCGCTGACCGTACAGCAACCGACCTGGGCCAACTATGAGCGGCTGGTCGAACTGATTCCCCTTTGGCAAAATCTTTACAACAGCCTGTTTACGACCATCATCGGCACGATCACCACGCTGTTTTTTTGCGCTCTGGCAGGCTTTGCGTTTGCCAAGTACAAGTTTCCCGGCCGCACCGCATTGTTTTACTTTGTCATCGGAACCATGATGATCTCCACCGAGATCGGAGCAATCCCGCTTTTCATCATTATGCGTAAGATCAATTTGATCAACAGCCTCTGGTCGCTGATCCTTCCGCGTATCGCCACGGCAGTAGGCATATTCTATATGCGCCAGTATATCCTTGGTGTGCCCGACGAGATCATCGAGGCTGCACGCATCGACGGATGCAAGGATTTTGGTATTTTTACGCGCATCATACTGCCCATCATCAAGCCTGCGCTGGCATCCTGGGCATCGCTCACCATCATCGCCCGCTGGAACGACTTCTTCTGGCCGCTATTGTTCCTGCGCAAGACTTCCAAGTATACTTTGATGGTGTCTGTCTCGATGCTTCCTGTATCCGATGGACTATCCACCCCTTGGCAGGTCGTGCTGGCCGGTACCACGCTTGTCGTAGTGCCCAGCATTCTAATATATCTGGCACTACAAACGCTACAAAAGTCCGGCATTATGGCAGGCGCCGTAAAAGGCTAATGGCGAGCGAGCATTTCCAACCGGCCCTGAAACGGTTTGCGGGAATCTGATCAAGCGAACATGCTTCAACTATACTGCTTTGGGAGAAATGAACGGATGACAAGAACTCCGGATGTGAAACTATCCAAGACTTTGCGGGATCAGTACACTCAGATCCTTGAAGATGAGCTGAAAGTCGCGACAGGCTGCACCGAACCCATCGCCATAGCCTATTGCGCCGCAGTGGCCGCAAACGCTTTGAACGCGCCGATCAGACGTATCCTGGTCGCCTGTTCCGGCAACGTCATCAAGAACACCAAAGCGGTAACGGTTCCCAATACCGGCGGCCTGCGCGGGATCAAAGCTGCGGCCCTGGCCGGCGCGCTTTACGGAGACCCGGAAAAAGAACTGGATGTCCTGGCGGATATCTCGCCGCAGGAGACACAGACGCTTAAAGAAAGCCTTAAAACAATACAGATCCTCGTTTCCCACTTGCGTTCCGGGCATCCGCTGCACATAATCGTCACCTGTTACTCCGCGCACGAAAAAGCCTGCGCCGAAATAAGGGACACCCATACACGTGTTATCGCCATCAACAGGAACGATTCCCCCGTGCACAACGGACGTGTGCAGGCTGAGCACGATCATACTGTTGAGAAGACAGATCGGTCGGTACTGAACATCCGCGATATACTGAGCTTCGCGCGCGCGGTCGATCTTGCGGACATAGAAAAGGTGCTGCGCAAACAAATTCGCTATAACACGGCGATATCGGAAGCCGGCCTGCGCGACAAGTGGGGCTCTCAAGTGGGGCGCACGCTTCTTGAAACAGACGGCAGATGTGAAAGAACGATGCTTTCTGCCGGTGCTGCCGCGGGCTCGGACGCGCGGATGAACGGCTGCCCGATGCCCGTTGTTATCAATTCGGGCAGCGGGAATCAGGGCATGACCGCCAGCCTTCCGGTTATCCAGCGCGCCTTTCAGCTGAATTCGTCTGAAGAAATGCTCCTGCGCGCTTTGGCGATCAGCAATCTGCTGGCCATTCATCAGAAGACCGGCATCGGACGCATGAGCGCTTATTGCGGCGCGGTATGCGCTGCAACGGGCAGTGCGGCGGGCATTGCTTTTCTGGAGGGGGCGTCAGACAGGGTGATAGAGCAGACCGTGTCCAACTCCATTTCCATCACAGGCGGCATGCTCTGCGACGGGGCAAAGTCTTCGTGCGCGGCAAAAATCGTCATTGCGGTCGACGGTGCTTTGCTGGCTTATGATCTTGCCAGAAAGGAATGCAGCTTCCTGGCGGGCGAAGGTGTTGTGAAGAAGAATGTGGAGGAGACTGTCTCAGGCATGGGGCGCATCGCTTGCGAAGGAATGCACAAAACGGATGAGGTCATGCTCGATCACATTCTGGGCGA
>LFRM01001830.1_pt2 | contig 18747 bp, 17 predicted proteins | sample 618341 | NCBI WGS metagenome assembly LFRM01 (sample SAMN03654438, study PRJNA283298) | anaerobic digester metagenome | isolation source: pool of bioreactors CSTR01a, CSTR02a, and CSTR03a thermophilic anaerobic... | place: Denmark: Kgs. Lyngby | collected 2014-05-21 | reverse complement strand
TTTAGGGCTGTCAAACCTGGATCTTGCAGCTCTGGGATTATTTATTGCCAGCCTGTTCGTACTGAGGAAATTCAAGCCGGATCCAATCCTGGCAATGCTGGCGGCAGGTGTTGCCGGTGTACTGATATACGGCTTCATTCTCTGATAACCTGGATCAGCTTTTTCAAATCGGAGGCAGGCCTGAAAGTTTACTTTTCTGCCCTTATATATTGACTTTTTTCCAGAAGGTCGGGGCAAGCAGCAAAAGGACAGGGAATATCTCCAGCCTGCCTGCGATCATGCAGAAGGAAAAAACAGCCTTGCTCAATGCCGAATATGACGAAAAATTCCCCATCGGACCCACGATCCCAAGACCAGGCCCTACATTGCCAATGGAAGCGGCAACGGCGGTGAAGTTCGATACCATATCCTTCCCCTCAAAAGAAACGATAAGCAGCGCTATGGCAAATATAAATACAAATGCGAAGAAGAAAACAGTCACTCCGGACAGCACGTCATCATCAACTGTTTTACCGCCTATCTTGACCGTATATACGGATCTGGGATGGATGATCCTGTGCACCTCTCTCCGCAGCAGTTTTATAAGCAGCACTATGCGGATACCCTTTATGCCGCCGGCGGTCGAACCGGCACTGGCGCCAATGAAGGTCAGCAACACGAGTATGGCTTTGCTGAAAGATGGCCATAGATTGTAATCTGCTGACGAATATCCGGTAGTCGTAATAATGGAGCTGACCTGGAATGATGAGTGCCTCAGTGATTCCCAGAAAGAACCGAATACCTTCCCGGTAAGATCGAGAGCTATGAGCAATGTCGAGATGATGACAGTTCCCAGATAAAAGCGGAACTCAGCATCCCGGATATATGATTTCAAATTGCCCCTGATCAGTTGGAAATGCAGGTAGAAATTAGTCCCGAACAGCAGCATGAACACCGTTATCGTCACTTCAATGAACACATTGTTGTATGCTCCTATGCTCGTGTTGTTTGTCGAAAACCCGCCTGTTCCGGCAGTGCCCAGTGCATGGACGACTGAATCATAGAAAGGCATACCGGAGATGAGGAGAAATATGATCTGGGCCATCGTCATTGCTGTATAAATGATATACAATATCTTGACCGTCTGCCCAATTTTGGGCACCAGCTTGCCCGGATTGGGCCCGGGGCTTTCAGCAACCATGATGTGTACCGTGCTTGCCTTGACCGACGGAAGTACTGCCAGCATCAGCGCCAGTACGCCCATGCCTCCGACCCAGTGGGTAAAGCTTCTCCAGAACAAAATCCCTCTGGGCAGACTTTCGACTTCAGCCAGAATAGTCGCCCCGGTTGTTGTAAATCCTGAAACTGATTCAAAAAAAGCATCTACAGGAGATGAGATCACGCCGCTTATCAAAAAAGGCAATGCCCCGAACAGTGATACGAAAAACCAGGACAGGGCTACTGTCGCAAACCCGTCCCTGGCGTACATCTGACTGTCCTTTGGCTTCAGCAGGTGGAGCAGGAAACCGGCAGCGATCAATATGGACATCGAAATGAGGAATGCATACACATCATCCTGTCCATATATAACTGAAACAAGAAGTGAAGGTATCATAAGAGCAGCCTCTATGCACAAGACTGATCCAAGGCTGCTTAAAACAATCCTATAATTCATCCGGTAGCCCTCCCGGCGCCAGTATGTCATTGAAATCAGAGAAACGTTGGTCCTTTACAATGAGGATGACGCTGTCTCCGAGCTTGATCACATCATTGCCGTGCGGTATTATGATCTGATTCTTTCTTGCTATGGCAGCTACAAGTATCCCTTTCTTCAGCTTCAGATCACGAAGAGGTATATTCAGGAACTTCGTGGATTGTCCGGCAATGAATTCGAGAGCTTCTGCCCTGCCGTCTATTATCCTGTACAGTGTTTCCACGGGATTGCCCATGGCATTTTTCAGACCCCTGACATATTTTATTATGCCATTGGCAGTTATCTGCTTCGGGCTCACGACTGAGTCGATGCCCAGGCTCTTTATCAATGATGCATATGCTATCCTGTTTATCTTGGCAACTATCCTGTGCACGCCACACTGTCTTGCATACAGCGATGTCAGCAGGTTCTCCTCATCACGTCCGGTGACGGCAACGAATGCATCCATATCCTTCAGATTTTCCGAGTTCAGTACTGTTTCCTCAGAACCGTCCCCGTTAATGATGAGTGTGTTGGGCAGCAGTTCAGACAATTCATAGCACCTGTCTTTGTCGATCTCGATGATTTTTGCCTTTATCTTTGCCTCATCAAGATATTGAGCCAGATAATATGCTATCCTGCCCCCTCCCACGATCATCGCATGTCTGACTTTGTTGCTGTGCAGTCCGACGCGGCTGCAGAAATCATGTACATCAGGCGGGCGGCCGATGACATATATCATGTCGTTTTCCTCTATCTGAAAGTCACCATTGGGAATGATGGCCTCATCACCCCGCAGCGCTGCACCTATCAGTATGGTTGAGCATATCTTTGCTGATATCTCCTTCAGCTTCATGCCTGCCAGTGGCATACCTTCGAGGACCTTCAGACCCACGAGCTCGACCCTGCCCTTTGCAAAGGGCTCCACATCAACTGCCGCAGGATGGCTCAGCACCCTGCCTATTTCATTGGCACATTCAAGTTCCGGGTTTATGACCATATCAAGACCAAGTTCTCTTTTGAGCACCGAAAGTTCGTCAGCGTATTCCGGATCCCTGATCCTGGCTATCGTATGAGCCGCTCCAAGCTTTTTTGCTGTAAGACAGCATACCATGTTCATCTCATCGCTGTTGGTCGCTGCTATCAGCAGATCAGCTTCCTTCACGCCTGCTTCAAGAAGGACTTTTGTACTTACGCCATTGCCCTTTATGCACATGACATCCAGATACTCGCTGGCTTTTTTCAGTGGCTCCGGATCCTTGTCGATAATCGTTACGTCATTTCCTTCCTTTGACAGGTTTTCCGCCAGTGCATATCCTATTTTGCCGTCTCCGATAATGATAATCTTCATTTTAGCTCTCCTGACTCTAAACTGCCTTCCAGTCTATTCCGAATTATATCAAACACAATATCCCAAAGCAAAGATTTTATTGACAGCACAGTTTCGATATTACTCATACATTATATGAGCGACATAATACAGTTTTATACATATATTGACTGTAGGAAAAGATTTTCACAGGACCGGAGCTGCTGCAAAACCGGAACCGTTACATAATATATTGCAATAATCAGGAGGCACATGAGATGAGCGATAATCTTATACCACTTCACAAGATCCCCTGCGGGGAAAAAGCCAGGGTCAGAAAGCTCGACTCTACAGGAAATGAAAGAAGGAGGTTGCTGGATCTCGGCCTTATTACGGGCACCTGTGTCCAGTCGCTGATAAAAAGCCCTTCCGGCGATCCCACAGCATATGAAATAAGGGGAGCAGTCATAGCGCTACGGTCTGAGGAAGCATCGAAGATCCTCGTAGAGTTGATCTGATAACAAAATATGCAGAACCAAAGAATCGGTTCTGCATATCATACTATACTCATGCAGCTATGCATACGCGCTTTGTCTGAGTATCCTCAAATAATGATTGGCTTCACGCGCCAGATCAGCGTCTTTTGCCGTAAATGCTGCTTCGATGAAAATGGAATGCTCTTTGGCTATCCTGGCAAAAAACAGGTTCAGTTCGAGCGAAAGCCTGATATATTCATCTCTTGATATCATAAAATCACCCTTTACTAAAAAATGCAATAGAAAACCCAGCGCACTACATAATATGGCTGGGTTACATAAAGAGTGACGTTTCAGATATATTAAATCATTTAACGCTCGATGCTTTCACTGAAGCATTGCTTTCCGATCAGTACCCCAATTGCTCCCCGACTATGATGACCTTTATGCGGTCTTTTACCCTCTGATATCCGGACACCACATAGTTGCAGCAAATGCGTGCAGGACTGCCGCAGCCGCACGCCATGCCGGTTTCACCCCGCGCCAGTGACATGCACTCCCCTTTTTCGCTGCAGTAAGTATCACAGGAAAGCCTTACGGCATTTGCCGGTGCCGCTGTCCTTTTCACTCTGTCGACAGCTTCATCGATATCACTGACTATTTTGTTGTATCCCGCGATGATAATGACTGATTTCGGTCCGTAGCATATGGCAGCCACCCTGTTGCTGTTGCCGTCAACATTATACAGTTCACCGTTCTCAGTTATCGCATTGGTGCTGCTGATGTATGTATCAACAAAAAATGACTCCCGGAATATCTTCTCAACTTCATCACGGGACAAGCCTTCCTCATAGCGATCCAGAAAGCGATATCTGCCTGAACGGAGAAGATCTATGACTCCACATTCATAAAGTGTCATAGAACCGCCGACAGCAACAGTCTGCCCTTCGCTCATAAGCTCCCTGACCTTGTTCACTGCATCTGCCCTGCTTTCCACATAACAAGCCTGCATATTGTTTTTCTCAAGGTTTCGTATCGTTTTTGCGATCCTTTTTTCAATGATAGTCTTCAGATTGTTGTCCATATATACTCCACTCCTGTCTGAAAATGAAATGCGGTATACCTGTTACCATGCTGCATTTAATTATATCATTTCTGTTCATGGGAAATCAGCCATGTGAGAAAAATCGTGTTGCTGAGCATAGTCAGTCACTCAGACGCAGTCGGTCAACCATATGCAGCCTGGCAATCTCATTGCTTTATATGCTTCGACGCATCTCGCAGTCAGTTGATCAAACGCTGCCTGGCAATGCGAAACCGGCATCGTTAACATTCCAAAGCAATTTGGAATGTTAACGATGCCGGTTTCTGATCTCTCATGGTATATCTTCGGGAGGTTTACTTCCAATTCCGGTTATCCGATAGTCAGTACCACCACGGACATCGGCGGCAATGATACCCTGAGTCTGCTGTCCTTAAGACTTGCTCCGCTGAAAGCCTCAGGCTTGATGGTTTCCGGAGCATCAAATGTATTGTGAGCGTTCATGACCGGAGCTGTCAGTATGCTTCCGCTGACATCAGCATTTTCTCTGTCCCGCACCAGGCAATCTATTTCAGCGCCATCTTCATGGTTCAGATTACATATCGAGATGTGGATCCTGTCTTCACTGTCAATTGACGCAGATGCACTTACCTGAGGTATTGCTTCATCACCAAAGCGATATTCTGCATTTTCCACGTACATTGACAACAGTTCCGCATCCTGATGCACTTTATACATATCAAACACATGGTATGTAGGCGTCAGGACGATCCTGTCGCCCTCGGTCAGTATCACAGACTGCAAAACGTTGATGGTCTGGGCGATATTGGCCATCTTCACCCTGTCACAGTGGTTGTTGAAGATGTTGAGATTGATGCCTGCCACCAATGCATCCCGCAATGTATTCTGCTGATACAGGAAGCCTGGATTGGTTCCGGGTTCGACATCGTACCATGTTCCCCACTCGTCGACTATCAGACCGACTCTTTTTTCAGGGTCATACTGGTCCATAATGGCTGAATGACGAGTCACCAGCTCTTCCATATGCAATGTCTTTTTAAGTGTATCGAACCATTTGCCCTCGTCAAAGTCGACTGCCGATCCCTTTGAGTGCCATTCGCCTGGAACCGTATAATAGTGCAGGCTCAATCCGTCCATCATATTACCGGCTTCTCTCATCAGGACCTCGGTCCACCGATAGTCTCCCGCATTGGCTCCGCAGGCGATCTTGTATATCCTGTTCTCACCAAAATTCCTTACGTATGTAGCGTATCTGCGGTATTCATCCGCATAGTATTCAGGCCGCATGTTGCCGCCGCATCCCCAGTTTTCGTTACCGACACCGAAGTATTTCAGCTTCCACGGTTCCTCTCTTCCGTTGGCTCTCCGCAGATCCGCCATTGGTGATTTCCCGTCGAAAGTGATATATTCTACCCACTGCTGCATTTCCTGAACGGTGCCGCTGCCCACATTACCGCAGATATAGGGCTCAGCTCCGATGAGCTCACACAGCCTGAAGAATTCGTGTGTCCCGAAGTGATTGTTTTCAATAACTCCGCCCCAATGCGTGTTGATCATGGAAGGCCGATCTTCATAAGGCCCGATCCCGTCCATCCAGTGATATTCATCCGCAAAACACCCTCCGGGCCATCTCAGGACCGGTATTTTCAGCGCTTTCAATGCCTCGATGACATCATTGCGTATTCCGTCTGTATTCGGTATAGGAGAATCCTTTCCGACCCAAATCCCGCCGTAGATGCATCTGCCCAGATGCTCCGAGAAATGACCGTAGATATTTTTGTTTATTTGTCCTTTCCTGATTTCAGTATCCAATACCATTCTTATCATGTCGTATCTCCATCCTTCTCAAGATTATAATGAGTTTCACTTATTCTGGTATTAATTTCCGCCGGAAGGTAAATCGTTTTACTTTACATAATGATTATATTCTTATTTCAGCGAACTGTCAACTATTAACGACTATCTTATACGTGATACGGACAGTGTTTTTTGTCGTTGAAACATACCTGCCAGCTGTAAAAAAAACGGATGCATCGCCGACTGCGATGATCCGTCTGGTCAAACGTTATTCTATTGGTCCGGCTGTCAAATCTGCTTTACAGAATCACGCTCGATTATCCGACAAGGCACCTTGATGATCTCAGACCCCGGCTTGACTTCATAACCTTCAGTCAGCGTCTTTATCATGATTTCCGCCGATTTTATACCGATCTCGGAAAAAGGTATCTCGTTGGTTGTGAGAGCAGGCTTCAGATATTCCGAAATCTCCATATTGTCATATCCTGCTATGGATATATCTACCCCCGCTTTCATATCATGCTCATACAGGTAGTCGTAGACACCTGCAGCCATGTCGTCGTTCAGACAAAAGATTGCCGTTACACCTTCCCTGATCAGCCCTTCTGCCTCGCGATAGCCTGATGGTCGTTTCCAGTCACCATATCTTATCCAGTCAGGATTGTATGGGATCTGCTCTTCATACAATGCTTTCTGCATCCCGAGTATCCTCTTCTGGGTATGCAGGTTGTCAGCAGTACCGGCTATTACTCCGATTTTCCTGTGCCCTTTGGTGATCAGGTATCGGGTCATGTCGTATCCGCCCTTTTCATCGTCTATAACAACGGATGCGAATTTGGGCGATTCTGAATAAGCATATACCATGATAGCCGGCACATCGAAATCATCAGGAAAACAATCGACGTTCCTGGCATGACCCGCGACATACATGATCCCGTCTACCTTGATGGAAAGCAGCTCCCGGATGGCAGGCTGCAATACGGACTGCAGTTTCCCCTCGTCATCGTACCAGGTATCCCTCCATTTGTCATACATGCGCATATTAATGAGAATCGTCCTGTAATGCATGTCTTCACAGTAGGCCATGATCCTCTCTATGATCGGAGGTGAACTGAACTGAATCAGATCCTCGGCAATAATACCGATTATATTCGTTTTTTGCTTCCTCATGCCCTGCGCGAAATAATTGGGCTGATAGCCTGTCTTTCTCACGACCTCCAGTACCCGCTGCCTGGTTGCTTCACTTACCTTGCGCTTGCCGTTCAGTACATTGGAAATAGTCGATATGGAAACACCACACATTTCGGCGATTTCTTTTTGCGTTATCAAACTTTTTTCCCTCTCTTTTTTCATAATTCCTTTCACTTAAGAAAATGCTTTTACCTTCTTCTAATAATAGCGCAATAAAACTCCTTATTGCAAGTGGCAGAATAGATAAAATTTTTACTTCTGTATATGCTATTTTGTGGTATGGTACATCAACAACCAGCCTTTGTATGCCTTGTGGCCACGTCATTGGAGTAACATGGTCTTCTCTTCTCAAAAAATACTGAGTGATCCCCGCCAAATGATCTGTGTCAATTTGTTCGCAACCGGTCAGTGAGTTTTGTTGAATAGATAAGAAATATGCAGGATTTGAGCTGGCAGTAAACAGGCAAATAAGAATGTTTTTTGTTTCTCATTATTCTAATTTTTGCAGAATTTGACTGCAAACTGTGCTATAATATGAGGAAGAAGAAAAATGCGATCTGGTTTAGTCGAAAATTATTACCATTTGGATGTTTTTGGATATTTATGATCCCTACCAGATACGGAAAAGGAGAATTGTTCCATGCACCTTATCATCGAGTTTATATCTAAAGATTCGATCATTCTCCCGAAATACTATAACAGTATCATTCAAGGCTTTATTTACAAGACTCTGGATGAAGAACTGTCCGAGTTTCTTCATGAAAAAGGCTATGGCACCGGAAGGTCATTCAAACTATTTGCATGCTCCAACATTATGGGCAAGTTCGATGCACGATCACAGCCCGGCTATATTCGCTTTGGAAACCGCATCAAATTAGAAATCGCATCCCCGGTCGACAAAATATGTGAATCCTTTGCCAGCGGACTCATGAAAAAAAGGCTGCTTCTTGGTAAAAATCTCGTCGATGTCGGCAGCATAGCCATCGACCGTCAAGAAGTAACTTCTGATACGATAACAGTTAAAACCTTGTCTCCCGTAGTCACCTACAGCACACTTATGAAACCTGACGGGAAAAAATACACCTGTTATTTTCAACCCGGAGAACCGGATTTTCAAAGGATATGCACAGAGAATCTCCGTAAAAAGTATACAGCCTATACTAATGAAGAAGCACCTGCGGGTCAGGTTTCAATAACACCTCTTTCCCAGCCAAAATTACATATCATCAAGTACAGGGATACGATTATTAAAGGCTATAGCTGTACAATGGAGCTTTCCGGTCCCAAACCGCTTTTGCAAATGGCTGTAGATGCGGGGCTGGGCAGCAAAAACGCACAATGTTTTGGATTGATCAGACTGTTGGAAAGGAGGTGATTAAGTGATACAGGATATCTACCGGGTCGGTTTATGTGCAAAACGCGGTATGCAGTCTACTCCTCTCGAGGAAGATCTGATGCCGAACATGAAGGTAAAGCTTGACGGCATCATAGCTATTGAACTTGACCGGGATGGGAAGTACAAAGGCCTGAGGATCATGGAAAGCAGCGCGGAAACACTTTTGGGAATACTGTTGAAGAAAAAAGCACCTATGGGACCCAATTACAGTCCAACAGCACAGATAACGGAAATCGAAAAAACTCTCTCAGTAAAAATCATCGGGTGGTTTAAAAACTATGGGAATATAAAAAACGACACCGATAATCAAGTGAACATAATTCAGGAGATTTACAGGAGCCTGACCGTCTCGGAAAAAGACATCATTTCCGACTATGATAAGCTAAACCTTAAGAAGGGGTCCTATGCCTTAACAATCATCTATGACAATATGCTTCCGCTTCACATCCCTTTTGTTCTCAACCGCTATTCCGAAGCACTTCGCAGAAAATCAGAAGCTGTCGGGCTGGGCACATGCAGCCTGTGCGGTAATCCAAACTCAGAAATCATTGTAAAAAGCAATGTTTTCAAATTTTTCACCGATGACAAACCCGGCAATATCAGTGGTGGGTTCAACGGTAGCAGGGTCTGGATGAATTATCCTGTTTGCAGAAATTGTGAAACCATCCTTGCGAGAGGCAAAGCTTACACCTGGGATAATCTGAAATTTCAGTGGTATGGTCTGAGTTACTACTTAGTACCTTCCACTCGCTCATTGTCTACACTTGAAGAATTGGCCGAACTACTCGAAGATATTATACACAGGAAACTTTCATTGAATGAAAAAACTCAGAAAAGTGTTCAGTCCACTTCGCTGGAAATATGGGACATCATTACAGAAAACAGCGATATCAACAGCTTCCACCTGCTATTCATACAGAGCGAGCAATCCGGATCGGTTGAGAGGATTCTCCTTAAGCTAAATGATATTTACCCATCTCGCATTAAAAGGCTTTTTTCCGGCAAAAAAAGTATTGACACCCGTTTTTCTCTTGCAGATAAGGGTTTCAACTTCGGTTACATCCGAAAGTTCTTTCTGAAATCAGACAGAAAAAACCGCAAAAATGACCTTGATTCATTTTTCCTGGAGATAACGCGATCCGTTTTTCTCCAGGTTAGAATCGATCCTCTGTTTCTCTTATCCCACTTCATGAGAGAAATACGAGACAGTTTTGTAAACGAATCAGACATTTCATTCAAACAAACGGCGCTGAATGCGCTGATCAGCCTTGAATATCTTGCAGAAATCAATTGCATTAATTTCGAAGGGAGGATTGACATGTCAAATCCGCTGGATGACCTCTTTCAAAGGTACGGAAAGTCAATGGATACAGACTTAAAGCGCGCGCTGTTTCTCATCGGGGCCCTGGCTGCAAAAGTGATGGAGGTACAGTACATCAATCTGAAAAGTACACCATTCCAAAACCGCCTCAGGGAACTGAAAATGCGGCAGGAACATGTTGAAGGATTACTGAATGAGTGTATCAATAAGCTCCGGGAATATGACTCCTATTACGAGAGCTCAAGACAAATTGTAGCCATCATTTCCAGGTTGCTGCTGCAAACACCAGCCGTATGGCCGCTGACCGTAAACCAGATAAACTTTTTTATATCTACTGGTATGGCTCTATCAAAGGAAGTATACACAAAGTTTAAAAAGAAAGAAAATGATGATAGCAAGGAGGGTAATTAATGGGCACTGCAAAAAGAAGTGAAATAATTTTCATTTATGACCTGAAATGGGCTAATCCCAATGGCGATCCGATGGACCTGAACAAGCCAAGAATCGACATCGAAACTGGGATAAATTTTGTAACCGATGTCCGGTTGAAGAGGACAATACGAGACGAATTATACAATAGTGGCCACGAAATATTGATCCGGGACACCGTACGCGAGGATGGCAGCCTTGCTGACGGTAAATACAGGGCGGCACAGTTCATTCCTGAGAATATGCAAGGCTATACAGACAAAGATTTTCAGGAGCTGGAAAAGCAACTAAATCAAATTATCCTCAACAAATGCCTGGATGTAAGGCTTTTTGGATGCACCCTTCCCTTCGAATTCAAATACGGAAAAAAGACAAAAAGCGGAAGTGTAACCTATACGGGACCTGTACAGTTTAAAATGGGCTATTCAATGCACCCTGTAAAATGTGAATTGGTAAAGGGAACCGGGGCTTTCGCCAGTGGGGAAGAAAAAGACAGCAAAACATTCCGCCAGGAGTATATCCTGCCATACAGCCTTATCCTTTTCTATGGTATCATCAATGACAGGGCGGCAAAGACAACTGGTCTCACCGAAGACGAAATCGCCCTGCTGCTTAAAGCAATGTGGGACGGAACGAAGAATCTTATCTCCCGTACAAAAGCCGGCCAGACTCCAAGAGTTCTCATCAGAGTAGTTTATAAAGACGGGGACTTCCATATTGGCGAGCTTGACAAAGGAATCTCCTTTACATATGGCAAACCAGGCGAAATCATACGGGACATAGCTGACGGGGCAATCGATTTCAGTGATCTCCTGGAAAAGCTTGGCGCGAATGCAAGGCATATTGAAAAAGTTGAGCTTCGTCTTGCGGATCGACTCCCGGTCAGGGATGGGGTGAATATTCCTGAAGCAATTCAAAAACTTGGCATAGAGGTCCGGACCTTCTAAAACGGAAGGATGTGTTTAAATTGAAAGTATTGTGTTTCAGGTTTTTCGGGGACTTTGGCCACTTCAGGCCTTATTATACTACAACCTCTCCCGTTACTTATTCTCTCATGCCGCCTACTGCGATAATGGGAGTCATAGGAGCTATTCTGGGGCTTGAAAAAGATAAATACTACAAAATACTTCAGGAAGCAGGAACGCGAATCGGTGTTGGCATTGTGAGCCCGGTTAGGAAGAAAAACATCGGGATTAATCTTGTCAATACCAAAGGTGACTATTGGATTCCCACATCAAAAAACGCAAGTGGTCCCAGAACCCCGACCCGTTATGAGCTACTGGTTAATCCTGAGTATCTGATTTTTGTCACGATGAGCAACATGGAGCTGCTTGAGGACCTTGCCACCAGGATAAAGCAGCATAAACCATGTTATTCCGTGAGCATGGGTCTGGCATGGCTTCTGGCTGATTTCGTACCAGTTATGTTTGGCGAGGCAACCGAGATTACACATTCCCCGGATTTATTAGAATTTGCGTCAGCTGTTCCGATATCTTGCCTGGACCCGGAATCAGGGATAGGCATTGTTGAAGGAGTAAGATACTGCAAGGAACGATTTGTTAAATCCTTTGGGGATGACCGCAAGCCATTGGATTATGTTGATGCGATTTTTTCTGTCAGTTCGGAAAAAGCACGCTTCAGGACAAGCACAGCCTATAAACTGGACAATATGATATTCCAATTTCTAACCTGATTCCCTGGTGGTTATTCCGCCAGGGAATCACTTCTCCCTGCCCGCTCAGGGAAATGCCGAATCACAGGAGGCGGTCGTATGGAAAACCTGATTTCCCATTCCGATGGAAAGCTTTTGGAAGTTCACCTTGCAGATACTTGTCAGTGGGGCAGATACTTTATGGACCAGTCGCCGGGCAACCTCTACCATATGTTTGAACCCGGTTTGATTGAAGATATGCTTATTTGTCACGATCTGGGCAAGGCCACTTCCTTCTTTCAGGAGTATATAAGGGATACCTCCAATTATTGCCGTAGTAAAAAGCTGAAAAGCCATTCCCTTCTGTCCGGCATCATATATCTATGGTACAGGATCAGAAAAGGATTTGCCGATCAGTACGACAATCTAATTGCTTTTACGGCTATTGTACACCACCACTCAAATTTGACCTCCCTCATTGATACATCGCAAATATTGGCATCCGACGACGAGATAATCAACTTAAAAAGACAATGGGACAGTATTAATAAGGATAAATTTTACAACACACTCATGGCATGCGGGTTTGATGATAAAATCGCGGAAGAACTGCTCTCGCTTGATGCAGATTCCCTTTACCATTGTGCTTCAGGTTTCTTAAGAACAGCCTATATAGAGTGGAGAAGAAAGTTAAGGCAAGAACGGGAAAAGGAAAGTTTTAACCTTGTCTATTACTACAAGCTTCAGTTACTTTACTCGCTTCTTACTGATAGCGACAAATCCGGGGTAGTACTGGGGGATACTGCAAAAGCAGCTCGCTGCACTCATAATATCGATGTTAAAGGCTATATGGCGAAGGAAGGTATCGGGCATAAAAAAACACCTCTTAATCTGCTGCGTTCTCAGGCTTTTAACAGCATTGCCAAAATTGCCAATAACCTTGATCTGTCTGAAAGCAGAATCCTTCTCCTGACACTTCCTACAGGAATGGGCAAAACGCTTGCAATTTATAATTTTGCATCAGTGCTTCGCCATCGTCTTTTGAAAGAAACCGGCAAATTATATCGGATAATATATACCCTTCCTTTCATGAGCATAATTGACCAAAATGCGCAGACGCTGGAGAAAATCCTGGAACCCCAATATCGCCATTCTTCAATGCTGATTAAGCATCATCACCTGGCACCAGCAGAATGGGTGGACGAAGAAGGAAGTCAAATATATGCTGAGAACAGCGCAGATATTCTGTTTGAGGGCTGGAACAGTGAAATAATTATCACCACCTTTGTACAGTTCCTTGAAACGCTTATCGGATGGACAAATAAAAAGCAGAGAAAATACAATAAGCTGAGTAATTGTATAGTCATCATGGACGAAATCCAGGCAATTCCGTTTAAATATCATAAACTTATCAACGAAACGGTTTCACAATATGTTAATCTTCTTGACTCCTATTTTATTGGAATGACAGCCACACAACCTGCCATATTCAGGGAAAACGAAGCTTTATCACTCATAGACAGCTCCGAATACTTCCATAAGCTCAATCGTATAAGCTTCCATTACAAGGCGAAAAAAACACAGACTATTTCCGAACTGGTGAATTCATTCAAGTATGAAAACAAAAAACGGTACCTTTTTATTCTGAACACAATAGAATCAGCCCGCCGGCTTTATTCGGAACTGCAGGTAAAGTATCCTGAATTGAAGATAGGGTTCGTCAGTACTCATGTAGTGCCTGTTCTTCGTCTATATCGCATTAGAAAAATGAAGAAAAAAGCATATGATATCGTAGTAAGCACGCAACTGATCGAAGCCGGAGTTGATGTCGATTTTGATGTCGTCTACAGAGATTTAGCCCCTTTGCCTTCGCTGGTCCAAAGTGCGGGCAGAAGCAATCGAGAAGGTGAAAAAAGCGGGTCTGTAATAATCATTCAACTCGTATCAGACAACGGGAAACCCTTCTCAGAAATAATATATGGAAAACATTCAAAGGTCGACCTGCAAGAAACCAAGCGTTTGCTGGAAGATAAGGAACAGTACAGGGAATCCGAGATCTATTCTATCTGTGAGCAATATTTTAGAAATCTAAGCTCAGGCGTTAAAAATCAGGACGATTCGATTTCAATACTAAACGGAATGTGCCGAGGCATATTCAGCGAATGCGATCTTCAGGATGTCAAGCCTGTTTCGGCATTTAAGCTTATAGATGATGACCTCTTAAAATATCCCGTATATATAGAAATAAACAAGCATGCACAGATATTATGGAACAGGTATAAAGAGATCCTCAGCAATGACGAAATGGACCGATGGGAAAGACTTAGCAAACTAAAACAAATTAGAAGTGAGATGTCGAAGTACACTGTAAATGCATATGAGAAGTTTTTCGAAAAACACAACCGGCCAGTCGTTGATGAAGATTGTTCTTATTATTATGTCCAAAGGAACCAACTACACCTTTACTACGATAAGGCTACTGGCTTAGGCGTGGATAACAGCCTGATATATTAAGAAAGGAGGTTGTCCAAATGCAGGATTTCAGAGTTTCAGGCACTTACGTCTGGTATTATATGGTGTGCAAGCGGGAAGTTTGGCTTATGTCAAGAGCTATTGTTCCGGATGAGAGGCATCAGTCTGTCGACATAGGGCGATTCATTCATGAAAACGTGTATGCCAGAGAAAAAAAAGAAGTTGAATATGGAGGAATGAAGTTCGATTTATTCAAGAGCAAAGGCGGCAGTGTCATCATCGGCGAAATAAAAAAGTCTTCGCGGCATATGGAAAGTGCCAAAATGCAGCTGCTATTCTACCTCTATGAGCTGGAAAAAGCAGGCGTCCATGCAACAGGCCAGTTGCTGGTTCCTGAAGAAAGGCTCCGTGTTGACGTCATTCTCGACGAAGAATCAAGGGAAAAAATAATATCGATTACTGATGAAATTACTTCACTGGTAGAAACATCATTGCCGCCACCGCCTGAAAAATGCCCTTTTTGTAATTCCTGTGCTTATGCTGAACTGTGCTGGGCTTGAATAATTGAAAAGGGGATGATTTAATTGAGAAAGTGTGCATACATATTTAATGACGGTGAATTAAGAAGGAAAGACAATACCGTATGTTTTCTTAATGAAGATGGGAACAAGTACCTGCCAATAGAAGACATCAGTGACCTGTATGTTTTTGGTGAAGTTAGCGTAAGCAAAAAATTTCTTGAATACGCAACACAGAAAGGAATATTGATACACTTCTTCAATTATCATGAATACTACGCCGGAACATACTACCCAAGAGAGCACTATAATTCGGGATATATGATATTAAAACAAGCTGAGCACTACCTGGATGAGCGCAAAAGAACCGTCCTTGCCCGGAAATTCGTTGAAGGTAGTTACAGAAACATTTTGCAGGTTCTTAAATACTATACTTCAAGAGGAAAGCCGGAACTTGAAGAACACATCAGCCGTATTGAAAGCTACTGGTCCATGATCGCACCCGATACAACCATAGATCAACTGATGGCCATTGAGGGCAATATTCGTGCAGCCTATTACAGCGCATTTGATATTATTTTACAGAACCCTGATTTTGTTTTTGAATCCAGAACAAAAAGACCACCCCGAAACCATATGAATACTCTGCTAAGTTTTGGTAATTCAATACTTTATACCATGGTCCTAAGTGAAATCTACAATACACACCTGGATCCCAGGATCGGTTTTCTACATTCAACTAATAACAGGAGATTTACGTTGAACCTGGATGTCGCTGAAATCTTTAAGCCAATACTTGTCGACAGGGTCATCTTTACTTTGGTTGGCAGGAAAATGCTGTCTGCGAAACATTTTAATAAAAAGCTGTCGGGAATACTATTAAATGATAATGGCAAAAAAATTTTTATACAAGAGCTGGATAAGCGCTTAAAAACTACGATCAATTATAAAAAACTCAGCAAACAAGTATCTTACCGACGTCTTATCAGATTGGAATTATATAAAATAGAAAAGCACCTGATGGGAGAAGAAGAATATGTACCTTTTTTGAGCAGTTGGTAGTATATTTGAAGTTCAGCAGTTTATAATGGAGGGATTACATGTTTGTTATTTTGGTTTATGATATAGGAGAAAAGCGTGTTCAAAAGGTTTTGAAAACCTGCCGCAAGTATCTCTATTGGGTTCAAAATTCTGTGTTTGAGGGAGATATTTCGAACGCTGATTTTGTCAAACTAAAAGCTGAATTGCGTAGAATAATCAACGATGATGAAGATTCAGTTTTGATTTATCAATTCAGATCCACTCGATATTCATCAACCGAAATCATAGGCATAAAAAAAGGAGGTCAGGAACTATTCCTATAAATGTCGACCCCCAATAGTGTAAAAATGCCGGGAGGTCGACGGAAATCAAATTATCCGTCGAAATCCAATAATAAAGCTTGATTTGCCCATTTTAAGTGTAGTATATTATTATTGTAAAGTAATACGGTCGAAAACCTGATGCTTTATTTGTGCGGGGAAAACGGGTTTTGAGTCTACCTATAAGGAATTGAAATANNATAAGGAATTGAAATTTATTAAAGCATTCTCTATCATATAAACTAAAGCATCGTTTTGAGTCTACCTATAAGGAATTGAAATATGGTCAAGGAAGCCGGGAAAGCTCTGGCAAGGCAGGTTTTGAGTCTACCTATAAGGAATTGAAATAGGGCTTCGGACACGCGCGCTTTCAACCGATCATTTTCGTTTTGAGTCTACCTATAAGGAATTGAAATCGAGCTTGTTTCGTTCCGTGCGTGCGCGCGTGTAAAGGTTTTGAGTCTACCTATAAGGAATTGAAATCCGATGTATTCGCAGGCATCTGCTACGCTCTGCTCGGTTTTGAGTCTACCTATAAGGAATTGAAATGTAACTGGTAAGGCTGAATTCAGAAGGGTGAACGAGTTTTGAGTCTACCTATAAGGAATTGAAATACCGGCAAAACCAGCAAAACAGGCCATTATGTAGATGGTTTTGAGTCTACCTATAAGGAATTGAAATATTATATATTTAGATTAATCAATCTGCCATTTAAGAGTTTTGAGTCTACCTATAAGGAATTGAAATACCTCCCAAACCAGCAAAACAGGCCATTATGTAGATGGTTTTGAGTCTACCTATAAGGAATTGAAATATAGTCAAAAATCGTCTGAAACTCCCCAGGCCTTAACGTTTTGAGTCTACCTATAAGGAATTGAAATCTGGCTTTGACGGTCAATCACATCAGCTACATGCAAAGTTTTGAGTCTACCTATAAGGAATTGAAATTGGCAAAACTGGAGACAGTTGCGTAAATGGTAAATTCGTTTTGAGTCTACCTATAAGGAATTGAAATTACTATTAATATCATATGTACCAGTGTACGCTGAAACGTTTTGAGTCTACCTATAAGGAATTGAAATACATATCCGTAAATCCGTTCCATTTGTTTTCCTCCGTTTTGAGTCTACCTATAAGGAATTGAAATTCAATATGTTCAAGGTGGTAAAGAAATCTGCGCTTTTGTTTTGAGTCTACCTATAAGGAATTGAAATATATCCATACTTAACCCCCTGACTGGTTAAATATTTTGTTTTGAGTCTACCTATAAGGAATTGAAATTCACCTCTTATTTTTTTTGATACTACTTTGATATTGGTTTTGAGTCTACCTATAAGGAATTGAAATAATATTTTTATCTGTCAAAGCCCTCCGAAGAATATGCGTTTTGAGTCTACCTATAAGGAATTGAAATGAGTATTACTCTGGATACCCTTTCTTATGAAGTTATAGTTTTGAGTCTACCTATAAGGAATTGAAATACTGAAAAAGACAAACGGCTTCTTGAACTTCTTGCTAGTTTTGAGTCTACCTATAAGGAATTGAAATTAACTTGTACTATTATGATTGTACGGGGGTGGCTGCGTTTTGAGTCTACCTATAAGGAATTGAAATAGCTTAGTGGTCCTGACGGCAGTCTTCCGATATTGAGTTTTGAGTCTACCTATAAGGAATTGAAATCGCCAAATCTGCCCTTGGTTACCGCGAAACTGCACCAGTTTTGAGTCTACCTATAAGGAATTGAAATATAGCCTCCCTCGCCTTCCGCAATGCCTCCACATCGGTTTTGAGTCTACCTATAAGGAATTGAAATTTGCTTATGTATTCCTTATATGCGCCTTCGATGCTTGTTTTGAGTCTACCTATAAGGAATTGAAATATACCCCCCTCCCCCAAAAATCGCTGGTTTTCATCGTTTTGAGTCTACCTATAAGGAATTGAAATCCGCAGCACAAAAGTATATTTACAATATACAAGACGTGTTTTGAGTCTACCTATAAGGAATTGAAATATCATCCTTTCTTAAATTTCTAGAAGTTCAATGTTAGTTTTGAGTCTACCTATAAGGAATTGAAATACGTAGTACCGCCG
>LFRM01037857.1_pt2 | contig 18792 bp, 16 predicted proteins | sample 618341 | NCBI WGS metagenome assembly LFRM01 (sample SAMN03654438, study PRJNA283298) | anaerobic digester metagenome | isolation source: pool of bioreactors CSTR01a, CSTR02a, and CSTR03a thermophilic anaerobic... | place: Denmark: Kgs. Lyngby | collected 2014-05-21 | reverse complement strand
CGTGGTTCCGGGCATCTTAATTTTACTGACCTTCCACTCTTTTCGCCCACACTAGCAGGTATCTTAGGCACTGGTGAAGTAGACAGCAGGTATTGTATTGAAACGATGAACGAGATAATATTAAAATTCTTTAACTATACTCTAAAGGATGTAGAAGCTTTAGAACTGAAAACAGAGTATTGATCGAACCATACCCGAGTCTAACCTACCTTCATTCTATAAAGTTTAGTATTAGCATCGTTAAAAATATGCTATACTTATTCTAGAAAAAGGATTTTAAGGGAAAGCAGTAAGGGCATGCTGCTGGACTGTGGGGTGAGCGCATTGAAAGTTCTGATTAACAGAATCGACTTAGAAAAGGAAGAGCGCGCGATTATTCAGTGTTACGAGATAAGTGATGATGTGAAAAATATTATAGGTTTTATAAAATCCACTGGTGCTACTCTTGCAGGGTATCTTGAAGAAAGAACAGTTCAGATACCTTTGCAGGATATTTTCTTTGTAGAGGCGGTGGATAACAAGGTCTTTGCCTATACTGCGAAGAAGACTTATGAACTCAAATGTAAGCTATATGAGTTTGTTGATCAGTATGAGAATAGAAAGTTCTTTAGATGCTCAAAATCTTTTGCGATAAACCTAATGAAAATAGAAAGTGTGCGTCCCATTCTTAATGGCCGGCTTTCAGCAAGTCTAATTAATGGAGAGGAAGTTATCATTTCCCGGCAATATGTGTCAGAACTAAAAAAACTACTGTTGGGGGAATTCACATGAGTTTTAAGACTTTTTTGAAAAGAAGTTTGTTAGAGTATTTTATTATTACCACTTGCGTGACAGCGGCCATAGGTGTATTGGGGCTTTTTCTGGAACCTGATGCAAGCTTTGGTTATGAAGCCTACTTTTCTCCACTTATTTTTGGATTAATCAGCCTCATTCCTTCTTTGGTAACCTATTCACCTAAAGAACTATCTTTGCATCAAGCTCTTATACGTAAAATGTTGCATATTCTTGTTTTGGAAGCCATGTTGATTGGTTTTGGAGTTTGGGCTGGGATTATTCACGGCTTAGCTGATGGTTTTTCTTTTGGTTTGACTGTATTCATCGTTTATCTCATAGTGAATTTCGTAAACTGGCAACTCGATAAAAAAACTGCTGAAGAAATAAATAAAATGTTGAAATCCTTGCGCTCCACGGAAGGTATAGAAGATACAGATTAAGCTTGAAAACAAAGTGTTTTCCTATATAATTAGTTTGAGTGATTAAGTTAATTACAGATCAGGGGTTACATTTTTTGTAGCATTATTGTCATCCTGAACACAGTGAATGATCTAGGCCCCATATCTGTAATATAATAATATAAAAATAGCAGGGAGTGTAGATGTAAATGAAAATTCAAAGCAACGACATATTTTTATTCCAAGGAGATAGCGTTACAGACGCAGGGCGCGATAAAAATGACCCAGCTGGTCTCGGTAATGGCTATCCCATGATGTTTGCCTCATGGTTTTCGGCTTTTTACCCCAATATTGATGTGAGCTTTATCAATAAAGGTCTCAGCGGTAATAGGGTGAAGGATCTAGAAGCTCGGTGGAAGAAGGATTGTCTAGACCTTAAACCAACATGGGTTTCCATATTAATTGGAATAAACGACACCTGGAGGCGTTATGACAGTAAAGATCCCACCTCAACTGAAAGGTTTGAATCAGGATATCGCAATATTCTTACTCAAATTCGTGAGAATCTAGATGCTAATATCATACTTTGCGAACCATTTGTACTCCCTGTGCCTGAAGATAGAATTAAGTGGCGGGAGGATCTTGATCCAAAAATTAATGCGGTTCGTAATCTTGCTAGAGAATTCAATACCTTATTAGTTCCTCTTGATGGAATATTTGCGCAGGTCTCAGTGGCCAAACCTTCAAGTTATTGGGCTAGAGACGGTGTTCATCCAACGCCAGCTGGTCATGCCCTGATTGCAAAGGCTATACTTGAGGTAGTTGAGAAAGCTTGAGATTTATTATAATGATTCCAAGAAATATCAAGAGCACTTGTTCTATCAGACAAAATATAGGATGATTACATAGATATTACTGATTATCTTTACTTTAGTCATGGTATATTAGAAAATGGAGGAATGCACATGATACTTCAGCGCACTATCAAACCGACTATTACACCCTTTGAGTTGAACAAGGAAGATTCGCTTCATCTCACTCTCTCAAATGGGCATACTTGGGAGATGAAGCTGTTGGAAGCTACAGCTGAAGTCTTGGAGCGAGGTGATGACCTTCACACGGACAGTGGCCATGATGGTGGCAATATTATTTCCTATGGCTTTGACACGATAGTACTGATAAACGGCTGCGAGTATACTATGCATCGCGAAGTTGCGTCGGAAAACACCTTCTACGAGCCTTGGGAAATCGACGGTGTGAGGATCTGGTTCGATGCTGCGTCATGTGCTTTTCGTGATAAGGGTGGATTTATGGCTGAAAAGGACTGGAGAAGTGGAGTTATATGCTGTCCTACGAAATTAACCCGTTGGGCAGTACAAGAATCAGGTATAGAAATTTGTCCTGAACCATTAAATGAATGGTATCCTAACCCCTCAGGCAAGCTTCATATCAGTGATTGCTACATAGGAAATGATTGCTGGATGGGACCATACAATGGGGGAGCGGCACATGGCGGATTAGACATTAACATGCCTGCAGGTACTATACTAACGGCGCCATTCGATATGGATGAGCAGTTTTTATACAACAGCTTGACTACAGGTGACAATAATAACAGGTGGATGGGTGTAAGAAAATGGCCAGATGGTTCCATTTGGGTAGTGCGTTCGAATCACTTAATTGACATGTTAGTACCTCAATACGAGCCACTTAAACGAGGTACAGCTTATGCCACCACTGCAGGGACATTTGTCGGATTGCGTGAACATACCCATTTTGTCTGGCGTGTTTACGAGCAAAGCGGGACATACTTCCTTGATCCGTGGATTCTGATGCACGAGATGTGGGCGCAGCGGGATAGAGTTTCCCGATGAAAATAATATGCAAAAGCCTTCTTTAATATAATAATACTGTCTGTAATTATTTGTCACCCATTTTCGCTACTATGAAACAATAGTTTTTTGATAGGTAAGTAAAGCATAGCTAATACACAAAAGACTTTTCTTATTTCTAAGATCAGTTACTTGTCAGCTTGTTTACCTGCTTAATTATAATGGATACGGTACCATTGGGATTATTGACAAAATCGATCACATCTTTATTCCCGTACACTTCTATGGGTATGTTAATCACAATTCCGTTATCCGTTTTTATTTTATATTTGCTGAAGCTCTTTTCAGGATTTTCACCCGCCAGTGCAATCGTCTTATTTACGCCCGCTTCTTTCACTTTCTCCATATACTCTTTCTTTATCTCATGATTATCCCGAAAAACTGTCTCTGCTACCATATCCACATCAATGACGCCTTGGTCCTCCAGGTTATCATAGATTACCGATTTGACCATGACATTTTTCTCAAAATCATCATTATAGTACTTCTTAGCCATTTGTTTGGCAACAGTATTGATCACCTTCAAGCTTTCCTTCTGGGACAGATCTGTATTGCAGCCTAAAAACAACTCGGTGAAATAATATCTTTTTTCTCCGTTGATCGGGTATTCCTTTTCCAACACTTTAATTGAAAGATCATCCAGATTTATCAGAGCTCCCTCATCAATTTTCTGGCTCACTGAAGCAAAAATAGCTTTTTGAACAATGATTTTGTTATTAATGCCTGTCTCACTGCTGTCAACATAATGGGTATACCCTTCTCTATAATTCAGCTTAATAATTGACAGGTAAGGCACTTTATCAATCTCAACCGCTGCAATCAGCAAATCTGAACTTGGAATATCAATATTCTTTTTCATGATCCCATACAAACAGTTGGCAATCTCAATACTGCTCTCCACAAAGGATGTATCACGATTCATTAATATATCAGATATAGCAGATTGATCTGTGAATACACCCTCTCTCGCGGCTCTGTCATGGAACAGTTTTTCTGAATGCACATCAATAAAATTCCTGATTGCCTCTTCTGACAAATCTAGCTCTTGCTGGGAAAAAATAGGCAAGGCAGCATTGGTATCTAAAATATGTAATATTGCGTTTGTAGTTACTATCTCCATATGTATCCATTCATCCTTTTTTTTTAGTATCAAATCAGATTAACAACAGAGAGGTATCTTGTCAAGCATTTTGTCCAGGCGACATGTCAACTACCTTGTTGGAAATATGGTAATTGCCTTGTTTGAATAAATAATCAGGCAGCTGGTAGAATAAACATATCATTAATATTATTGTTATGAAACACTAAGAGAACTGTAAAAATATCAGTAAGAGTTGAAATATAACTATGCTATAGTTGATACCAAGTAATAATCAAAAGGAGTGAAATTTCATGAAGCATCGTTTCCTTTCTCTAATAACTCTGCTTGTTATATTAGCTTTGGCTACTTCTGGTTGTGTGGGAAACAATCAATCAGGGAACCAGCCCCTACCAACAAAAACTCCTGAAACTACACCGCAATCAACGGAAACATTACAGCCAACGGAAACATTACAACCAACGGAAACACCACAGCCAACAGAAACATCTCAACCTGACCAGGATGTGGAGGATACGCAAATACAGGCACCGGATGAAAAGACGGAAGCTGTTGCTGAATTAAAGACCTTGCTGCCGGACAAGGAAGGCTATAAATGGGTGTATAATGGTTTTGCCGAATATGGTCATGAGGTTGTACTGGAGAGCATAAAGGAAGAAAATCAAAAATCTATATATTCCACAAAGGGAGAGGTATTTGATATGTCCGACGGCGAGTCGGAAATGGACTATTCCCTTTCGATTAATTTCACCGTCACCTCTGATTCTCTCATCCAGAATAAGAATGGTGAAATGACTATGGATTTATTTGACAGTATTGAATTAATACAAATGCCTCTGCAAAAAGATCATACCTGGACTCAAACAGTAAAGGGTAAAAATGGTGAAGAAATTGTTCTAGAAAGCACTATTGAAAAGATAGAAGAACAAGATGGAGCCAAGGTGTATACGGTATATTACAAGGATCAAAACAGTCCATACTTTGAGAGAAGGGTGATAATGGAAGGTGTTGGCGTAATTGGCTTTACTAGGCTGTATATCACAGAACCAGAGTATGAAAACTACGAAGTCGCCTACTGGCTGTATGAGGAAGCCTCAGGATATAACAAGTAGTACAGTCACCTTCTTTTTTTTCTACCGATTTAGATTTTTCTACACAGCACAAAGCCTTGTAAATACAGGGCTTTTAACTTTTTTTGGAAAAGACTCCCTTTAAAATTCTTGAGGAGGTAAGGGTATACTTACCGCAGGTGATTATGGTGACACAAGCAAACAACTTGTCCTCTTTTTTTAATGGGATATGGCTGTGTTATCAGGTAATTTAAGTCAATAATTATACTAGAATTGAGGAGTAAGGGAAATCATGGTATTATGAAACCATAATATCGAGAAAAGAGGTTGATAAAATGTTGAAGGTTGGATTTATTGGCTTGGGGATAATGGGTAAACCTATGGCGAAGAACTTAATCAAGGCTGGATATGAAGTTAGTGCCTACGATATTAATAATGACGCTGTCAAAGAAGTTGAGGCTGCTGGAGGAATTAGATGTGCTTCTATTGAGGAGGTAGCTAAAGCTTGTGACCAGATAATTACCATGCTTCCGAACTCACCACATGTAAAACAGGTGGTTATAGAGGAAGGTGGAATTGTTGATTTTGCAAAAGAGGGCACACTGGTTATAGACATGAGCTCCATAGCACCAAACGCTTCCAAGAAAATACAAGTAGAGCTAGCTAAGAAGAGTATTAGAATAATAGATGCTCCAGTATCCGGAGGAGAGCCTAAAGCCATTGACGGTACATTGGCAATCATGGTAGGCGGTCAGCAAGAAGACTTCGATCAATCAAAACCTTTGTTTGATATATTAGGTTCATCTGCAGTTTTAGTTGGACCCATAGGCAGTGGAAACACCTGCAAACTGGCAAATCAAGTGATAGTTGCACTCAATATAGCTGCAGTAAGTGAAGCTATGATGCTCGCTAAAATGTCAGGAACTGATCCAGAGAAAGTTTTTGAAGCTATTCGGGGCGGCTTAGCAGGCAGTACTGTTATGGATGCTAAAGCACCGATGATACTCAAAGGTGAGTTTAAACCAGGGTTCAAAATCGACCTTCATATAAAGGACTTGAATAATGCGCTGGAAACTGGTTATATCACAGGCAGCCCATTGCTTTTAACAGCAGAAGTTATGCAAATGCTTCAGATATTACATGCGGATGGCGAGGGTCAAAGTGATCATAGTGCAATCGCAAAGTTCTATGAAAAGCTTACAGGGACAACTTTATCATAGAACCAGAACCAATAAGAGGATTATCAGCGGTTTCTTGAGGTTTGTTAGCTGAAAGGTTTTATCAGGATTGGGATGCTAACCATATAAATAATAAAAATAAACAAATTAAAAAGAGGACAGGCATTCAGCTATCCTCTTTTTCATATTCTTCACAAAAATGTCTACATGAGTCAGGAGAACCGTCCCCTTGACTCAGAATGTCTCTAACTTAAGCGCCTGTTTCCATGGTTGTAAGCAGTACTGGTGCTGTGTATACACGGGTGCTCATTTCCTGGTCCATCAAATACAAGGCTTTTCCGTCTCTAGCTAAGGCTTCATAGCGACCTCTAATCCTATTGGCGTTGTCCTCTTCCTCGACTTGTTCTTCAATGAACCATTGTAAGAACTGATCTACCTTAAAATCTTTCTCCTGCCTGGAAACATCAACTATATTATAAATAAGCGAGGTAACAAGTTCCTCGTGCTTTACATGCTCGTTGAAAAGATCGGTTAAAGATTCCCACTCCAGTGGAGGCGCATCGATGGGCTCTAATAATGCCCGGCCACCAGCAGTGATTATATAGTTATAAAGTATCATTGCATGTGCCTTTTCTTCATAAGCCTGCACATAATACCACTTTGCAAATCCATCAAGGTCCTTGGATGAGAACCAGGATGACATAGACAAATAAAGCTGCGCTGAGAATAATTCATATGTAACCTGCTCATTTAATAAACGTTCTACTTTTTCATTAATCATTTAAATCGCTCCTCTTATTAATTTTCACAATGGTGCTTCTATATTATATATCCCCGTTTTCGCTGTTATGAAACAATTGATTTTTTAAGGTTATTGTCCAGGTAGTTGATTAGTGTTTATTCCAGCCTTTTTTATTGTATATTTTAAAGTATAATTTTTAGTAGCACGGTAGAAGACACTAGTGACAGCAATGTAGTCAATGATACAAGGATGGCTGCAAATTCTTTTTCCTTGTCAAACTGCTCAGCAAATATGGAAGTCATAGCCGAGGCTGGCATAGCGGACATGATGATTACGGTAAGTGCAGGCTTTGACATATCACCTATTAAGAACGCTATTCCCAATATGATTGCAGGGATGATTATTAATTTGATGACAATACCATAATACAGGGTCCAATCCTTTAGGTGGGTTTTGGGTTTTACATGGGAAAGGATCACCCCAATGATGAGCATCGACAGTGGTCCGGTGATGCTACCGATACTTCGGACTGCGGTTGATATCATAGCAGGAATTGGAATTTCGAATATCATAGTTAGAATCCCTGCACAAACAGCTAGAATGGAAGGGTTTAATAGGATCTTGACGATTTCGCCTTTAAGGTTTTTGCTTTGGGGAATTCCTCTGTACAGCATAAGACCGTATGTCCACACCAATATCACAAAAAAGATATTAAAGATAGACCCATAGACAACACCCTCACTGCCATAAATTGCATTTAGGATTGGAAAACCAATATAACCTGTGTTTACAAACACATTTGCAAAATGCAAGATGGTTTTCTTTTCGCCTTTGACCGGCACGACCAATAGGTGTGAAACTATCACAATTATTACAAAGGCAGCTCCCGAGTAAATAAAGGTTTTTGCTAAATTTGATTTTATATTCCCGTCATATGTAAAAAGAAAGGATGAAAAAATCATACAAGGCAAAGCAATTAGAATCAATATGTCAACTAATCCTTTGTTCATGCTTTCTGTTATGATTTTCTTTTTGCCAGCAAATAGGCCAACCATGATAATTGTGAACAGTGATCCGACACTTTCTATAATAACTGATAGCTCCATGGGAATGCTCCTTTCCTTATGATTTATTCATCATATTCGGAGAACAAACCCACGGTGCCTGACACATAAGATAACTCTTCATTTTTCTCTAAGTTCTATCATACCGCGAATAAATTCGTTCTTACCCCCTTGAGCTGGATGCCGGACCTTTTCATGCTGAATACCAAGCCTACTGAGACTCTCCGCTGCCTTATTGCCCATGGCAACTACCTTATTAATATGGAATAACTCAAGTATTTGAAGGAGAGGTTTCTCTCCTATTAGTAATTCTTTTTTCAGTGGAGTTCGGTTACTAAATATATTGCCCTTTTTATATGGATGAAAGGGAAAAGCATTCCATGACAGAACCATCATGTCGTGTTGGATCAAGGTTTCCCATATGATGGTAGCAGTAGCTTCCTTCATCAACTTCTCTTGTTCCACGGCCAGCTGATAACCGTTTTCCTTGCCGAATAAATTGAGCCCCTCTTTATTGTTCATAAGCAGATGCTCGCTGGTAAAAGGGACACCGGTTAAACGACAGCCTCTGTAGCCGGGTGCCTCTCCTACCAGCACGATTTTAGGATTAACCCTTTGCATCTGCCGTAGATAGATATAGAGATTGTTCCTTCTTATTAAATTCTCTTGGTACTCATAAGAATATTGGTTGCATACATTTGGCGGTGCTTCCACTTCTGCCAAGTTTTCTACAAATGCTTTTAACCTCTTCATGATTCATCATCCCTAAGTCTTGTCTATAATCGACTCATATTTGTTATGCACAACAGGTCTACTACTTACCAGGATTTCGTTAGTGAACCATCCGATTCACGACGCAAAGGTTCCCATGTTAGAGATAGTGCCTTGACTACACAGTCACGTTTAAGGGGCTTGACTTCATAGGCAGTGACATCCTCTGCTTTTGCATCCAGCTTATCTGTAATCCCATCGATATCAGTTTGTAGGGCTCTTTCTAGCTCAGCTAGTTGTTCTTGATAGGCTTCGACGGTTTCCTTGGAACGAGTTACATCCCCTTTTTGCTTAGTCTGTCTACTGACACTTCGAGCAGTGGTTACTGCTTTACCTACACTGGAGGTACTGACCTTTTTACGCCCCATTAATGCACTAAGCAGGGTAGAACCTAATGAAACTGCAGTTTGTATGCCTGCGTCTCTTGCTTGGTCTTTTTCCCTTTGAACTGCCTGTTCAGCTTTGCGGATTCGCTCTTCCAAGGTAGCTGCCTTCTTTCCATAGCTATCTCTAAGCTTTTCAATTGCTTCATCCCTGGCTTCCCGGCTTTCCTGTTGCAGACGGACGATAAAGTCCCTTTCGCTTTCATCGGGTTGAGAAATCTTCTTAAGATGCAGGTTTCGATATAGGGGTAGCTTTGCATTGCGGAACAAGTAATCTACCAGGTCTCTCTCCCAAGCAGTATAATTTGTTTTCTTTAGACATGCAGGCGGAATAGGCAGATAAGCTGCATTTTCAGCACCAGAGGTTTCTAGGTCGTTGGCTTCAAATTCGATGATTTCACTCTGACTCCAATCTACAGGAATCAGACTATTGTTAATCGGGACAAGGCGCATGGTATCCTCAGAAGTGGAAACATCATTTTTCTTGTCCTCATAATGAACTGTAGCCAGGCCTGTTAGGCTAGCTCTATAAACCAGACCCTCGAGACTGCCACGATAGGGAAGATAGGTTTGAGTGACGATATCCGGAAGCTGTGGTGCAACTTCCTGCTGGGAAACGCTGGAGGGTATAGTAGCAGTTGTTGCTCTGGATACAGGTGTAGCTACGGGGACGGTTGCGTTTACTGCTGCAAAGGATGTTGCAGGAGAAGCTGTCGGGCTTAATGAAGCTTTTTGATTCTTTGTTAGAAGCTGTATCTCTGTACGGCTCAGTGGCCCACGAAGGTAGGAAAGACACCAACGGGTTTCAAACAAAACAGGCTGTTCTTCATGGACGTTATTCATTAGGAATTTTCTGCTGCTTAAACTGGAAATAAGCTCTGCCATTTCTTTGCGGTCAAAAGCATTTCCTGAAGTTAGGAGGGCGCCTTCCAGCCCGTCAAGTAAGCGGGCCCTGTCACGATCGGTTTGCAGTCGTCCAATAAACCAGGTTCCCATATTAGCCAGTCCTTTATAATCAAGGTCCATGGGGTTTTGGGTTGTTAACATAACACCAAGACCAAAGGCTCTTGCTTGCTTGAGCAGAGTCAGGAGTGGTTGCTTCGATGGAGGATTTGCTACTGGCGGGAAAAATCCGAAGATTTCGTCCATATAAAGTAGAGCTCTGAGGCTTGAGGTTCCTTGTTGAGTGCGTACCCAACCTACTATTTGATTTAGAACTAATGATACAAAAAACATACGCTCTGAATCATTGAGATGAGCGATGGACAATATTGAAATCTTAGGTTTTCCAGTATCTGAGTAAAGAAGTCTATCAATGTCTAGGGATTCGCCCTCCATCCAATCTGCAAAACCAGGAGAAGCTAACAGATTATTAAACTGAAGCGCAAGGGAGAAGCGGTCTTTGTCAGGATAGAATGATTCCAGAGACATAACGCCTATTTGATTGAAGGGAGGCTTCTGAATTTGTTGAATCAAGCCAGCCAGATCCAGGTTCTCACCATTTCCCCAAGAAGTAAGAAGGATGTTGGAGATTAAAATATGTTCACGGCTTCGTATAGGATCAGCTTCGATTCCAAGCAACCCTAGTAGACTGGCAGCAGTTCCAGATGCCAATTCATTGATTGCTTCTCTGTCGTTTAGGATTTCTGCAGATGGCAATGAGAAAAGCTTTACGATGGATAGAGGATTTCCAGAGGAGCTTCCTGGTGTATATACTTTAATATCGGTCTTTGCGTGCATGGCACGAATACGTTCTCCGTCCTGCTCCCATTCAGCTAGACCCCTTTTCCAAAGCTTAGCTTGTGCAGTTCCATACTCATCTAGGCTGAGTCCTTTATTTTGGGCTTCTTCCTGGTTAACCCAAGGTGTAAAATCTGCAGGACTTAAATCAGGGAAGGATAACAGGAGGTTAGTCATATCACCTTTTGGATCAATTACGATGGCAGGTATACCATCAATAGCGGCTTCTTCCAAGACGCCAATGCATAGTCCGGTTTTTCCGCTACCGGTCATTCCTACACATAAAGCATGTGTTGTCAGGTCCTTTGAATCGTACAATAGGTAATCTTCTTCACGCTTTCCAGTACTAGGGTCGATAGTCTTGCCCAAATAAAAGGTTCCAAGCTTTTCAAATTCTTGCATATGCCCCTCCTCATAAATCAGTTAACATACAGAAGATGGACTCCTTATCCTTTATATGCTACTGTATTTTGTGATAATTTGAATTGTAATCTGTCTTGTTATCATATTATCATTGGATGAATTACAAGGTCAAGATATCTTACTGAAAAAGTGAGGATAATATCTTGAACAACCCCTCTTACGGTGAGATTTTTATTGAATAGCTGAATTTTGGTTTATAATAAAGAATATGCAGCACTAGTTGAGATTTGAGGTGTCAATTTTTGAATGTTAGTAATTATATTTTAATTGCATTTGGCTCTGTTTTTGCTACTTTAGGATTTATAGGCGTTTTTATCCCAGTTCTACCAACGACCCCATTTCTACTACTAGCAGCAATTTGCTATGGTAAGGGGTCCAAAAAACTTTACAACTGGCTTTTGGAGCATCGTATCCTAGGACGGTATATTCGTGATTACCGCAGTGGGCTTGGTATTCCTTTAGCATCTAAAATATATGCCTTAGTTATCTTATGGGTGTCTATTGCATCCAGTGTCGTATTTTTCATTAAACCTATAGTGTTACGTATCATGGTAGTTTCGATAGCTTCAATAGTAACAGTCTACATATTGTCCATAAGAACAAGGGAAAAAGATAAGTAAATACATGTCATCTTATGATAAAACCTATAATAACAATAGGGTAAAGGGTATTGCTATACCCTTTTATGAGCTAGAGGAGGACTTACTATGGTTAAGGTGGTTATCATTGGAGGTGGCTGGTCAGGGTGTGCTGCGGCTATTGCTGCTATAAAGGCTGGCGGACAGGTTACTTTGCTAGAGCGGACCGATATGTTGCTAGGAACCGGCTTGGTAGGTGGAATCATGAGAAATAATGGGCGTTTTACCGCTGCTGAAGAAATGATTGCTCTAGGCGGTGGGGACTTGTTCCAAATCTGTGACAGGAACGCCCGACACAAAAATGTGAATTTTCCTGGGCATAATCATGCCATTCTATATGACATAGTGAAAACTCATGGTGATGTATTAAGATATCTTATAAAATTAGGTGTTGAAATAGTATTCCGTGCTAGAGTAAAAGAAGTGAATATGGAGAGTTGTACCATTTTAGAGGTCAAGGATGAAGCAGGAAGGGTGTTTTCTGGAGATGTGTTTATTGATGCTACTGGTACAGCAGGACCCCAGGCCAATTGCACCAAATATGGCAATGGATGTGCCATGTGTATTTTGCGATGTCCTAGCTTTGGTGGCAGGGTCAGCATAGCCAGCCTGGCAGGTATCAAGGAGTTGGTAGCTAAAAAAAGCAATGGGCAAATTGGTGCCATGAGTGGTTCCTGCAAACTACATAAGGAATCGCTATCAGCGGAGATACAGCATCAGCTCAATGAAAAAGGAGTTGTGATTATACCTGTACCTGATGGACGGAAAGAGGATCATCTAAATATAAAGGCATGTCAGCAATATAATTTGCCCTCTTATTTAGATAATATCGTGCTTCTAGATACAGGTCATGCTAAACTAATGACCCCATTTTTTAGCCTCGAAGGATTGAGACAAATCCCTGGATTTGAGAATGCTCGTTATGAAGATCCTTACGCTGGAGGCAAGGGCAATTCCATGCGTTTTTTTGCATTACCCCCAAGAGACAACAGCCTACTTGTGGATAATGTGGATAACTTGTTTTGTTGTGGGGAGAAAGTGGGTCTATTAATAGGTCATACAGAGGCGATAACCACCGGCACATTGGCTGGTCATAACAGTGTGCGCCTTGGATTAGGGCTAGATTCATTGGTATTACCTCGTGGGTTAGCAGTTGGGGATATCATTGCTTATGTAAAGGATGCCATGGGAACAGAAGAGGGCATGAATAGAAAATATACATTCTCTGGCTCGGTTTACTTTGAGCGAATGAAGGAGCATAATCTTTATTCAACTAATATAGAGGAAATTCAAGCAAGGGTGGAGAAATTAGGATTGACAAATGTATTCTTACGACGACTTATAGAGTGAGAGTACTAATTTCTAATATTTTGCTAAAGAAGAACCGTAATAAACAATAGGGGTGATCTATTTGAACTTAATAAGCATGCGTTTACGCGATCATCATAAAGATGAAGCCCTATTCAGTGAGCTTGTTTCTTCATTAACTAAAAACAAAGGATCATGTGATGATGTTTGGTTTTGCTCTGAGTATGGGTTTCCTAAAATGGAGACACATAAAAAGAGTGCTCAAAAGATGGCTAAGGCAGCGGAGACTATAAGAAAAAATGGGATAGGTGCTAGTCTACAATTGATAAACACCCTTGGTCATGGTGACTTAATGAAAGCTATGGATTTTTCGGGTGTAACATGGCAAACCATGGTTGGTTTTGATGGTACTATCACAAAGTACTCCAACTGTCCTAGAAATCCTGACTTTCTGGAGCATCTTTACGAATATACAAAGCTTTATGCATCATGGAGACCTGATTATGTTTGGGTAGATGATGACTTAAGAATGTCTAATCATTCCGAAATATTTTGGGGATGCTTTTGTAATAGATGCATTAATGATTTTTCAAGTTCGTGTGGCTTTGAATGGAGTAGGGAAGAACTTGTTAGAGCTTTACACTTGGAGAAGGATGGTACTTGGAGAGAAAAGTGGACAAGGTTTAACGCGGAAAGCAAAGCTATAGTTATGGAAAAAATTTGTAAGGCAGTCAGTGAGGTTTCGCCTGAAACTGTCATGGCTTACCAGCACGGAGGTTCTGATTGGTCAATTTACGATAGCGCTGATCATGTACCAATATTTGATGTTATGAAAAAGGTTACAGGAAAAGATCCTGCTAGCAGACCTGGCGGTGGATTTTATACGGATCATGCACCACGTGAACTATTAAATAAGGCACTCAGTATTAATCTACAGAACGCACGACTTCCTGAATATGTAACAGTTATAAAACCTGAAATAGAAAATTTCACCCATACATCAATGGGAAAATCACCTCATGGTACTGTTGTTGAAGCATCTCTCCACTTAGCATATGGCTGCAGTGGATTAAGCTTTGCAACTTTTATGGTTAACCATGAAAGCATTAAATGGCATGAGAGGACTCTAGAGCGAATAGCACTATGGCGTCCATATTGGGAAAGATATCTTAAACACAATAGGGCTTCAATGCCAGAAGGCCTGAAAATTGCATATAGTAAACGTCATATGAAAAGGCTTGTAAAGCCAGTGGAAGGAATGTTTGAATGGGCAGAACCTCAGTTTCAGGGCGTATCACAGATGTCGACCATGGGACTACCTTTATGTTATAACGAAACCAGCAATAATGCAGTTATACTTCATCCATTTGCATCTAAGGGTATGAGTGAGGAGGAGCTCAAATCAATTTTTTCAGGTGGCGTTATTACCGATGGCGAAACGATATTCAGATTACAAGAAAGAGGTTTGTCATACTTGACAGGTATAGATGCTGAGCCTGTTATTCAAAACAGCGCTTATGAAAGGATGACAAAGCACGCTTTTAACAGAGATTTTGCCGATGATGTATGGTATCAATGCATTGTTTCTGATGAACAGAAAATGTATGCATTTACTACAGAGCTAGAAAGTAAGCAGGTGCTTGGAGAATATTTCAATTATAATAATGATGCGATAGAAAATGCCACAATTGCCGTAGAAACACCATTAGGTGGTCGCTTAGTTACTTTTGGATATAATTTCTGGGAACCTGTTGTCAGCTCGGCAAGAAGAAATCAAATACTTTCAGCTGCAGATTGGGTATCTAATGGAAATTTATCCGTAGTTGTTGATACTGCAGCCCAGCTTGTAGTTGTACCAAGAGTAGATTCTATTGGTTGTTTAATTAGTGTAACCGTTTTAAATGTCAGTATTGACTATGGTCCCGATATAAGTATGCTTCTTAGAAATCCCCAGAGTAAAAATGCTAAGTGGGTAACTCCCATTTCAAAAAATATAAACATAGAAATGAAAGAAACAAGTAATGGGTACAAGATTGTTATTCCTCCTATAGCACCTTGGAGTATAGGATATGTAGAACTGGTGTGAGTTATTTCTTACGACTTCGTTAGAGTTTCTTAAATGAGTTTATTATTGTTTTGAATGTAAGTAACTTGACACCTTACATATATATTAAGCAATCTATTTATAAGCATTATCAACAAAGGAGGTTCCATGTAAATGAAAAAAGTAATGTTGGGTAAAAGTAAGCTGGAGGTACCGGTAATAGCCGTTGGTTGCATGCGGATCAATTCTCTTAGCAAGGTTGAAGCTGAGAAATTCGTTCAAACAGCCCTCGATGAAGGAGCAATTTTTTTCGATCATGCCGACATATATGGTAGAGGTACCTGCGAGGAAATCTTTGCTGAAGCAGTACATATGAATGATGATGTACGAGAAAAAATTATTGTTCAGTCTAAATGTGGTATTCGTAAGGGCATGTTTGATTTTTCTAAGGAGCATATTATAAACTCAGTTAACAATTCTTTAAAGAGGCTTAAAACTGACTATCTTGATGTGCTTTTGCTACATCGTCCGGATGCCCTTGTTGAGCCTGAAGAGGTAGCAGAGGCTTTTGATGAGCTTGAGTCATCAGGAAAGGTTAGGTACTTTGGAGTATCCAACCAAAAGCCTATGCAAATAGAACTTTTAAGAAAGTATGTAAAACAGCCTATCGTTGCCAATCAGCTGCAACTAAGTATTACAAATGCAAACATGATCTCTAACGGTATGAATGTAAATATGGAGATTGACTCTTCCATAGATAGAGACGGCAGCGTACTGGACTATTGCAGGCTAAATGATATAACTATCCAGCCCTGGTCACCCTTCCAGTATGGCTTTTTTGAAGGTGTATTTATAGGCAATGAAAAGTTTCCTGAGCTAAACAAGATGATTGGTGAGATTGCGGAGAAGTATGATGTGACAAATACAACTATAGTTGTAGCATGGCTACTTCGTCACCCAGCTAATATGCAGCCTATAGTGGGCACCATGAATATTGATAGGTTGAAAGATTGCTGTAGAGCTACAGATATCAGGCTTACCCGTGAGGAATGGTATGAGATCTACCGATCGGTAGGGAATAAGCTACCATAGAGCTGATAGCAATAGATATTTATATTAAGAAAATACCCTGCTAGATTTTCTCTCCAGCAGGGTATTATTTTCTTTATCAGATTTCATTTATATAGTTTTCATACTATTCCATTAGTTCCCCTATCAGCCGAAAATAGAGAAGGCTGCAAATAATGTAGCTGTAACGGAAGCTACCAGGGATACAACGGTAATTTGTGTATTAATGGAAGGACCAGCGGTATCTTTGAAGGGGTCACCAACTGTGTCGCCAATAACAGCTGCCTTATGAGCGTCGCTACCTTTGCCACCGAAGTTGCCATCTTCAATATATTTCTTAGCATTATCCCAGAGACCACCAGCGTTACTCATGAGCATTGCAAAGCATAGCCCACTTACAATGTTGCCAGCCAAGAAGCCACCCATGGCCATAGTGCCACCTATGAAGCCAACAACCAGAGTTATAATAATAGCAGTAAGACCGGCGGGAATTAACTCTTTAATAGCGCCAACAGTTGCGATATCAATGCATTTCTCGTATTCCGGAAGGACACCATCTTTCCCTTCCTTTAGTCCATCAATGGTATCGAACTGCCTGTGAATTTCCTTAACCATAACTTCAGAGTTGCGGGATACACCCATAATTAGCATGGCTGAGAATACAGCAGGAACAGAAGCACCAACTAGCATTCCGAAGAAAATAAGGGGATCCATTACATCGAAGCTTATTCTTACACCAGTAGCGGAGAAAACAATTTCCTGGAAAGCAGCTAATAAAGCAATTACAGTAAGCCCAGCAGCACCAATTGCAAATCCCTTGGTAATAGCCTTAGCGGTATTGCCTGCAGCATCCAGTTTATCTGTAATATCAAGTACTTCATCACCTAGATTACCCATTTCAGCAAGTCCACGAGCATTATCTACGATGGGACCAAAGGCATCATTGGAAATAATCATACCAACAATAGAAAGCATACCGATTGCAGCAATAGCAATTCCAAACATGGGGTAATTACCGCCTAAGGGCAATAAAAGCATATAAGAACCCATTGCAGCTGCGCCAATTCCAATCATAGAAGGCAGGATGCTTAGAAGACCATATGAGAAACCGGTAAGTATTGTAAAGGCTGGACCACTTTGGCAAGCTTCTGCAACCTTTGCAACGGGTTTCTTGTCATCTCCAGTGAAGAAATCACTAGTAAAACCAATAATTACACCTACTAGCATACCAAGGAATGTAGCGCCCCAAATACGAATGTTGAATTTGAACACTAGTGATGCAATTAAGCTAAGCACTGCGAAAATAACACAGGTGAGTATTGTTCCACTATTTAATGCTTTACCAGGGCTACCATTGTCTTTTACTCTAGCTAATAGAACACCAAAGATGGAGGCTAGTAGACCCAAAGCACCGAAGCAGAAGATAATGTCTATTTCGCCAAGAGGTGCGGCAATAACCAAAGCGGCTGCAAATGCAGCAATTTGTGAGTCGAACAGATCAGCGCCCATGCCAGCTACGTCACCAACGTTGTCTCCAACGTTATCTGCGATAACAGCGGGGTTTCGAGGATCATCCTCAGGGATACCCAGTTCTACCTTACCTGTTAAGTCGGCAGCAATGTCAGCGGATTTGGTAAAGATTCCACCGCCGGCTTTTGCGAACAGAGCCAATGAGCTGGCACCGAGACTAAAAGCCATTAGCATATCAGCATCTCCGGTTATGATGTGAATCAATGCAGCACCAGCAAGAGCGGCACTAACAACGGCCATACCCATAACAGCGCCTGCACGGAACGCTACTGTATAGGCAGGAACTAATCCCTTTCTAGCTGCGGTTGCACAACGAACATTAGCAAGAGTAGCGATGCTGATACCTACGTATCCAGCCAATCCTGAAAAGATAGCCCCAAATACATAAGCGACTGCAGCAATAACATTATCGGAAACACTGCCCTGCCAAATGGGAGATGGAAAAATGATTAAAATAATAATAGCTACAACGCCGAGAAAGGTTCTTAAAATTCGGTACTCACGCTTCAAGAAGGTAAAAGCTCCTTTTCGAATCAAGCTACCGATTTGATTGAGATTTCCTTCAGCTACTGGAAGTGCTTGAACCCATTTGTAATAATAGACAGCTACTCCAATGCCGATAATGGAAACTACTAGAGAAATTACTGGCCATAACATTTGACATCCTCCT
>LFRM01224055.1_pt1 | contig 18796 bp, 19 predicted proteins | sample 618341 | NCBI WGS metagenome assembly LFRM01 (sample SAMN03654438, study PRJNA283298) | anaerobic digester metagenome | isolation source: pool of bioreactors CSTR01a, CSTR02a, and CSTR03a thermophilic anaerobic... | place: Denmark: Kgs. Lyngby | collected 2014-05-21 | reverse complement strand
CGCTGGTGGTTTAAAGACCCGGGTAAGCATCGGGCAAGTTTTAACTATGAAGGTGTAGGGGATATCCCTACCTATGGGTTTGAAATAGCTCCTTTAGCAAACGAAACCGGCCCTGTCTATATTGATGTCAGTAAACTGGATGGGACCATTATCTGGGCGATGAAAGCCAGACCTGTGAATGTAAGCAAGTTAGAATTAGCCGAAGGGGAAAAGAAGGCCCAGGCTTTCCTGGAAAATCATGATTACAATGGTTTTGTGGCGGTAAACTCTCATCAGGAAGATAATATGGGTGTTTATACCTTTGTTCCACGGCAGGGAGAGGTTTTATTATATCCGGATCAGGTCAAATTGGAAGTTGCTCTTGATAATGGGGAAATTATTGGGTTTGAAGCTACTCCTTATTACATGTTTCATCGCAACCGGGAGATACCGGCTGCGGAAATTTCGCAAGAGGAATTGAACTCCTTTATCAGTGAGCGGCTTAAGGTGGAAGTGGTTCGCCCCGCCTTAATCGTAAACACTTGGGGAAAAGAGGTATTAACCTGGGAAGTAAGGGGCTCTTTTGACGAAGAAAAATTTGCGATCTTTTATAATGCGGAGACAGGAATTGAAGAGTCTATTGTTAGGGTTACGCCTACTCCCGAATTTACTTTTGCCGTAGAAGGATGAACCGGTCCAAGAAGTGATTGACATTGTTGTCAGATGCAACATATAATTGTTGTGGTATAAAATCTTAATTTATCCTATCTAGAGTTTGACAAAGTGGGGGAGCATTAGGAGGAGCAGTCCATGAGTATTTTATCGGATAAAAAGGAGCAAATATATTTTGCCATTGTCAATGCTTTAAAACAGGCTAAGGTCAAGGGACAGTTGGAGTTTAAGGAATTACCTGATTTTACGCTGGAAATTCCCCGTGAAAAAGCCCATGGTGATTTCGCAACAAATGTGGCGATGCTCTTAAGTAAAGAGAACCGCATGGCACCGCGGCAAATCGCCCAAATCATCTTNNATAATTTTGCGAATATTCAACAATACGTTGAAAAGATAGAAATAGCTGGTCCTGGATTCATTAATTTTTACTTAGGCACAGACTGGCTCTATGAGGTTTTGCCTCTGGTAATTAAGGAGGATAAACGATATGGGTGTTCTGATCTCGGCCAGGGTAAGAGAATTCAGGTAGAGTTTGTCAGTGCTAATCCTACAGGGCTATTACATATGGGCAATGCTCGCGGAGCAGCTTTGGGGGATAGCCTGTGTAATGTTTTAACGGCTGCCGGTTATGAAGTGACGAGAGAATTTTATATCAATGATGCCGGGAATCAGATTGAGAACTTTGGAAAATCTCTGGAAGCCCGCTATTTACAGCTTTTAGGTCAAGAAGCAGATTTCCCCGAGGAGGGTTATCATGGGGAAGATATTATCGAGACCGTGAAGAATATTATTGCTGAAGAGGGGGATAAATATTTACAGGTTGAGACAGAGCTGCGGAGAGAATTTTTAATCCAGAAAGCTCTCGAGGAAAAGATTAACAACATTAAAAGAGACCTGGCTCGCTTTGGCGTAGAGTATGATGTCTGGTTTAGTGAGCAGAGTCTGCATGATAGTGGAGCGATTACGCAGACGATTCAAGAACTTCAGCATAAAGGACTTGTGTATGAAAAAGAAGGGGCTCTTTGGTTTAGAACTACCGAATTAGGTGAGGAAAAAGACGAGGTAATTGTGCGTTCTAATGGGCTAGCAACGTATTTTGCCGCAGATATTGCTTATCATAAGAATAAGTTTGAACGTGGTTTTGAGAAAGTAATTAATATTTGGGGTGCCGATCATCATGGTCATGTGGCCAGGATGAAAGGGGCCATGGAAGCTTTGGGTTATGACCCAGATAATCTCCAGGTGATCCTGATGCAATTAGTGCGTCTTTTCCGGGGAGGGGAAATTGTCCGGATGTCCAAACGGAGTGGGCAATATATTACTCTTTCCGAACTTATTGATGAAGTTGGGCGTGATGCCGCTCGTTTCTTTTTTGTGATGCGCAGTCCTGACAGCCATCTGGAGTTTGATTTAGATTTAGCCAAAAAAGAATCAGCGGATAATCCCGTTTATTATGTGCAATATGCTCATGCCCGGATTAACAGTATTTTGTTGGCAAGTCCCGAAAAGCTTGCTCAACCTGAAGATGTTGACTTTACCCTCTTAAAAGAAGAAGCAGAGCTTGCTTTAATTCGTAAGATTGCGGAATTCCCTGATGAAATAGAAGGTGTGGCGCTAAGTTATGAACCACATCATCTTACACGATATGCTCATGAGTTGGCTTCACTTTTCCACAGCTTTTATAACAGTTGTCGCGTCTTGACAGATGAGCAGGATTTACGAAGGGCACGGTTGTACTTGGTTAATGCCGCTCGGATTACGTTGCGTAATGTGCTCTTGCTTTTGGGGGTGAGTGCACCGGAAAAAATGTAAAGAGAAAAAGTTAAGTATTAGTATTAAGTATAATGTGAATACTTTGTTTTCTGAGCTTTGTTATCTGAGACTAGTAAAGAGGTGTGATAAATGGAGGAATATTGCGGGATTGATCCCAATTTACCGGAAGTGGAAATAGTTTATGAGTTACTAAAAGCCTCAAAAAATGAAAGTAGAAAGCTTCGTGATTTGTTGCAGCAAGCTTTTATAATTAAAGGCCTTCCTTTAGATGATCATCAAAGGATGGCCGCAGTACATACGGAGATAATTCTGGATCATCGTTTTATCTCGATGGGCCAGGGCAATTGGGGTTTAAAAGAGTGGAACCAAGAAAAAATTGTCAGACGTACTGTCTCCCGTGCCGGTACACATGCCTATCCGTTTCGTCGCCGTTCCTTATTGGAAGAAATCGAAGATGAAGAAAAAAACAGCTCGGAGAAAAATGACGATTTCAACTATATAGATGAAGAGGAATGGGAAGAATGAAATATTGTAGCGAATTATTGTATTGACGGAAGTAAGCGGGAAGTATAGAATTTAAAAGGTATGTTGTTAACCGCTAATGGGAGGAGGAACGCAGAACAGTGACAAAATATATATTTATTACGGGTGGTGTTGTATCATCCCTGGGGAAAGGTATTACAGCCTCATCTCTGGGACGTCTTTTAAAGAGTCGCGGTTTAAAAATTGCCATTCAAAAACTTGATCCATATATAAACGTAGATCCCAGCTCGATGAGTCCTTATCAGCATGGTGAGGTCTTTGTGACTGAAGACGGAGGAGAAGCAGATCTGGATCTGGGGCATTATGAAAGGTTTGTGGACATTAATGTCAGCAAATCATGTAATACGACTTCAGGAAAGATCTATTGGTCGGTTATCAATAAAGAAAGAAATGGTGAATATGGCGGAGGTACAGTGCAAGTAATTCCGCATATTACCAATGAAATAAAAGCATCGATCCGCCGCGTTGCCGAAGAGACTAATCCGGATGTAGTAATTACAGAAATCGGCGGTACGGTAGGTGACATCGAATCTTTACCTTTTCTGGAAGCAATTAGGCAGTTAAAGAGTGATTTGGGGCGGGATAATGTGATGTATATTCACGTAACCCTTGTCCCTTATTTGCAAGCAGCCGGTGAAGTTAAAACAAAACCTACACAGCATAGTGTGAAAGAGCTAAGGAGTATCGGGATTCAACCTGATGCCATTGTTTGTCGTACAGAGAAGGTTCTTCCTAAAGAGTTGGAAGAAAAATTAGCTTTATTCTGCGACATAGACCCGGATGCAGTGGTGCAAGCGGTTGATGCCGAAACTATTTATGAACTCCCCCTGAGATTAAAGGAACAGGAACTAGATGACATTGTCATTGAACGACTGGGTTTGCAGTGTGGACAGGCTGAGCTTAGCGAGTGGGAAGAGATTGTCCGTAAAATCAAAAACCCCCAAGGTCGGATCAAGGTAGCTTTGGTTGGTAGATACGTGGAATTGCCGGATGCTTATATGAGTGTTTCTGAAGCTCTTCATCATGCCGGAGTCTATCATAATGTTTCTGTGGAAATTGCCATGATTTCTTCGGCACAATTGGATAATGGTTCAAAGCCTGAAGAACTTTTAAATGATGCAGATGCCATTTTGGTGCATGGTTGTTTTGGTGACCAAGGTGTAGTGGGCAGGATTAAAGCAATTCAATATGCCCGCGAGAATAAAATTCCGTTTTTAGGGATTTGTTTAGGCATGCAGTTGGCAGTTGTGGAATATGCCCAAAACGTCATTGGTTTGCAAGCCGGGAGTACTGAATTTGAGGCAGATGTAGCAGAACCGGTGATTACTTTATACCCTGTTCCGGAGGATGAGGGTTCAGTGCATAATAACAGGAAAAGAGTGGGCAGTTATCCTTGTATTGTTCAGGAGGGTACCAAGGCTTTCGCGGCATATCAGGAAAAAGAGATTACCGAAAGGCATAGACATTGCCATGAAGTAAATAATGCTTATCGAGACATCCTAGCCCAGCATGGTCTGATTTTTAGCGGACTATCTCCGGACGGTCAATTGGTAGAAATTGTAGAAGTTCCGGATCATCCTTGGTTTGTGGCCTGTGTGTTCCATCCTGAATTCAAGTCCAGGCCTAATCGTGCTCATCCTTTATTTAAAGATTTTGTGGGTGCTGCTTTAAAAAAGGCTAAAAGATAATTTCCAGAGGCAATTATGGAGAAAATTATGGTGCGCCAAGGCTGCACCATTTTTTAAAAAAGGAAAGTGATGATAGTGATGAAAGCGATGTGTATAATGTATGTATTGTTCTAGGTTAATGCAAGCAAAGGAAAAAGAACACTTTAATAATTTTGTGGAGCAGGCACCGAAAAGTCATATTTTACAATCTTGGGAATGGGGAGAGTTAAAAAGTAAAGGGGAGTGGACCCCCTATCGTTTGTTGGTGGAAAATGACAACCAAGAGCCGCTTGCTGCTATTAGTATTCTAGCACGGCGGATTCCGGTTTTAGGCAAGCAGATCTTTTATGCCCCCCGCGGTCCGGTGGGAGATTGGCATGATCATGAGCTCATGGATTTTTTATTTGCAGAGATTAGAAAATTGGCTCAGGATAAGGGGGCTATTTTTCTGAAGATTGACCCTGATGTATCTATAGAAGATACTGATTTTGCCGAATATCTTCGTACCAGGGGTTTTGTAGCTGCAGGTAAGGCAGAGGGCTTTGCCGGGATTCAGCCTAAATTTGTTTTTCGTTTGGACTTAACCCCGGACGAAGACACCCTGCTGGCTAATTTGCATAGTAAAACCCGCTATAATTTGCGATTGGCAGAGAGAAAAGGGGTAGTGATCAAAGAAAACTGCAGCAAAGAAGATTTGCCGGTGTTTTACGAGCTCTTAAAAGAAACTACAGAGCGGGATAAGTTTTTGGTTCGTTCTTATCAGTATTTTGCAGATATGTGGGATTGTTTAGCTCCTTCCGGCTATCTGCAATTGTTTCTCGCTTATTATCAGGGGCAACCTATTGCCGGAACGTTGGCGTATCTTTTTGGGGATAAGGCTTGGTATATTTATGGGGCCTCTTCCAATGCTCATCGTAATGTGATGCCCAATTATTTGCTGCAGTGGACGATGATTAAATGGGCGAAGGCCAACAATTGTAAGCTTTATGATTTTCGTGGAGTTTCCGGGGATTTATCTGAGGACAACCCTCTTTACGGTTTGTATCGTTTTAAAAAGGGGTTTAACGGAACGTTTACAGAGTTTGTGGGTGAATTTGATCTGGTTTTTTCGCCTTTTTATTATTGGCTCTGGACAAACTTGGAGCCCTTTTATCAAAAAAACATCAGACGCTTGCTGAAGATTAAAAAGTCCTTGAGAGGTTCTAAAGGGAGGACTTGATGATGATGGAAAACATCGGATTGGGAACGCACTGGGTAGAGGTGGATTTGGGAGCACTGCAACATAATTATCGGGTCATCAGGGAAAAAATTGGGCCTCAGGTTAAACTGCTGGGAGTAGTGAAGGCTGATGCCTATGGTTTGGGCGCTGTTGAAGTGAGTAAAGTTTTAGAAGCACAAGGCATAGATATGTTAGCAGTAACCAGTGCTGCCGAAGGACAACAATTGCGGGAAGCGGGAATTAAGACTCCCATCTTAGTCTTTAGGCCTTTTCTACCTGAAGAGATTAGTGTTATGGCTAGATGGAATTTAACCGCAACAGTAGCAAGCAGAGAAGCGATACTTTCCTTAAAAGAGTGGCTGGAAGAACACGGAGGTACTATTAATCTCCACCTTAAAGTGGAAACAGGAATGGGTCGCTATGGGTTTTGGCCCGAGGAAGCCGTTGTTGCCGCGCAAGAAATAATGTCTATCCCGGGGCTTTTTCTGGAAGGGGTTTATTCTCATTTAGCTACGGCCATGTGGAAGAATAAAGCCTATTGCCGTAAACAGTTTCAAATATTTCAGGAGACTTGTGCAAATTTAGAAAAAGCAGGGATAAAAGGCTTAATAAAACATATAGCTAATAGTGCAGCAATTATAGAACTGCCGGAGATGCACCTGGATATGGTTCGGGCGGGAACACTTTTATATGGTCAGTATCCTAACGCACCAGTAAAAAAAGGAATTAATTTCAATTTAAAGGATACTTGGTCTTTCAAAGCTAAAGTAGTCTATATCAGAGAATTGCCACAGGGACATTCTGTAGGCTACGGACGTACTTTTAGAGCGCGCCGTTCGCTGCCGGTTGCGGTTTTACCGGTCGGTTATGTAGACGGAGTACAGCTTGAACCTCTTTTCAAGCCGGCCACCTTTTTAGATTTTCTTAAAGGAGCGGCTAAGTTATTGCTAACATATGTGGGCTGGGAAAAATTTCGGGCTCCGGTGCAATTCCCCGGTGGTAAAGGCCGCATTATCGGCAAGGTAGGAATGCAACTGACGATGGTTGATGTGTCCGAGGTAAAAGACCTTACCGTGGGGACAATAGCTTCTGTCCCTGTCCGTAGAACAGCCATAAATTCAGCAATTCCTAAAGTTTATAAGGAGGGTATTGAAGTTTTGCAAGCAGGGGGGGATATTGGTATTTCTTATGAACAAGAAAGCTAAAGTATTGATTGTTGATGATCAGGAAGGTGTTCGTGAATTATTATTGGAAACCTGTCTTGTCTTAGGCTATGAGGCCGATGCCATAGATTCAGGGCAGGAGGCTCTGGGGTTAGTGCAAAAGAATAATTATCAACTGGTTTTAGTGGATATGAAAATGCCGGGTTTGGATGGCTTGACGACCACGGAACAAATTTTGGAGATGAATAAACAATTGAAGGTCGTGATGATTACCGGGTTTGATGACAGTGAGGATGATTTAAAGGAAATTAGCGAGAACCCTCAGGTTGTAGCAGTTATGAAAAAACCTTTCGCGATAAAAGAATTGGAGAAAATATTGGCAGAAAACATCGCAGGTTAGCTGAGTTTTTTCGGCAGGATTTTATTAATAAATGAAGAATGTTTTTAGTAATTAAATGCATAGAGAGGAGGGTATAAAAATGCTGATGTCTACCCGAACAACCGTGGCCTTACGTTGTTCAAAATGCGGGGAAATGGACCTCTATTCTATTTCGCGTTTTAGTTGTGGCAAAAACGGTCAGCTGAAAATTTTTTGTGAATGTGGACATTGCTTAATGGTGTTAGCCCGCAAAGGTAGAAATTTTTATCGCCTCCAAGTGGATTGTTTAATGTGTGATTCTATGCATGATTACAATTTGCCGGGAAAATCAATCTGGAATATGCAAATATATCCTCTGATTTGCAATAATATGGGTTTGGAATTTGGCTATTTAGGTTCTAAGGAAGAGATTATCCATATTATTCAACAGGAGGAGCGTTCAGTTAGAGAATTAATTAAAGAACTTGATTATGAACAATATTTTCTAAATCCGGAAGTAATGACAAAGGCGCAGAAACATATCCGTAATTTATTGGAATCCGGTAAAATTTATTGTAGTTGTGGGACCAGGCAATTGGAAACGGATTTTCTTTCTGACCGTATTGAGGTTTATTGTCCTTATTGCCAGGCGGTAGGGATCATTTTTGCTGAAACTCCCAGTGATTTAAGGAAACTGGAAGGACTGCAGGGTATTGAACTTGAAGCCAACTCCTGTCGGGACTTAATGGATAAACGGCTAAAAGAGAAGAGTAAGGTTAAAAATAATAATAATGAGGATGTATTTTAAGGAGGGTCCGATTATGACACTGGTAACGGGTAAGGAATTATTAGCAGCAGCCCAGAAGGGGAATTATGCAGTAGGGGCTTTTAATTGTAATAATATGGAGATTGTGCAAGCAATTATCGCCGCTGCCGAAGCAGAAAACTCACCGGTAATTATTCAGGCAAGCCAAGGTGCGATTAAATATGCCGGATTAGACTATATTGTAGCCCTTGTGACCACAGCGGCGAAAAACACGAGGATTCCTGTTTGTTTACATTTAGATCATGGTACTGATTTTCAGCAGGTAGTGCGTTGTATTGCCAAAGGCTTTTCCTCAGTAATGTTTGACGGTTCTAAATTACCTTTGGAAGAAAATATTGCTATTACCAAAAGAATCGTCGAAATCGCTTCAGCAGTAGGAGTTTCTACTGAAGCCGAAATAGGGAAGATCGCCGGAACAGAAGATGAGGTTAGTGTTCATGAAAAAGAAGCGATGCTTACTGATCCGGATGAAGTTAAATATTTCGTAGAAAACACAGGAGTTGATTCCTTGGCGGTAGCCATCGGAACTGCACATGGGCAATATAAATTTGAGCCCAAATTAGATTTTGATCGCTTAGCTAAAATTCGCGAATTAGTGGATATTCCTATTGTTATGCATGGTTCTTCGGGTGTTCCTGATGCAGATGTACGGAAAGCCATTTCTTTAGGAGTACGTAAAGTTAATATTGATACCAATATTCGCGAAGCTTTTGTTAAAGGTTTTAAAGGGGCAATGGAAAAAAATCCTCAGGAAATTGACCCGCGTAAATTGCTGGGGCCGGCTCGTGAAGCCATGATTGAGATAGTGCGAGAAAAGATTCGTGTTTTCGGCAGTAACGGGAAAGCGTGAGTTAGCTAAACCTTCTTGGAGGTGAATGGTTTGGAATTATTTTTAGACTCGGCTAATCTTGCAGAAATTCAAGAGGTTGCTCCTTATGGAGTAATTAGCGGAGTGACCACAAACCCCAGTTTGGTGGCTAAAGAAAACAAAGATTTTTTTGCAGTAGTTGCAGAGATTTCGGCCTTGATACCCGGTCCTGTAAGCGCGGAGGTCTTGGCCACAGATACTGCCGGGATGCTTGATGAAGCCCGCCAGTTAGCGCAAATAAGGGAAAATGTGATTATCAAAATCCCGATGACCAAGGAAGGCATAAAGTGCTTACCGATTTTATCTAAAGAAGGAATCAAGACTAATGTAACCTTAATTTTTTCTCAAAACCAAGCATTATTAGCAGCACGAGCCGGGGCTACTTATGTGAGCCCCTTTGTCGGTAGATTGGATGATCTTGGGTTTGACGGTATTAGTTTGGTACAGGATATCGTGGAGATGTTTAAGTTTTATCAGCTACCTACGAAAGTGATTGCCGCCAGTATTCGCCATCCTTTACATGTGGTGGAGGCGGCTAAGATTGGTGCAGATATTGCTACTATACCGTATAAGGTTTTTCAGCAAATGTTTGAGCATCCTTTGACAGCATCTGGTGTAGAAAAGTTTATGCGGGATTGGCAGGAGCGTGTTAAGTAGGGGGAGTTGTACTCCCCTTTTTAGGTCATGCTAAGCTAACTTGATCAAGAGGAGATTAAGTTGCGATAAAGAGGAGGAAAAAAGAAATGTCTACGGAAAGATTAAGTTCACTAATGGACAGAGAATTAACTTTGGAATTTGCTAGGGTTACGGAGTCGGCAGCTATTGCTTGTGGGCGCTGGTGGGGACGCGGTGATAAAAATGCTGCTGATGGAGCTGCTGTAGGTGCTATGCGTAGTATGTTTGACACTGTAAATATTGACGGAACAGTGGTAATTGGAGAAGGGGAGATGGATGAAGCCCCGATGCTGTATATTGGGGAAAAAGTCGGTCGGGGAAATAATGTGCAGGTTGACGTTGCCGTGGACCCGTTGGAAGGAACTAATTTGGTAGCGAAAGGGTTGACGGGTGCCATCTCTGTTTTGGCTGTAGCTCCAAGACATTGTTTGCTCCATGCTCCGGATATGTATATGGAAAAAATAGCAGCCGGTCCCGCCGCGGTTGGCAAAATTAGTTTAGATGCCCCGGTGGCGGAAAATGTACGGGCTGTTGCTAAAAGCTTAAATAAATCGGTAGAAGACGTTACGGTTGTTGTTTTAGACCGGGAACGCCATGAGCATATTATTGAGGAATTAAGAAGAATCGGGGCGCGGATTAAGCTGATTACCGACGGTGATGTCTCTCCGGCTGTGGCTACTTGTATTCCGGGTTCCGGTGTAGACATGATGATCGGTATCGGTGGTGCTCCGGAAGGAGTTTTGGCAGCAGCGGCATTGCGTTGTACCGGCGGTGAATTCCAAGGCAGGCTTTGGCCGGTAAATGAACAGCAAAAAGAACGGGCGCATAAGCTGGGCGTTACCGATTTGAAAAAAATCCTTACTCTAGATGATTTAGTAAAAGGCGAAGATGTTATTTTTGCGGCTACCGGTGTGACAGACGGAGATTTTCTGAAAGGTGTACGTTATTACGGGAATCATGTTACCACACACACGGTAGTTATGCGGGGAGTATCCGGTACCATTCGTTTTCTGGAAGCGCGCCATCGCATAGATAAAAAATCGCAGTATGTATGATTGAGCGATTTGTAATTAGCCTTTAAAAATGGTTCTTGCACACCTGAGGAGAGTATGCTATAATTACACAATGTAATAAATAGAATCGCCAGAAAAGAAATGTTTAAGCTTATCCGGCTGAGAGTTGAAAGAAGGTGTAAGAATGAAAAAGGGAATACATCCCAAATATTTCAAAGCTACCGTTACTTGTGCGTGTGGTGAAACTTTTGAAACGGGATCTACAAAGCAGGAATTACGCGTTGAGCTTTGCTCCAAATGTCATCCTTTCTTTACGGGAAAACAGCGTAGCGTTTTCACCAAGGGGCGTGTAGAACGTTTTAAAAATAAGTACGGTCTTGAATAAGCCAACAAGTAGCAGAGCTCCGGCTCTGCTATATTTCATTTATCTATGATGCTTTTTTATGATGCTTTGTTTACCGAAAGGTGGTTAACTAATGTCACATACGAGTTATGGCGGGCAAGCAGTTATTGAAGGCGTAATGATGCGTGGAAAAAAGAATATGGCTGTTGCTGTGCGCCGGACTCCGGAAGAGATTGTCTTAAAAACAGAAGGCGTTTCTTCTCTGATGGATCGTTTTCGCGTGCTTAAACTTCCCTTGATTAGAGGGTTTGTGGCATTAGTAGAATCATTGGTTACAGGGATCAAGACCTTAACCTTTTCTGCTAATCAGGTAGTGGAAGGGGAATGCGCAGGAGAAAAGATCTCTCCTTTAGAAATGGGTCTTTCGGTAGCCTTTGCTTTAGTAGCCGGAACAGGATTATTTTTTCTTTTACCCGTAGGCATGGCACATCTTTTAGAAGCTTATGTATCGGGTCATTTTTGGCAAAACCTCCTGGAAGGCTTATTCAGAATCCTGATTTTTTTGCTTTATGTTGTTGCTATCTCTGTTATGAAGGATATTCAGAGAGTTTTTCAATACCATGGTGCAGAGCATAAAACCATTCATGCCTATGAAGCTGGGAAAGAACTCAATGTAGAAAATGTACGTCCTTTTTCCACGTTACATCCACGTTGCGGCACCAGCTTTTTGCTGTTCGTCATGGTGATTAGTATTTTAGTCTTTTCCTTAACCGGAGAAACTAATCTGCAGACCCGTTTTTTATCAAGGGTCTTGCTTCTGCCGGTGGTAGCGGGAGTATCTTATGAGTTTCTGAAATTTACCGGTAAATATCAGCATTTAGCTTTGGTTCGGTTTTTTAGTATTCCGGGCTTATGGCTGCAGAAACTAACAACGCGGGAGCCTGATGACAGTCAGATTGAAGTAGCTATTTGTGCTTTGCAAAAGGTTTTGGAAGCGGAAGAAGGTCATAAATTCACGGGGCAGGAGCTTTGCCCGGCAGTACGTTTTATTATGGAAGAAGACTCCTTTTCAGATAGGGAAGTGAATCAGCAGTGTTAGAAAAATTACAACAGTTAGAAGAACATTACGAAGAATTAACTAAGTTAATCAGTGTTCCCGAAGTAATTGCCAATCAAAGTGAATGGCAAAAACATACCAAAGCCCTTGCTGCGATAGAAGAGGTAGTGTTGTCATATCGGGAATATAAGCAGATCGAGGCCAACATTGAGGAAAACGAAGAACTTTTAGCAAGCAAGCTAGATGATGAATTTAGAGAACTGGTAGAAACAGATCTGGCTGAATTGCGCGAGAAAAAAGAAGCTCTGGAAAAGCATTTGAAAGTATTGCTTCTTCCTCGAGACCCTAATGACGAAAAGAACGTGATTATGGAAATCAGGGGTGGTACCGGGGGTGAAGAAGCAGCTCTTTTTGCTGCAGATTTATTTAAAATGTATACCCGTTATGCCGAAGCGAATGGTTGGAAGGTGGAGATACTTTCTTCCAACTATACGGATATCGGCGGTTTTAAAGAAGTTATTTTTATGGTCGAAGGCAAAGGTGCGTATAGCCGTTTAAAGTTTGAAAGCGGAGTGCATAGAGTGCAACGTGTGCCCGTAACCGAATCGGGAGGACGTATTCATACTTCTGCGGCTACTGTGGCGGTTTTGCCTGAAGCGGAAGAGGTTGATGTAGAGATTAACCCCAATGATATCAGAATAGATCTCTTTTGTTCCAGCGGACCGGGAGGGCAGTCTGTCAATACCACGCAATCAGCAGTTCGGATTACCCACTTGCCGACCGGGATCGTTGTTTCGTGTCAGGACGAAAAGTCTCAGCACAAAAATAAAGATAAAGCAATGAAGGTTTTACGCGCTCGGCTTTTGGAAAAGGCGCAAGAGGAACAAGTCGGGGAAACGGCTAATGCGCGGAAGATTATGGTAGGGAGCGGTGACCGCAGTGAAAGAATTCGCACCTATAATTTCCCGCAAGGGCGAGTAACTGACCATCGCATTGGCTTGACGTCCTATCGTTTAGAGGCCGTATTGCAAGGCGAACTTGATGAATTTATTGAGGCTTTAATTACTACGGATCAAGCAGAAAAATTAAAGAAGGTGGATTCATGAGCCGTAACATACATGATAGACCGCATACTGGAGAGCAGGCTCTTCGGTGGGCGGTTTGTTTTTTAGAGCAAAAGGGTTTTGAAATCGAGCAAGCTAAACACGAAGCTCGACTTCTGTTAGCCAAAGCCTGGCAAAAGGAAATAATCCAAGTACTACTTGATCTAAAATCTGAACTGAACCGGGAGACTTGGGAAAAGTTCGCTCATTTTATCAAGGAGCGGGGCAGTTTTGCTCCATTGCATTATCTCCTTGAAGAAAAAGAGTTTATGTCTCTGCCCTTTAAAGTTTCTCCTAGCGTATTAATTCCGAGATGGGATACGGAGATTCTGGTAGAGGAAGCGATTAAGCTGATGCAGGAGCGGGAAAATCCGAAAATATTAGATTTAGGAACAGGCAGCGGAGTTATTGCTTTAAGTATTGCTTATTATCTGCCCCAAGCCGAAGTGGTGGCTACGGATATTAGTGCAGAGGCTTTAAAAGTAGCGCAAGAGAACGCCAAAAACCTAGGGGTTAGCGAGAGAGTAAGCTTTTTGCAAGGGAGTCTTTATACTCCTCTGGCTAAGGCACAGGTGAGTAAATTTGATTTAATTGCGTCTAACCCGCCTTATCTTAGTCCTGAGGAAATGGCGGCTTTACCGCCGGACGTAAAAAAAGAACCGGCCATTGCGTTAGCCGGAGGTAAAGACGGGTTACAATTTTATCGGGAAATTGCCTTACAGGCTAAGAAGTATTTAGCTCCCGACGGACATGTTTTGGTGGAAATTGGGTATCAGCAGGCGATGGCGGTGATAGGAATTCTGCAAAAATGGGGATTGATTCCCTTAAGAATTTTACGTGACCTGGAGGGCAGGGATCGGGTTGTGGCATACTAAAGGGAAATATGCTATACTGTTTAATGTTTCGGTGCTACGTAACAGAACAGACTAGCCACTTGGTTCATGAGAAAGCAAACCGCCCTCGATGTACATCCATGTACTGCGAGGGCTGAGCTAACGTCCTGTTGTCTCTTTGCTTTCTCAATTCGCCTACGTGAAGTCTGTTTAACTGAACTTCGCAAAGAAACATTAAACAGTATAGCATATTTCCGAGGTAGAAAAAGGCAAGGAAGTTTCGGAAACATTAAACAGGATAGCATATTGGTTATACAGTACAGCATATTCTGTGTAGCATATTGCCCAGGCAGAAGAGGGGAAGAAAGTTGGAAACGAAATTTTGGCAGGTATCGGCCACACATCCGGATTTAAACATTATTAAACAAGCTGCCACCATTATTCGGGAAGGCGGATTGGTGGCCTTTCCTACAGAGACTGTGTATGGATTGGGAGCTGACGGTCTCAATCCGGAGGCGGTTAAAAAGATCTTTGTAGCCAAAGGCAGACCAAATGATAACCCTCTGATTTTACATATTGCCGAGGGTAAAGAGATTTTACGTTTGGCTCGTCAAGCTGACGGCGATCCCAGGGTACAACAATTAATCTCTCGCTTTTGGCCCGGTCCTTTAACACTGGTATTAGCTAAACAAAAAATAGTTCCTGATGAAGTTACGGCAGGTTTAGATACTGTGGCTATACGTATGCCCCAACATCTTGTGGCGTTAGCTTTGATTAAAGAAAGCGGCGTTCCTTTAGCTGCTCCCAGTGCTAATCGTTCGGGTTACCCCAGTCCTACAACCGGACAGCATGTTTTTACTGATTTGGGTGGAAGGATTGAGGCTATTTTAGAGAGCGGCCCTACGGGCGTAGGGGTAGAATCTACTGTTTTAGATTTATCTGGCAATGTACCGGTAATTTTACGTCCCGGCGGAGTGACCAGAGAAGCATTAACCGAGGTATTGGGCACTGTTGAACTTGACCCGGGCTTATCGGATCCCCGGCTAATTCCTAAGTCGCCGGGGATGAAGTATAAACATTATTCGCCACGTGCCGAAGTGTTTTTAGTACAGGGGGAGAGGGCTAAGGTTGCGACTAAAATCAAAGAGCTAACTTTTCACTATGCGGATCAAGGCAAGAAAGTAGGCCTTCTTTTAACACAGGAAAGCTGGGCGAGTTTAGGGGCAGAAGCAGAGATGTTGCCGGCCTTTTACCGCCGAGATTTAGGCAGTGCCACACAGCTTGAAGAGATAGCCAGAATTATTTATAGCGAATTAAGAAAGTGTGATCTGCAAGGTGTGGAAGTAATTTTAACAGAAACTTATCAGACTGGTGGTATAGGTGCCGCTTTAATGAACCGGCTGCTTAAATCCGCCGGACAGCGGGTAATTAAAGCATAACTCTTTAATTTTTAGGTTAGGAGAAAACAAATGGATTATCCTGCGGTTTTATTAGTTTCTATAGCTTTAGGCATTGATGCTTTTTCTGTGGCGATTGGGATTGGCTTATTAGGGGTAAAATGGAGAGAGGTTTTCTTGGTATCCGGTACGGTCAGTATTTTTCATGTATTTATGCCCTTAATCGGACTATATCTGGGTACATATTTAGGAAAAATTGCCGGTCCAATTGCCAGCACCATCGGTGCCTTAGTTCTTTTAGCGATTGGGTTAAATATGCTTTGGGACAGTATTCGCGAAACGAATACACAGAAACGGCCGGTGTTAGATTTAAAAAGTACGCTGAGCTTAGTGCTGATGGCCGGGAGTGTAAGTCTGGATGCCTTAACAGTTGGGTTTGGTTTAGGCACTTTGAAGGTCGATTTATTGTTAACAGTGGTGACGATGGGAATCACTGCCGGTTTAATGACAGCAACAGGACTAATTTTTGGCTATAAGTTAAGCAGGTTTGTGGGGTCGAAGGCTAGTATGTTGGGTGGAATGATTCTGGTTTTGTTAGGCTTGAAATTATTAATCTGGTAGGGTGAAAAGATGGAGAAGAAAGCAAAAACCGTTCTTTTTGTGTGTACCGGGAATACTTGCCGCAGCCCAATGGCAGAAGCGTTAGCTAAGGATTATCTCTTAAAAGATGAGCAGGGTGAAAAAGAGCCTCTCCGGATCATTTCGGCGGGGCTAAGTGCGTTTCCTGATGCGCCCGCCTCTCCTCAAGCGAGAGAAGTTATGTTAAAATTAGGCTTAGATATATCTGCACATCGTGCCCGCTTATTGACTGCAGAATTATTGGAAGAAGCTGATTTGATTCTGACCATGACTGTCGGGCACAAGAAATATATTGAAGAAATGCTGGCAGCAGGGCAGAAAGATTCTAAGGTACATCTCTTAAAAGAATATGCTTTAGGCATTGAAAGACAAAAATTGCCTGAATCTCATCCAGAGGGAGAAGTCAATAATCAGGATATGGATATACTTGATCCTTTTGGTCAATCTGTAGAGCTTTATCAAGCTTGTGCCCAAGAACTTTCTACTTATGTAACACAAGCATTAGAGAGATTTCGGAAAGAACGCTAATCTTAAAGGAGGTATTTTTCTTTGAAAATTGCTTTAGGCTCTGATCATGGTGGTTTTAATCTTAAAGAGGAAATTAAAAAATGGTTGGAGGAAAAGGGCTACAGCTTTATTGATTATGGAACTTACAGCACCGAATCCTGTGATTATCCGGAGTTGGCTTTAAAAGTTGCTCATGCAGTAGCCGACGGAGAATGTACACATGGCATTATCGTATGTGGAACAGGTATCGGTGTTAGTATTGTAGCCAACAAAGTTCCCGGAATAAGAGCGGCCTTATGTCATGATACCTTTTCGGCGAGAGCTTGTCGTGAACATAATGATGCCAATGTGCTAACTTTAGGCGAAAGGGTGATTGGACGAGGTTTAGCTTTGGATATTGTAGAAACGTGGCTTAATGCTTCTTTTAGCGGTGGACGGCATCAGAGACGGGTAGAGATGATTAAGGCTTTAGATGAAAAGAAAGGGTAAAAGCAAAAGGAGGCTTTTTTATTATGAATTTTACCCCAACAAATTTAGCACAGATTACGCAAGATGTTGGTAAAGCGTTAAAAGAACTGTTAGCGGTTGCCTCTCTGAAAAAGCAGCAAATTCTGGTTGTTGGCTGTAGTACCAGCGAAGTAGCGGGTCAGAAGATTGGTACAGCTTCCAACCTAGATATTGCCAAAGCAATCTTAGCAGGAATTTATCCGCTGATTCTTGAAAATGGTCTTTACCTTGCCGTACAGTGTTGTGAACACCTGAATAGGGCGTTGGTGATAGAGGCAGAAGCTATAGAAAAATATAATTTGGAACAAGTGACTGTTTATCCTGTAGAAAAAGCAGGCGGCAGTTTGGCGTATCAAACGATGCAAACCTTGCAAAACCCCGTAGTTGTTGAAAAAATCCAAGGGCATGCGGGGATGGATATTGGAGATACCTTTATTGGGATGCATTTGAAACCTGTAGTTGTACCTGTGCGTAGTTCTCTATTGACTATAGGACAGGCTCACCTTACGATGGCTCGCACCAGACCGAAACTGATTGGCGGAGAACGCGCATGTTATCATGCATAATATAAACAAGAAGACAAGGAGAGATAAACAATGGATTATATCGAAAAATATGTTTCACCAGTTGATCCGGAGCTTGCCGAGTATATTGCCGGAGAAGAGAAGCGGCAATTTAACAAAATTGAGCTGATCGCCTCGGAAAACTTTGTCAGTAGAGCAGTAATGGCTGCCCAAGGTTCTGTTTTAACCAACAAATATGCGGAAGGTTATCCCGGAAAACGTTATTATGGTGGTTGTGAATGGGTAGATAAGGTGGAGGATTTGGCCCGCGAAAGAGCAAAAAAGATCTTTGGTGCCGAGCATGCTAATGTCCAGCCGCATTCCGGAGCTCAGGCAAATACTGCAGTATATTTTGCTCTGGCTAAACCGGGTGATACTATTTTGGGGATGAATTTAAGCCATGGCGGTCATCTTACCCATGGCAGCCCGGTCAACATCTCCGGTAAATATTTTAATTTCGTTCCCTATGGTGTGGATGCGGAAACGGAACAAATTGATTATGAACAATTAGCTGAGTTGGCCAGAGAGGTTAAGCCTAAAATAATCGTTTCCGGAGCCAGTGCTTATCCGCGGATTATTGATTTTGAGAAAATCGCCGCAATTTGTGAAGAAGTTGGGGCTTTGATGATGGTGGATATGGCACACATTGCTGGTCTTGTGGCCGCCGGACTTCATCCCAATCCTTGCCTTTATGCGGATGTTGTTACAACCACAACCCATAAAACTTTACGTGGACCCAGAGGTGGTATGATTCTTTGTAAAGAGAAATATGCTAAGGATATTGATAAAGCAATCTTCCCGGGGATTCAGGGCGGTCCCTTGATGCATGTAATTGCGGCTAAGGCAGCCTCTTTTAAGGAAGCACTTTCCCCTTCTTTTAAAGCTTACCAGGAGCAGATTGTCAAGAATGCCCAAACCTTGGCGCAGACCCTTATGAAGAAGGGGTTCCGTCTTGTTTCGGGAGGCACGGACAATCATTTGATGCTGGTGGATTTACGCAATAAAGAGATAACCGGAAAAGAAGCGGAAGCGCTCTTAGACAATGCCGGAGTTACCGTCAATAAAAACACCATTCCTTTTGATCCGCAAAG
>LFRM01407312.1_pt1 | contig 18817 bp, 16 predicted proteins | sample 618341 | NCBI WGS metagenome assembly LFRM01 (sample SAMN03654438, study PRJNA283298) | anaerobic digester metagenome | isolation source: pool of bioreactors CSTR01a, CSTR02a, and CSTR03a thermophilic anaerobic... | place: Denmark: Kgs. Lyngby | collected 2014-05-21 | reverse complement strand
TATCTTATGAAAAAATTAAAAGAAAAAGGATTTGATGTAAATACTGATATTTTCACAGTAGATGCGGCTAAAGAAGAGCTTATGAAATTCTTTGAAAAGGAGGGCCTTCAAAAATGATGAATAATATTACTATAGGTCAATATCTCCCAGGAGATTCTTTTGTACATAAGCTGGACCCGAGAACTAAGATACTTATTTCAATGTTTTTTATAATAAATTTGTTTTTAGTTAAGAATTTTACCAGCTACCTTATAATATTTTTATTTATTCTACTTACTGTAAGAATTTCTAAAATACAGCTTAAGTATATATACAAAGGAATAAAACCAGTTTTTATCCTTATATTATTTACTGCTTTTTTAAATTTATTTATTACAAAAGGAACTCCAGATACCTTACTTTTAGATATTGGATTTTTAAAAATATATAAAGAGGGTGTATCCCTTGCTATGTTTATGACGCTGAGACTTGTGTTTCTTATAATGGGAACATCAATACTTACACTTACAACATCTCCAATAGAACTTACAGACGGAATTGAAAGTCTTTTAAGTCCTTTTAAAAGAATTGGAGTGCCAGCCCATGAACTTGCTATGATGATGAGTATAGCCCTTAGATTTATCCCTACTCTTATGGATGAAACAGATAAAATAATGAAAGCTCAAATGGCAAGAGGAGCAGATTTTGAATCTAAAAACATTATCAAAAAAGCGAAAAGTTTGATTCCACTTTTAGTCCCACTTTTTATATCTTCATTCAGAAGAGCAGAGGAGCTAGCCATGGCTATGGAAGCAAGAAGCTATAGGGGCGGAGAAGGTAGAACTAGAATGAATGTACTTAAGTATGGTAAAAATGATTTGGTGGGTGCGATTATATTTTTCGCTTTAGTTGGTGTCACATTTAGCCTAAGATTTACAGGCCTTCTTTAGGAGAGAATAAATTGAAAATACTTTTATACATTGAATTTGATGGTACAAATTTTTATGGTTATCAAATTCAAAATAATTACAGAACAGTTCAAGGGGAAATTAAAAAAGTAGTTGCTAAACTTTTTGGAGAAGATGCAAGGTTTATAGGACCATCTAGAACAGATAGAGCTGTTCATGCAAAAAAGTATCCAATACTTCTTAGCAATATAAAAACTACTATCCCACCAGATAGGGTTTCAAAAGTTTTTAATGTAAATCTTCCAGAAGATATAAGGGTTATTGAGTCTTTTAGAGTATCAGAAGACTTTAATATAAGGTATAATGTAGTAGGGAAAACTTATTCATATAAAATAAGAAAAAGCCCATATATATCACCTATTTATAGAAACTATGCTTATACTGTTGACTATGATATAGATATTTATAAAATGCAAAAGGCAAAGTATCTTTTTTTAGGGGAAAAAGATTTTAGCGGCTTTATGAGCCAGGGATCAAATCCTAGAAATACTGTTAAAACTATTTATGATATAAGAATTATTGAAAAAGATAATTTTATTACAATTTATATAAATGCATCAGGGTATCTTTATAATATGGTACGTATAATTGTATCTACTTTATTAGATGTAAGTAGAGGCTTTATTAAAGAGGAAGATATTGTAAAAGTTTTTGAAACAGGCCAAAGAGGAAAGTCTATGGTTATTCCAGGAAATGGACTTTATATGGAAAGCGTAGAATTCAAAGAAATCAAGCTAATTTGATAACTTTTTACTTCAGCTAAAGTTGACTTAAAAGGTATTTTATTATATAATATTCAAGTATGAAAATGTTTGTGTTGATCCACTAGCCCCGGATCGCGCAATGGAAAGTACTAACTAAATAATTAATAGGAACCCCAGTGTGGAGTTCCGGGAGGAAATAAATGAAATCATATATTGCAAAACCAGAAACTATAGAAAGAGACTGGTTCGTTGTAGACGCTGCAGGGAAGCCTCTCGGTAGAGTGGCTAGTCAGGTGGCATCAATTTTAAGAGGAAAACATAAACCAACATTTACACCAAACGCAGATACAGGAGACTTTGTAATTGTTATAAATGCTGAAAAAATAGTTTTGACAGGTAAAAAACTTGATCAAAAAATGATGAGAAAACATTCTCAGTATCCAGGTGGATTAAAAGAAACTCCTTATAGACAAGTAATGGAGAAGAAACCAGAGTATGCTTTTTCTGAAGCGGTTAGAGGAATGCTACCAACAGGTCCATTAGGACGTAGCATGCTTACAAAACTAAAAGTATTTAGAGGGGAAGAACATACTCATCAAGCTCAAAACCCAAAAGTTTTAGAGTTAAAGTATTAGGATAAGGGGAGGAGAAAAAAATGGCAAAAGTTCAATATTTAGGAACAGGAAGAAGAAAAACATCAGTAGCTAGAGTTAGATTATTACCAGGATCTGGTAAAGTAACTGTTAATAATAGAGATGCTGACGAATATTTCGGATTAGAAACTTTAAGAACAACAGTTAACCAACCTCTTGTTTTAACTAATACAAAAGATTCATATGATGTATTGGTAAATGTTCATGGTGGTGGATTTACAGGTCAAGCAGGAGCTATAAGACACGGTATTTCAAGAGCTTTATTACAAGCTGATGAAACTTTAAGACCTGAGCTTAAAAAAGCTGGATTCTTAACAAGAGATTCTAGAATGAAAGAAAGAAAAAAATATGGATTCAAAAAAGCAAGAAAGAGTGCACAATTCTCAAAACGTTAATATATATTATACTGAAACTAAAAACCCCTTATTTAGAGGGGTTTTTAGTTTTTGCTGATTTCTATGTAATACACCCAATGATGTTATTTTTTGATATAATGTCTTTAACAATCTTATTAAGATTAATTATATAATATTTAAAACTTAGTATCTGTGGTAAAGAGATTAATCGAAATTAAAAAAGGGTGTGGTAAAGAATGGGAATAAAAAGTAATAAAAACTTTTCAAATAAAATGAGTCATTCAGTCGACAATGTTAAATCTACTGCTTTAACTCCTAAAGATAATCCAAGCAGTGTTGGAGTAACAGTAGATAATATTAAATCAATAAGCAGTAGAATTGGTAAATCAGCGGGGATATTAACAATAAAAGCAGGAAAAACTTTAGGCACAACTCTTCTAAAAGCTGGAGATACTGCAGTATCTGTTGGTAATGCTTCGATTGACAAAATAAAACAAATCGATTTTAATAATTATAAATTTGACGTAGAAGATGTATTAAGACAAGTGATGAGGATCCCTGGTGTAAGAATAAATAGAAGTAAATTTCTAAGAAAAGAACTTATGCCTTATCATTCTGAAAATACAATAAATACAGCAATTAATAAAAATCCTGCATATGCTGGAATAGAAAAAAAAGAAATTAACATTATTGCTAACGAAGTTATTAATTACGAGACAAATAGAGTCACCACAGTATCTTTTATAGCTGGGATACCAGGAGGAATGGCTATGTTTGCTACAATCCCAGGTGATGTGTTGCAATATTTTGTTCATATTGTTATTTCTATGCAAAAATTAGCATATCTTTATGGATTCGAAGACTTTGAATTAAGTGATTATTCAATAAATGATGATATTTTTAATCAAATAATGATTTTTTTGGGAGTAATGTTTGGTGTTCAAGGAGCGAATACAGGTGTGAAAATTATTGCTGATTCTGCTGCAAAGAAATTAATAAAAACATTACCACAAAAGGCACTTACTAAAGGCATGATTTACCCAATAGTAAAGAATGTTTCTAAGTTTGTTGGTATTAAGATGACAAAAGACATTTTTGCGAAGAATCTATCGAAAATTGTTCCGGTAATTGGTGGTGTAGTTTCAGGTAGTATAACATATGCCATGTTCAAACCTGGATGCCGGAGATTGCAAAAAAGTTTTAATCAGTTGAAATTAAGCAATCCAGAATTTTATAATGATATTTCTTAGGATAAAAAACTATTAATGTCCCTTGACGGTAAAACGTTATCATGGTAAATTCTATATGACAAGTTAATAATATAAGGAGGCAAAAAATGTCAGCACGTATTTTATTAGTAGGTAGTACAATGATGGATCTTATTTTAAGGTGTAAAAGAGCACCAGAATCAAGTGAAAGTGTTATAGGACATGATTATAGAAATGCACCTGGAGGAAAAGGAAGTAATGCTGCAGTAGCTGCTGCTAGATCAGGAGCAAAAGTAGCTGCTTATTCAACATTAGGTAAAGATGATAATGGAGCATATTTATTAGATAGATGGGAAGAAGAAGGAATAGATACTAGCCACGTTATGGTTAAAGAAGGAGCCAACACTGGATTTGTAGCTATAACTTTAGAAGATAGTGGACAAAACCGTTTGATTATATTCCCTGGAGCTAATATGCTTACTCCACCGGATAAGCTTGAAGAAGTTTTAAAAGAAGACTTTGATGCTATTTTATTACAGTTTGAGATTCCAAAAGAAACAAATAAAAGAGCTATAGAACTAGCAAATGAAAAAGGAATTATCACTGTTTTAGATACAGCACCTGCAGATAAGGATGCTTTAGATGGTCTTCCACCAGTTACTATTCTATCTCCAAACGAGACAGAAACAAAAGAACTAGTAGGCATTTATCCAAAAGACGCAGAAAGTTGTCGAGAAGCTAGTAAAAAGTTAATGGAAATTAATGGATGTAAATATGTAGTTTTAAAATTAGGAGAAAAAGGAAGTTATTTATACGGTGAAGGCTTAGACCAAATGGTAGAGTCTTTCAAAGTAAAAGCAGTTGATCCTACAGCAGCAGGAGATGCATTTACTGGAACACTTACAAAAGCTTTTGTAGAAACAGGAGATTTAGTTAAGGCAGCTAGATATGCTAACGCTGCAGGTGCTTTAACATGTACTAAGCTTGGTGCACAGCCATCTCTTCCAACAGCAAAAGAAATTGAAGATTTCTTAGCTGAGCAAGAATAAAAGCAGCATAGGCTTATAAACCTTATCTGTTTTAAGTTGATTTGAGTGAAAAGTAAATATTATAAAAACTAGAGTATCAGCGGTATATCGTTGGTGCTCTTTTTAATTACTTTAGAAAAAGCAAAATCTACATAACTAAGACGCAGGAGTGCCACTAGGCTATATAAAGACCACCCTTAATAATAAATCAACTAGTATATCTAGAATAGATAAATGTACTGTGTAATATATAAAAATTTTTGTAAGATATTAAAAGTAAAACTTTCTTTAAAGGATATATTGAAAGTATAAATAATAAAAAGCGGCCATTATAATTTAATAGTCTTAAAAGATAAAAAAATTAAGCAGCATAAGTCTATTGGAATAAAGACTAAATGCTGCTTTTTAACATATTATTTTTCACTTACTTTTTTTATGGTAAGCATATCATTTCATTTAATATATACTTTTATATCTCAGCTCTTTCTCTTTTTAACCTAGATAAGGCAAGAATAATTATTATAGGAATTAATGCTAAAACTATAAAACCAAGATTAAAATTTCCACCTGTATTATCTAGTAGTAATCCAAAAGCTGAAGGACCTACAGCAATACCTAAATTTGAAGCGATTGTTATTATTCCTAAACCCATTCCCACTTGGTAAGGTTGTACTAATTCTGGTAGCAATGAAAACACACAAACTGGAAGTGGAGCAAAACCAATTCCTAATGTTATTGCCCATATTGCGATACTTGAATTCCCTCTACTTATTAGAATAAATGAGATTGCAATCAAAATACTTCCAAACAATATTAATCTTTTTTTCCATCCTGTTTTATCAATAAGTATTCCTATAAAAGGGGTTATAATAATTGGAACAAACATAATAAAACTAGTTAATAGGCCAGCTCTTTGTACAGTCATTCCTAGACCCTGATAATATTGAGGAGCAAAAGTAACATAAGACAATAACTGGAAGTTACCAAGCATCCATATTAAGGCAAGTAACCATAGATTCACATTTGAAAATAATCCTTTAGTTGGTTTCTCTTCAGATATTCTTGTTTTACCCTTATCGTGACTATTTGGTAAAAATAATCCAAAGGCAATAGCTAGTAAAACTATCCCTGCAAATATTCCTATACCTAAAATTATTGATCTCCAATGTATTTTTTCTCCTAAAACACCAAATAAATTAGCTGAAATAACAGTTCCTAAAGGAACAGCCACATTAAAGATTCCCATTGCAATTCCCATATTCTTATCACTAAAGAATATGGGAACAAGCAGTGGCGCTAAAACCACTAAAACTGTTGCTCCAATTCCACTGGCTAATCTAGATACAAGTAATGCAGAAAAAGATCCAGACAGAGAAAAAGATATTAGTCCACCAATTAAGATTATTAAAGAAATAAGTATCATAGATTTTTTATTATATTTATTAGCTAAGAAAGCAATAAACAATGGCAGGAAAACTCCTGGAATTGCATATATTCCCATTAATGTACCTGCTTGAGAATTAGATAAAGATATATCCTTTGCAATTTTGTCAAATATTGGTGGCAATGATTGTAATGAAATTGCAAATGTCACCATCATGACAAATGAAATAGACAGTACCACCCACTTGTAATTGTCACTTTTTTTAAAATTCATATTATACCTCCCAATTTGTTAATTAAATCTACTTAAAGAATATACATATATAGTTTTTGAGCTATATATGTACACTTTCTTTGTTTATAGATATTCTTTAATTCAAGATGTTTATTAGATGAAATTTTCTATCCATCTTAAAAAGAGTATCCCTTCTGTGCGCTACTGCACTCAGTAGGGGATGTTCATGCGTAAGCTTTTTTATATTGTTTTTAGTGGTAGATAGTATCTGAATACTATTACACTATATCTTTCATTGATGTTTTAATTATTAAATTTATTTAGCTTTTTTTATATGTTAAGATGATTAAATAAAAAATGTATCAGATTATAATGTATAATAATCTAAGAATATATTTTAAATTTAAATGAAAAGAGAGTGACGAGATGCTTGGAACAATTGTAAACAGTATTGCAATAATAATTGGAGGATTCATAGGTATAATACTTAAAAAAGGAATAAAAGAAAATTATAGAAATACTATAATGGATGGGATAGCCCTATCTGTTATAATTATTGGAATTACAGGTGGGATTAAATCTGAGAATGTAATCCTGGTAGTAGTTAGTATCGTTATTGGGTCAATGATAGGAGAATATGCAAAAATAGAAAAAAGATTAGACAAAACAGGAGATAATCTCCAAAGTAGATTTGGAAAAAGCGATAGTCAATTTTCAAAAGCATTTGTAACGGCTTCTCTTATATACTGCGTAGGTGCTATGGCTATAGTTGGTAGCCTTGAATCTGGTATTCATGGTGACCATAGTACTTTATTTGTAAAATCGATATTAGACGGAATTACATCAATACTCTTAGCATCTACTTTAGGGATAGGTGTTATATTTTCTGCGATTCCTGTTTTTTTATATCAAGGCACAATAACATTACTTGCAAATGGTGCCATAAACTTATTAACTCCAGAAGTAATAAATGAAATGTCTGCAATAGGTGGAATATTAATTATGGCTATTGGAATAAACATTCTTGGATTAAAGAAAATAAAGGTTGGCAATATGCTACCAGCAATTCTTTTACCCATAATATATTATCTTATAGTTAGCTTAGTTAATTTTACATAATTAAACTGTAGGTGTCCATGTTTCAATACTAGCATCATAGTAATATTATAAAAATATAATAATTTTAAAACACCGGTAAACACGGATATTTTTTTAGTAATAATTTTAAGAAGTAGTTTAAGAAAAGGATTTTAACGTTTAACTTAAAAATTAAAAAATATATATATGATAAATTGGTAAATATTAAAGAAAAATTTTGTTTGATGTAAGATTTATTTACTAATATCACAGAAGCATGATATTTGCTTAAAGAATATAAGTTGAAAAGTATAAATAGTTAGAAAATGTTTTTATAGTTATAAAATTATATGTATTTGTCATTCAGATTGAAGTGTTTGTCATTCAGAATGAATACGTGAATTGCTTCTTATGATAACAAAGAGTAATTTAGTAGTAATTCTTATTTATAATTGACTTTTGAAGTTTTAAAACTCTAGTTTGTCTTTATAATTAACTTGAATTTGTTTTTAAAAGTTAATCGGAGGAGTATATGAAAACAAAAAAATATATATTTATTACTTTTATTTCTATATTTATTTTTTGGTTAGTTTGGACAAATATTAATATTACAACTACCCATATTGAAATTGAAAACAAAAAAATACCATCAGGTTTTGATGACTTTAAAATTGCCCAAGTTTCGGATTTGCATAACTACCAATGGAGTGAAAAATTGATTAGAAAGATCAATATGGAAAGTCCCGATATAATAGCTATTACCGGAGATTTAGTCGATTCTTCAAAGACTGACTTTGATGTTGCTTTACAGTTTATACAAGATACTAATAAAATTGCCCCAATTTACTATGTAACGGGAAATCATGAGGCATGGCTTGAGGATTATAGTGTTTTGAAAGAACAATTAGAAAAATTGAATGTTAATATGATGGATGATAGGTCTTTATTTATAGAAAAAGACAGTAATAAGATACAAATTTTAGGAGTTCAGGATCCTGATTTTGTTGAACGAATGAATAGCGGAAATATCCAAGGAGAAATAGTTCGTATTAAAACAAGTGAAATATTAAATAAGGATTACTTCAATATTGTTTTAAGCCATAGACCAGAACATTTCGAGGAATATGTAAAGGTTGGAGCTGATTTAGTTTTGACAGGACATGCTCATGGAGGACAGGTTAGAATTCCATTTTTTGGTGGATTAGTAGCTCCTAACCAAGGGTTTTTTCCAGAATATACAGAAGGAATTTATAATAAAAAAAATACAGATATGATAGTGAGTAGAGGTTTAGGTAATTCTATAATTCCAATTAGAATAAATAATACTCCTGAGTTAGTAATTATTAAGTTAAAAACAAAATAAAACTACTTATATTGCTTTGATGTGCTAGGGTCATTTTGTTATTTACAATAGGTTTAATATTAATAAATTATTTTAAAAGTCTGGCTTTGAGTTTTGTTATTTTTTGAGAAATATTATAAATTTAACATGAAAAATATAAAACAATAAACTTTGTAAATATCTGAAGGAATCGTTTCGTGCTGTCATAAATTTGACAATAATTATTAAGCCTTCCCTGTTAAAGTAATAATATAATACTTATATAAAAAGGAGGTAGCTTATGAAAAAATATATTGTAACATTTATTTTATTATTTAGTTTTACTTTATCGTCATGCGGAAAATCTATTTCAAAAAAAGCAGTAAATTTGATGGAAGATATTCCTCGAAGTGATTTAGTCCCAGTAGAAATTTCATCTCTAAACAAAGATGGTGGAGCTAAAAAAGAAGAAATCACAGATTTTGCATTAAAACTTTTAAGTGAAAATTTTGAGAAGGAAAATATTTTAATATCACCCCTGTCCATAGTATCTGCATTAGCTATGGTGGCTAATGGAGCAAATAATCAAACTCTATCTGAAATGGAGAAGGTTTTAAACTCTGATATACAGGAACTAAATGATTATTTAAAGGCCTATAAAGCATATTTACCAAATAATAAAAAATATGAAGTAAGCCTTGCAAATTCCATATGGTTTAAAGATGATAAGAATTTGAATGTAAAAGAAGAATTTCTTAACATTAATAAAGACTACTATGATGCTAGTGTTTACAAAACGCCTTTTGATAAAAAAGCAAAAGATGATATAAACGCCTGGGTAAATCTTAAAACAAAGGGAATGATAGAAACTCTTTTAGCAGAACCACCGTCCGAAGATACGATTATGTACCTTATAAATGCTTTATCTTTTGATGCAGAGTGGGAAGATATTTATCATGAAACTCAAATTTATCCAGGTGAATTTAATGTGGAAAATGGAAACAAAGAACCAGCAGAATTTATGAGTTCTTCTGAGCATATTTATCTTGAAAATGAAAATGTCACAGGATTTATGAAGCCATATAAAGATAGTAAATATGCTTTCGTTGCTATGCTTCCAAGAGAAAATATCCAAATGGCTGATTTACTAAAATCTATTGAAGCTAAAGACATTTTAAGTTTAATTGAAAACAAGAAAGACAATAAAGTTTATACTGAAATTCCAAAGTTTTCTGTAGACTATAGTACTATGTTAAACGACTCCCTTCAAAGTCTTGGGATTATAAATGCTTTTGATAGCGAAAAAGCTGATTTCACAGGTATTGGAAAATATAATGATAAGAATATATATATAAGCCGAGTAATACACAAAACTAAAATAGAAGTGAATGAAAAAGGAACAAAAGCAGGTGCTGTAACTGCAGTTGAAATGGATACTACATCAGCGCCAATTGAAGAACCAAAAGAGGTTGTCCTAGACCGGCCATTTATTTATATGATAGTTGATACTGAAGAAAACCTACCTCTTTTTATCGGCAGCTTAATGAATGTCAATTAAAAATAAGTCTTCTGAGCTCTTTAATATCCTGCATTGCAAAGTTAATCATGAAAAAAAGTTTTAAGTTTTATTTATTATGCATAGCTAATAGTTAAAGACTCTGATCATTTTGACATGTCACTATGACCAGAGTCTTCTAACTATAGCATTTTAACTAGCTCTACTACATAAAATTCAGTTTTACAAAAATCTATCCATTAAATATTAAAATATTATAATCAAAAAAAGAATTAATCTTTTGATAAGAAATTTCTTTTAGGCTATTGATTTATTAAATTGCCATGATATACTTAGTTGCTATTATAAACTAGCTTAAATTCAGCTATGGATATTAGACTTGATAATAATTTTTTTAAATTAAAATAAACAATTTAAGGATCATAAAATTATGTACAACCTTTTTTATTTAAAATAAAAGAGGCTTTTAAATTTTTGTAAGCTTTTATACTATGTTCTGAGTTTTCGTTAAATCTATGTTAAATATGATTACAATAGGTTAATAAATCTTTATAAATAGAGTATTATTAACTTTAACATGTAATTTATCAATTGGAGGATACAAATGGGCTTAACTATGTTTATCGGACTACTAGGTGGTCTTGGATTATTTTTATATGGAATGAATTTAATGGCCGATGGGTTGGAAAATGCTGCTGGCTCTAGACTTAAATTTATATTAAAGAAAGTAACATCAAATCCTGTTAAAGGAGTTTTCGTAGGTGCTCTTGTAACTGTCCTTGTACAATCAAGCTCTGCCACAACGGTTATGCTTGTTGGTTTTGTTAACTCTGGACTTTTAAATTTAGTTCAAGCAACATCGGTTATTATGGGAGCTAATATAGGAACAACTGTTACAGCTTTAATCATATCTCTTGATATATATGCAGTAGTACCTATATTTATTTTTGTAGGTTCTTTAATGCTTTTATTTTCAAAGGCAAGTAAAAGAAGAGACCTAGCAAATATTTTACTTGGATTTGGGCTACTTCTTCTTGCAATGAAACTTATGAGTGATGCTATGATGCCTCTTAGGGAGTCAGAGACTTTCGCGAACCTTATTATAGCAGTTAGTGATAGATGGTATCTTGGGCTGGTCCTAGGTCTTGTTATGACCCTTTTAATACAATCAAGCTCGGCAACTACAGCAATACTTGTTGCTCTTACGACAACGGGTAATATAACCCTTCAAATTGCTTTCCCGATTATAATCGGAGCAAATATAGGAACTTGTATAACCCCACTTCTTTCATCAATCGGAACCAATAAAACAGCTAAAAAAGCCGCTTTAATCCATCTGCTTTTCAATGTTTTAGGGGCTATTATATTTATTCCGCTAGGAGATAAACTTATTCAGCTTGTACTAATGACTGGTATAGAAAGTGTAAAAGCGCAAATAGCATATTTACATATTGTATTTAATATATTAAATACACTAGCATTATTACCTTTTTCAAGTTTATTGATATATATAGCTAATAAAGCTATTGGTTCAAAAGATGATAAAAAGGTTGAGATTCTTGATAGAAGACTTCTTCAAACTCCTTTTATAGCTGAAGGTCAGGTTATTACTGAAACTCTTAATATGGCAAGCATAGCAAGAGAAAATGTTAAACTAGCAACAGAAGCTTTTTTAGATAACAATCTTGATAACTATGATAAAATAAAAAAGAATGAAGCAAAAATAAATGAACTTACGGAAATAATAACTAATTTTCTAGTTGATTTATCTTTATCGGGTATAGATATAAATGAATTTACAAGAATCAAAGATACTTACTATGTACTTAATGATATAGAAAGAATGGGAGATCATGCTGAGAATATCCTTGAAATTGCAAAGGAAAAATCAAAAAAAGATGTCACTTCATCCTTTAAGGGAAAAGAAGAAATTGTTAATATATTTGATTATACTATGCGCTCAGTTGATACAGCTCTTAATTCCTATAAAGATAATGATAAGGATCTTGCAAGAGAGATATTTAAAACAGAAGAAATGATTAATAACCTTCAAAAAGAATACAAAAAGGCTAATATGGAAAGACTTAATAGTGGAGATGTAAATGCTTTAGCTGGAATTTTATTTGTAGATATTCTTTCAAATCTAGAAAGAATAGGAGACCATGCTAAAAATATTTCAGAAGTTGTAATTACAGAGGTGTATTAATTAAGGCTAAACTATCTAGAAATTAAAAAGGCTTTGCTTATCAGAGCACTGATATAGACAAAGCCTATTTTATTTATTTAAAGTCATTAAAACATTTTAAATGATCATCACTGGCAACTGATTTAAAGGCATTTATAACTGCCTTTTCAACTACATAAGCCGATAAGGACTGGATTACATTTATATCTGCTTTAACTTTATTAGATGATAAAACAAAGAGGGTATCTCCATCCATTGATGTATGAACAGGTTTAATTGATCTAGCTAGGCCATTATGAGCGGAAGAGGCTACCTTATTAGCCTGGGCTTTTGTGATATCTCCATTAGTAAGAACTGCACCTATAGTTGTATTACTAGGAAAGCCGCCTTTAAAACCTTGAACAAGTAAGGAAAATGTATCTTGCACCTTACCATCAAGAATAGGTCCGCCTATAAGAGTGTTATTTTCATAAATACTGCCAAGAGCATTGAGTCCAATTATTGCTCCAATCTCAAGATTATTTATTTTTATAGCAAAGCTACCAACACCTGACTTCATTGAAGCTTCATATCCAAGGATTTTTCCAATTGTTGCGCCTGCGCCAACACCTAGGGGACCATCTTTATAATTATTTTTAAATGCATTTTGGGCGCTTAGGTATCCCATATTTTTATCAGGGCGAACTTTACTGCCTTTATAGTCAAGATCAAAAATTATAGCTGATGAAACTATAGGAACTTTGCCGTATCCTGTATCAAAGCCTATATCCTTCTCTTCTAGAAAAGTCATTACACCCGACGCAGCGTCAAGGCCAAAGGCACTTCCACCTGCTAGGACTACTGAGTGTATTTTATCTATAGTCTCCTCTGAGGCTATAAGATCAGTCTCACGGGTGCCAGGAGATCCACCTCTAACATCTACACCAGGGGTTGCACCAGACTTTGATATAATAGTAGTAACTCCAGTTCCAGAATCTATTTTTTCTGCATTTCCGATAAGAAAACCATCAATATCTGTAATCTTAATAATATCCATATATAGGACTCCTTTCCAAGTATATTCTTACCAGTATTATACATGAAATTATATACTGACAGAAGTTTATTATTTAACGATATTACATTCTAAAAGCTTGGAAAAATTAAAATTTAAAAACAATTATCTAGTAATAATATTTGTTATAATATGTTATAATTAAACATATAAATACATTTTAGTAAAATAAAGATTAAAATTTAATAAAGTTGTATCTTATTGAAGAGTTTTGTAAAATATTTTAAATAATAGCTTGCAACTAGGCTTAAAGGCCTTTTTTTTAACTGAATTATTATATTGTTTAATAAAGCTAAGTTTGATAAGACGAATTTCAATCTTTGGGGAGTTTGAAATGGATTATTGTTGTTTATCGAGATGCTTTTGAAATTAAGGAGTAGATAGAATTTGAAAAAGCAAAAATACAATGAAGAAATTGTACAAGATGATTTTAGAGGAAGCCATAAAAGACTCACCCCCGAACTATTTGAAGAACTATCAAAATACAAAGTAAAAAAGTCTGAGACAATAACTCGGCTACACAGTGAATATGAGGAACCTGTGATAATCTTAAGAGCAAATTATCCAGGACTTAACAAGATGAACGAGTCAACCAAGCTTATTGTAAAAGAAGTATCTATTAATTTTGAAGATATTTTTAAAACAAGAATTTTATATAGGCAGTACTATGAAACTCTAGAAGGACCTATTATTTTCTATGTGGTTAGAGGAGATTCAAAAACTTTAAAAGAAAACTCGATTTTTATTGAAGAAAACCATGATTTAGGTAGATTTATTGATATAGATGTATATGATGTAAACGATGAATACAGGATAAGCCGGATGGATCTTTACTATAAACCAAGAAACTGTTTTTTATGTGATAAACCTGCCTTTGAATGCTCGAGAAGTAAATCGCATACAGAGGAAGAGTTAATAGATCATTTAAAATCAAATCTTAAAGAATATCTAGAGAAAAATAAAAAATAAAACTAAACTTAAATTCTAATTTGAATAAGACACTATCAGGAGGTAAATTATGAAACAAGGTATTGCCGCGTCTAAGGGCTATGCAATAGGTAATGTTTTAATAAAAAAACATGCGGAGATTAAAATTACTGACAATAAAATAGAAGATATTGAGAAGGAAAAAATACTTTTAAAAGAAGCTGTAGAAAAATCCAAACATCAACTTGAGGATGTTAAAAGGAAAGTTTTAGAATCTATGGGTGAGGAAGAAGCTAAAATTTTTGAAGCACATATTATGTTTTTTGATGATCCAGAATTTGTAGGTTCTATTGAAAATGAAATAGAAAATAATTTTTCAAATGCCATGCAAGCAACTTATATGATAAGTGAAAATTTTATTGCAATATTTGAATCTATGGATGACGATTATATGAGGGAAAGAGCTGCAGATATAAAAGATGTATCTAAAAGGCTTTTAAGAAACCTTGTAGGAATAGATGATAATTTTATTATAGAAGACAAAAATACTATAATAGTATCAGAGGATTTAACTCCATCGGATACAGCTTCCCTTGATAGAGAAAAAGTAATTGCATTTTTAACTGATATAGGCGGAAAAACAAGTCATAGCGCTATTATGGCAAGAACTCTTGAAATACCTGCTATTGTAGGAATGAAAGATATATCTAAGGAACTAGAAAACGGTGATTTTATAATAGTGGATGGCTTTAAAGGTGAGGTTATAGTAAATCCAGATGAAAATGCAATAGATAAATATAAAGAGCTTAATGATAAGTTTTTAGCTGAAAAAGAAGAGCTTAAAAAACTTAAAGATGTTCCTGCAATAACAAAATCAGGAAAAAGAATAGAAGTTGCAGCAAACATTGGAAGTCCAGATGATATAGATAGTGCTATTGCTAATGGCGCAGATGGAATAGGTCTTTTCAGAACAGAATTTTTATATATGGATAGGGATGAAATGCCTACTGAAAAAGAGCAGTTTGAATCATATAAATATGTTTTAGAAAAAATGGAAGGAAAACCAGTTGTTATAAGAACTCTTGATATTGGGGGAGATAAAAAACTATCCTACCTTGATATGCCAGAAGAGATGAATCCATTTTTAGGTTACAGGGCAATAAGACTATGCCTTGATCAAAAAGATATTTTCAAAGTTCAGTTAAGGGCACTTTTAAGAGCTTCAGTTTTTGGAAATCTTAAAGTAATGTATCCAATGATTTCGTCAATTGGTGAGTTTAACGAAGCTATGGACCTTGTAGACCTTTGTAAAAAAGAGCTAGACTCTGAAGGACTTAAATATAGTAATGATATTGAATGGGGAATAATGGTAGAAATACCAGCAGCTGCAGTAATGGCAGACGAACTTGCAAAAGATGTAGACTTCTTTTCAATAGGTACAAATGATTTAATTCAATATACTCTGGCAGCAGATAGGATGAGTGAGAAGGTTTCATACCTTTATGACCCTATGCATCCGGCAGTTTTAAGGCTTATAAAAATGACTATAGAAGGAGCTCATAAAGAAGGAAAATGGGTTGGAATGTGCGGAGAAATGGCTGGAGATGAGGAAGCTATAACAACTCTTTTAGACTATGGCTTAGATGAGTTTTCCATGTCAGCATCGTCAATTCTTGGAGCGAAAAAAATAATATTAGAATCAAAATAAAGAGAGGTAAATTATGATTAAAGATTTAACAAAAGAAGATTTTAACTCAGAGGTAATAGAAAGTAAAGGAATAGTACTTGTTGATTTTTGGGCGCCATGGTGTGGTCCTTGTAAAATGCTGGCTCCACTTTTTGAAGAGCTTGACAGCGAAATGGATGATGTTAAGTTTGTAAAGGTAAATGTAGATAAAAATGTAAGCCTTGCAAGAGAATACAAAGTTCAAAGTATCCCGACCCTTGTTGCTTTTAAAGATGGAGTGGCTACAGGTCAGTTAAGTGGATTTAGACCAAAAGAAGAACTAGTAAGCTTTATAAATTCAAACAAATAATTCTTTAAATTTTAAAAGAACTAAAAATTAAGCTACATTTAATTTCTAGTTCTTTTTTTATTTAATTTTTGAATTGATAATTAAAGAGCCTATTTAAGTAGATATGGTCCTTGAGTGAAAAGTTAACTAAGAAAGTGATTAATTAATTCGATAATATGTGATAAATTGAATTTTTTAAGTTATAATAATATATATCAGTGATTAATTAAATTAGGCGGTAAATAAGTGAAATTTTTACGGGGGTGCAGGTTTGGAGACATTTAATACAGTAATAAATACAGCAAAAAATATAAATATAACAGCAGTAATAGATATTTTACTTGTTTCGGCATTATTATATAGAACTTATTGGCTTATAAAAGAAACCAGAGCTGAGCAGCTTCTTCGTGGGATAATATTAATTCTTTTACTTATTCCTATAAGCTATATGCTTAACTTAACTATGGTTTATACGATTATATCCAAAACAATAACAATTTCTTTAATATCTATAATTATTATATTTCAACCAGAAATTAGAAGAATGCTTGAGCACATAGGGCGAAGTGCATTTACAGATAACAAGTTTCTAGTAACTGGGGAATCACTGGAAGATGTTGTGGATGAGATAGTATATGCTGTGGATAACTTAAGTCAAGCTAAAATTGGGGCTCTCCTTGTAATAGAGCAGGACACAGGTCTTGGTGAAATAATAAGTACAGGAGTTGCTGTTGATGCAGTGGTTACCCAGAGCTTAATTGAAAATATTTTTGTTCCAAATACGCCTCTACATGATGGGGCAACAATTATCAGAGGTAATAGGATAGCGGCCTCTAGCTGCGTTCTTCCCTTAACTGAAAACCAAGATATAAATAAAAAACTAGGTACAAGGCATAGAGCGGCCCTGGGTCTTAGTGAAGTGTCAGATGCCCTTGTTGTTATAGTTTCGGAGGAAACAGGAACAATTTCTCTTGCACTAAATGGTAAACTTGTTAGAAACTATGAAAGAGAAAGACTAAGAAATATGCTGATAAAAATAATTAGTACAAAAATTGAACGTGGGACTACATGGAAGGAGAGGATTCAGGCATGGCTAAAGAGAAGAAAAGAGACATCTTTGTAAGAATTTTAAGTGTGCTTGTTTCCTTTTCTCTTTGGATATATATAGTAAATGTTGAAAATCCTCAAAAAACTACAAAGGTAAATAATGTACCTGTTAAGATTGAAAATATAAAAAGTTTAGAAGATCAAAGACTCGCACTTCTTCCCAATCAGGAAGTAACTGTAACCCTTGAGATATCAGGGAATGCATCTACAGTTTACTCTGTAACTCCAAGTGATTTTAGGGTTGTTGCAGATCTTAGCGACCTAGCTTTAAAAAAAGGTGAGAATTTTGTGCCGATAGAGATAACATCTTTTCCTAATGGAGTTGATGTGTCAGCAAATCAAAATGTAAAGGCTATAGTAAACATAGATGAATATGCTGAGAGAGAAGTAAATATAGCATCAGACTTTGTAGCAAGTCCTGCTAGGGGGTATCATGTTAATGATATAAGTGTAAATCCAGGTGTAGCTACAATTAAAGGACCATCAGAATATGTAAATAAGGTAACTTCTTTAACTGTAAAGGGTATAAAAGATAATCTAAATGAGGACTATAAAGAAATTTCATCAATTATTCCTATAGATGAAAATGGAAATGAAGTATCAGAAATTGTTATAACACCTTTATTTGTTGAGGTTTTAGTTACGGTTTATAGAACTAAAACTGTTCCAATAAATATAGATGTAGTTGGAAGTCCAGGAGAAGGGATAGTTATCAAGGACCTTACTCCAGTTCCCGGAGAGATATTAATATCAGGACCTGACTCTATACTTAACCAGGTAAATAAAATAGATACAGAAAAACTTGATGTAAGCGAGATAACAAAAAGCCAAGAAGTAATTCAGCAGCTGATTCTTCCAAAGGATATTAAAGCTATTAATGGAGAAGGAAGTGTTATTACATCTGTTGAAGTTGAGGTTTCCTCTGAACTGGCTATAAATAAAAATATTAATATAATAGGTCTTGATGAAGTATTAAATGCAAGTCTAAGCATTGATTCTATTAATATTAATATTAAAGGACCAAAGAGTAGACTAGATACTCTTGAGGAGAACGCTGTTTTAGCAGAGATTAATCTTGCAGGATATGGTGAAGGAACTCAT
>LFRM01252939.1_pt1 | contig 18832 bp, 17 predicted proteins | sample 618341 | NCBI WGS metagenome assembly LFRM01 (sample SAMN03654438, study PRJNA283298) | anaerobic digester metagenome | isolation source: pool of bioreactors CSTR01a, CSTR02a, and CSTR03a thermophilic anaerobic... | place: Denmark: Kgs. Lyngby | collected 2014-05-21 | reverse complement strand
AAATTGGCGAGATATCCCAGCGGCTGTACGATACCATAACCGGCATTCAATACGGCCAGGTAGAGGACCCCTTCGGCTGGGTGGTTGAAGTTAAATAAGGCCAATAATGCTTAAATGAATTATAGGGGATGTATCCGGGAACACGGTGTTCCGGGGCATCTGCTTACCAAAATGATTCAATGGCTATAAGGGGCGTTATGGTGGGTGAACCTGCCACCATAACGCCCTTTGTACGCCAATAAATAGCTGCGGATGTGATAGCAGCATGTGAACTATTGGTTAAAACTGTGGATTAATAAACACAAAAGAGGAGAGCCCGGTGGCTCTATCCTGATCGACACCACTGCTGCCGGTATAAAAACCCCTTGGTGCGCAGAAGCTAAAACTGCCCTATCTTTCCGGGGCAGTCTTTTTATTTAAAGGAGTGATGACATGGAAAAAAGCGGTCTGAGTATTCTTTTATTCAGCGGGGACTATGACAAATGCCTGGCAGCCATGATCCTGGCCAATGGGGCCCGTGAGCTGGACATGGAAGCGGATGTGTTCTGCGCCTTCTGGGGCTTGCTGCTGCTGCGCGACCCGGAGAAGCTCAAGGTGGACGACAAGGATTTCTACGAAAAGATGTTCTCTGTAGCCACCCCTTCAGGGGCCGAGCAACTGCCTTTATCCAAAATGAATATGGCCGGGATGGGCAAGCAGATGCTGCTCAATATGATGGATGGCAAAGAAGCCCCCCGGCTGGGCGATTTCCTGCAGGGTGCATTTCATAAAGGGGTGCGCTTCCATGCCTGCGAGCTTTCCATGAAAATCATGGGCTTTGCTGCTGAAGAGCTGCTCCCCGATGTGCAAATAAACACGGTTTACGACTATCTGCAGCAGGCCAAAAAGGCGGAAATCCAGCTCTTCATATGAAGCATTTTCGGTTCCGGGGTTTTTGAAAAATGTTCATACTGTGTTCCCAAACTTAGCCCCCATTCATAACATATAGAAAACAATCATGTGACAGGATGATGCAATTGTTTTCTATACCGGTTATGTCCCCTCCCAGTACCGTGCTGCGCAAATACATCCATGGCATCGATATCAAAGTGCCGGTACTGGGCAAAAAGATGACCCCTTTCATTTTTTTTGACAATGCAGCCAGCACCCCGCCGTTAAAACCAGTTTTGCGGCAAATGGACGAGTTTATGCGATGGTATTCCGGTGTGCATCGCGGCACCGGCTACAAGTCGCTGGTGTCCTCACGGGTGTATGACCATTGCCATGAAGTCATTGCCGACTTTGTCGGGGCTGATGCCGGCCTGGACACGGTTATTCTGGTCAAAAACACCACCGAGGCTATCAACAAACTGTCTTACCGCCTGGGATTGCAGCCCGGTGAGGTGGTGATCACCACCGCCATGGAGCATCACTCCAATGATCTGCCCTGGCGCCGGCAGGCCAAAGTGGAGTATGCCGGGCTCAATGAAAAGGGCCAGCTGGATATAAATCATCTCGAGGGCCTCTTAAAAAAGCATTATCCCCGGGTGAAACTGGTAGCCGTCTGCGGGGCCTCCAATGTGACCGGGCATATCAATGAAGTCCATCGCATCGCGGAACTGGCCCACGGGTTCGGGGCCCGGATACTGGTCGATGGAGCCCAGTTGATCCCCCATCACAGCTTTGACATGAAGCCTCATTCCCACCCGCAGCACATCGATTTTCTGGCCTTTTCCGGCCATAAAATATTTGCCCCCTATGGGTGCGGGGTATTGATCGGACCGCGCAGGCTTTTCGAAGAGGGCGCGCCGGAATACAGCGGCGGCGGTACGATTAATATGGTATTGTCAGACAGGGTTTACTGGGGAGCTCCCCCGGACCGGGATGAGGCCGGCTCGCCCAATGTTCCCGGGGCTTACGCCCTGGCGACCACCCTGAAAATCCTTAAAAAGTTGGGAATGCTGCAGCTGAGCCGCAGTGAACAGCGGCTTACCGGTTACTTGATGGAAGGGCTCAGCCGCAACCGGGAGGTGATCCTGTATGGCAGCACCCCCCGGGTAGGGGTGGTCAGCTTCAATATCAAAGGCCTGTCTCATGCCCTGGTCGGGGCCATTCTCTGTTTTGAGGCCGGCATCGGGGTGCGCACCGGGTGCTTCTGCGCGCAGGGCTATGTCAGGCGCTTGCTGGGGGAAAAGGAGAACCCCGGTAATCTGCAGTTCTATGAAAAGAAGCAGCTGCATAAGCTGCCGGGCATGGTGCGCATCAGCCTGGCGGCCTATAACACGCAGCAGGAAGTGGACGTACTGCTGCAGCAGGTGGAACAGATCAGCAAGAACAAGAAGGCTTACCGTGACAGCTATTACTGGTCGCAGGAACTGGGGACCTACATCCCCAGGCGACTGCCGGTAGAATCCCTGGTCAATCGTATTTACCAGCAGGTAGCACCATAAATACCGGGGCAGGGGACTGCCTGGCTTTGTCTTGGGGTTGCCGGGCCTTTAGGTCCTGGTCACTCCAGACAGCGGGACTGCAAACGCCGTTAGCCAGGGGTTGCACGCCCCTTTTGCCCAGGCCTGCCAGTATTTATAAGATAGACGCCTACAGCCCTTCCACCAGCTCGCGCACCGGCACTTCCGCTTTGTGACGGCGATTAAGGAACTCGACCCTTGCCTTATCCCCCACGATATCCTCAATCCAGACCGGCTCTCCCTGGTAAAAAACCTCGATTACCCCCAGTGAATTAACAATATCATGAGCCCGCTGTACGTCCATAGCTGATGACCTCACAAAAGTAATATATTGATAGTTTCCCGGCTGCAGAAGAAATTTATGAATTCCGTTATATATTCACCGTCCAGATGATTCATTTTCGACTTAAATAATGACACAAGGAAAGCGTCCCCTCGTGTCCTCAGAATATGTCAAAACCATGACATGGTAATTTTATGTAATAAGGAGTATAATTTATAGATAAGACTGTACAGACGCGGCAGTTCTTACGATATATACCTTAATAAGACAAAATTCCCTGTCTGCCAGGAGAAAGTGTCGCCACAGGTGAGGCTATAGGTTCCAGGTAATGAACCCCCGGGGTGCCTGTTCTTTGTACCGGGATTAGCTGATAAATAAGACCTGTGGCGTTATGGGCTAAAGAACCCAGAAAAGCGACCCACAGCCAAATATTTGCAGCTTTTTACCAATACAGGCAGTTTAAAGGGATTTTGGCTAAGCCTGTCGAAAGCTGATTGAAAAATATCATTGCCGCTGATTGACCTGTGCAGTTCGGTAAACCCGGTATCTGGCAGGATATAAAGCACTATAAGTATCAGCGTGATTGGTGGAAAGAGAAGTGAACTGCCTATGAAACGGATCAAGCTGGGAGAAAAGCTCCTGGAAAGCGGTTTGATCACCCCCGAGCAGCTGGAGTCGGCTCTGCAGGAGCAGAAGCAGTCCGGGGACAAGCTGGGGCGTATTTTTGTTCGCCGCGGCATCATCAGCGAGCACCAGCTCCTGGAAATACTGGAGTATGTTTTGGGGATCCCCTATGTGGTTTTGACCAAAATGGACATCGCCCAGGAAGCGGTAGTCCTGCTGCCCCCGCATATGATCCGCAAACACCGGGTATTGCCGGTAGATGTTAAAAACGGCCGCATCACCCTGGCCATGGTGGATCCTCTCAACTACGAGGCCATAGATGATGTGCGCCTCTATACCGGCCTGGATGTGCTGCCTATCATAGTCAGCGAAAAAGAGATGGACCTGGCCATACAGCAGCTTTCCAGCCTGCGCTTCGACAGCAAGATGGAACAGCTCATCGGGGAACTGCGGCAGGACGAAAAGGCGGCTACAGTGCAGCTCAGCCCGGCGGAGGAAGTCGAGGACGACGCCCCCATCATCCGCATGGTCAATTCCATCATGTCACAGGCCGTGCAGGCCAGGGCCTCGGATATACATATCGAACCGCAGGACAGCTATGTCAGGGTGCGCTTCCGCATTGACGGGGAGCTTTTTGAAGTGCTGGAACTGCCCAAAAAATCCATGGCTGCGGTAGCCTCCCGCTTGAAGATAATGGCTAACCTGGATATTTCCGAGCGCAGGCTGCCCCAGGACGGCCGCACCCGCCTGATGGTGGATGGCCGCGAGGTGGATTTTCGCATTTCCTCCATGCCCTCCATCATGGGGGAAAAAATGGTATTGAGGGTCCTGGACCACGCCACTGCTTTATATACGCTAGAAGAATTGGGCTTCAGTCCCACCAATCTGGAAAAGATGAATTCTATCATCAACAGGCCGCATGGCATGATTCTGGTGACCGGGCCGACTGGCTCGGGGAAAACCACCACCATGTACAGTATATTGTCGAGGATCAATTCGGTGGGCAAAAACCTGATAACCCTGGAAGACCCGGTGGAATACGCCCTGCCCGGCATAAATCAGGTGCAGATCAATGTCAAAGCCGGGCTTACCTTCCCTACCGGGCTGCGCGCTGTCCTGCGCCAGGACCCGGACATCATCATGGTGGGGGAGATGCGTGACAGCGAGACCGCGCAGTTAGGGGTAAGAGCGGCTTTAACCGGTCACCTGTTGTTGTCCACGGTGCACACCAACAGCGCCGCCGGCACCATGGCGCGCCTGGTCAACATGGGCATAGAGAACTATCTGTTGAGTTCTTCCCTGATCGGGGTAGTGTCGCAGCGCTTGGTGCGCCGCCTGTGCACCAACTGCCGCCAGCCTTACGAGCTGGACCAAAAAGCCGCTCAGCGGTTGGGCCTGAATGGCGAAGCAGAGCGGGTCTTTTACCGGGCGGAAGGCTGCAATATGTGCCTCAATACCGGATACATGGGCCGCCTGGCCCTGCATGAGGTGCTGGTTTTGGGGCCTGAGATCCGCCAGGCCATAAACAGCGGCGTCAATTCCGAGGATGTACTGCATCAAATCGCGATCCAGGAGGGCATGATCAGCATCCGCGAGGACGGTATTGCCAAGGCCCGGGCTGGCCTGACCTCATTGGAAGAAGTGATGAAAGTGGTCTACCTGGGGGATTAGCCAGGTTATAGCCTATTTTTTATTCGACAGCTATCGCCAGGTGGCAGTTTAATGTCGCTGGCATTTGATATACAGGGGATGAGGAGGGTTATTACAGATGCTTTATTCCTACCAGGCCCGGGATATGGCGGGCAATATCTTTAAGGGCCTAATGGAGGCCGACAGCCGCACTATGGTGGTACAGAACCTCTTGCACCAGAATTATGTAGTGCTGGATGTTAGGGAAGAGAAGGTGCGCTCGGCTGCCCGGGGACGGGAGATTAACCTGAATGCCCTGCATCCGGTCAAAACCCGTGATCTGGCTGCTTATACCCGTCAGCTCTCTACCATGATTGGGGCCGGCCTGCCCATCATCCGCTGCTTCAGCATACTGGCCGAACAGACCCAAAACCCCAACTTAAGAAAAGCATCATTAGATATAAGCTCTGACCTGGAATCGGGCTTAGCCCTGTGGGAGGCCTTAAGGAGGCACAAAGCCATATTCCCCTCCATGTTCGTGTATATGGTGAGGTCCGGGGAAGCCGGCGGGGTTTTAGATGAGGTCCTTACACGCCTGGCCGACAACCTGGAGCGCGAGGAGGAAATCAAGCACAAGGTGCGCTCGGCCTCGGTTTACCCGATAATCCTTTTGACCCTGGCAGTTCTGGTGGTGGCCTTCATGCTCACCTATATAATGCCCAGCTTCGTTGCAAGCTTTACCCAGGCCGGGCAGGAACTGCCCGCTTATACCCGTTTCATGATGGGCATCAGCGCTTTTCTGTCCAGCTACGGCCTGTTGATCATCATAGCCCTGTTATTAATTGCTGCGCTTTTGATGTATTGGGGCCGGCAGGACAGCGGGCGCCTGTTCTTCGACAGCCTCTATCTCAAGCTGCCCCTGGTGGGCAAGACCGTAAACCGGGTGGTGGTGTCCCGCTTCACCCGCACTCTGGGGGCTTTGATCGGCGCCGGGGTGCCCATCGTGCAGGCCCTGGAGGTTCTGGAGGACGCGGTCGGCAACAAGGTGATCGGCAACAGCATAGCCCGGGCCCGTGCCAGCATTAAAGAAGGACAGCCCATCGCGGCTCCTTTAAGGGAGACCGGGGTGTTTGAGCCCATGGTGACCCATATGATCGCGGTAGGGGAGGAGACCGGCTCATTGGATGAGATGCTGGAGCGCATGGCAGTATTCTACGACCGCGAGGTGAAATACGCGGTGGAATCCCTGACCTCAGCCCTGGAACCGCTGTTGATAATCCTGGTGGGAGGGCTGATAGGCTCGATTATAGTCGCTATTTACCTGCCCATCTTCAGCATAATACAAACTGTTCAGTAGACAGGGTAGGTAGAAGGATATTTCTAGGGCTTAAACGGGAGCAGCCTGACTGCTGCCCTTCAACACGGGGGAGGTGATGAGGCTAAGTTAATGCGCCGGGCGCAGAACCAAAAGGGTTTTACCCTGGTCGAGTTGATGGTGGTAGTGGTTATTTTGGGTATTTTGGTGGCAATCGCGGTACCTTTATACAATGCTCAAACTGAGAAGGCAAAAAAGGCAACGTGTTTTGCTAATCAGCGTATGATTGACAGTGCGATAATGCAATGGCAAACAGAGGAAGGCAATGCTGGATCATATCCTAATTTGGATAATTTAGCTGCTTACCTACAAGCAACCCCTGTGTGTCCTGACGGTGGAGAATACAATTTACCGGAAAAAGCTGGAGATGTAACTACTTGCGATAAACACAAGCGTGGAGCCGATGCTGGGACCGGTGGATCTGAGCTGGAGAGGTAACTACTTGCAATAAACACCCTAGAACCCAACCATCCAATCCAGAAACCTAAAAAATAGTAGTGAGGTTTTGGTATAACGAAAGGAACAATTACCTTAAATATTATGCTTCAAAGCATTATAGTAATACTCGGCCTTATCTTTGGCTCGTTTGCCAATGTGGTCATATATCGTCTCCCCAGGGGGGAGTCGGTGGTTTTCCCGGCCTCGCGGTGCCCGTCCTGCGGGCATCCGCTTTCCGCCGGGGATCTTATCCCGGTTTTAGGTTACATATTCTTAAGAGGGCGCTGTCGCTATTGCGGGGTTTCGATAAGCCCACGCTATCCCCTGGTGGAAGCCCTCATGGCTTTGTTGTTTTTGCTGGTCTACCTGGAGTACGGGCTGTCCATCACCACCCTGTCGGGGATGGTCTTCAGCCTGGTGCTGGTATGCAGCGCATTGATCGATCATGACCTGGGCATTATCCCCGATGCCCTTACCATTCCGGCTTTGCTGGTTGGGTTACTGCTGGCGGCTTTCTCAGGAAGTTTGTTCTCCGCCCTTGCAGGGGGACTGGCCTTAGGAGGCCTGTTCCTGGCTTTAGCCGTTTTGTCCAACGGTGGCCTGGGCGGGGGCGATATCAAGCTGGCCGCGGTCATCGGGGTGTTTTGCGCCTGGCCCGGGGCTTTGACCGCCCTGGTTTTAATATCTATTATCGGGGGGGTTTATGCCCTCTACCTCTTGCTGGCCAAAGGGGCCCACCGCAAAACCGTAATCCGCTTTGGCCCTATTCTGGCCCTGGGGGCTTTTTTGGCCTTTAACTATGGATATAAGTGGGCAGGATGGTACCTGTCATTGTTCAACCGGTAGTAACTAGAGATAGATTATCAGAAAGGGAGGGACTGCCTTGCTCAGGGAAAAAACACAACTGGGCCTGGACATAGGTGAGAAAAGAATCAAGCTGGTTATGTTAAAAAAGGAAGGCAATATGTACCGGGTGACAGCCTACGGCAGTATGAAAACCCCGCCCGGCACTGTTGACGGCGGTGTTATAAGCGACCCGGCCCGCCTGGGCGAGGCCCTGCGCGGCCTGGTGCAAAAAACCGGGATAAACCCCAACAGCCCACTGGCATCCGCCGTGTCCGGCCAGCAGGTCTACACCCGCCTGCTCTCCCTGCCGCGCATGAGAATGGAGGAACTGCGCCAGGCAGCCCTGTTTCAGGCTGCCGGCTTCCTGCCTTTGAGCATAGATGATGTGACTGCCGACATTTACCCAGTAAGGGAGTACAGCGATGCTGACGGCCACAAGACCGAGGTGTTGTTCGTGGCCACCCGCACCAGCCAGGTGGACAGCCTTTTGGAGGCCTGCCGCATAGCCGGGCTCAAACTGCGCTGGGTGGAGATTGAGGCCCTGGGGCTGGCCAGGGTGTTTTACCCCCAGCTCACCAGCGGCGGGGCGGAAATAAAAGCGGTAGTCAATATCGGCGCCAGCCGGGCTTACATCGCTTTTTACAAAAAGGCCCTGCTGGTCTTGCTGCGCTCCATCACCTTTGGCAGTCAGGTGTTTTATGAATCCGATGACGAACAGGCCGGGGCTGAAATCACCCCCGGGGTGGATGCTTCCAGCCCGGAGTTCCCGGAATTGATGGGCGACTTTGTGGCCGAGATGAGCCGCTCCCTGAGCTATGCCCAGATACAGCTCAAGGAACCGGTCAATACGCTGTTTTTGACCGGGGGCGGTTCTCGCATAGCCGGCATGGCCGATTACCTGGCCCAGGCCCTGCAGGTGCAGTGCAGCCTGGGTCAACTGGGGGCTTACCTCAAGCTGCCTGCGGAGCAAAGCCCGCAAGCCCGGGAATTGCGCCATGACTTTCCGGTAGCCCTGGGACTGGCATTGAGGGGGTGGTTTTGATGAATACCGATTATACACCCAAAATAAACCTGTTGGATTACAAGAATGCGGAACAGCGGCAGCGCAAGCAGCGACGCATGGAGATCTTGCTCTATGCCCTGGTCCTGCTCCTGGTAGCCGGAGCCCTGGCCGGCGTAGGGTACTACCAGCATACCCGCCTGGCGGAGCTCACCGCGCTGAATGAGCAATTGACCCTGGAGCGCCAGCAGGTCGCAGCCCAGGTCACCCCGGCCAGCAAGGTCTATGTGGCTGATGCCGAGCGCCAGAAGACCCTGGATCAGCTCCTGGAAAAACGCATATCTTACATAGAACCCTTAAAGAACGTATACTGGCAGGCCGAGCCCAATATCTACCTCAACAAGGTGGAGGTTGATGAGAAAGAGCTCTCTATCAACGGCTATGTGCAGGGCCAGGAGGGCTTCATCGATTTCAGCCGGCGCATGCTGGAAGCCCCCGGAGTGAAAGCGGTAAAGAGCGTGGATTCACGTCTCAACGAGAAAAACGGCGAGGTTACCTTTAGCCTGGTATTTGATTGGGAGGTGAAGCCATGATATTTACCCAGCGGGAAAGGATACTGGTATTGCTGTGTGTTTGCGTGATACTGATAGGGGCTTTCGCCTGGTTCTACTACCTGCCGCAGAGCCAGCAGATCGCCGACCTGGAAGAACAGAACCGCTCTTTAGAGTCTGAGATAGAGCAGCTGCGGGCAATTCCGGCGACCGCCGCGCCCGACCCGGCTGATGCGGAAAAGGCCCTGCAGGAGATGGAGGCCAGCTTCCCGCTCAAGCCCGACCAGGTCACCGTCCTGGATATACTCAATAAGGCCGCCAAAGGGACCGACCTGGTTATCAAGTCCATGAGCCATAGCGATAAAAGCAGCAACACCTCCGAGCGGGCCGGCAAGCTGGTATTCGATGTCAGCACCAGCGGCAATTTTCATGATACCATGGATTTCCTGACCAAACTGGAAGAGGATACCCGCATCAGTGCGGTGCAAAACATCGTGCTCAACGCGGTGAAGAGAACCGCCGATTCCTCGGGGCCAAGCGTGACGGTTACGGAAAGCAGCTCCGAAACTGTTGCGGAGAGCCAACCGGTGTATTTCCTGCAGCCCTTGCTCATGCCAACCCCCAAGAGCGCGGTGGCACAGCCTGAAACGGAAAAGCCTGCGGCCACAAATGCGCCGGTTGACAGTGAAAAGCGCCAGGCTTTGAATCTGGTGCCCGGAAAGGTGGAGATGAAAATGCAGGTGGTTTTCTACTACTATAATGAGAAAGCTGCGGCTGAAAAGAATAACAAGACGAGCCAGGGCAGCACAGCCAAATAACACGGGCTGAATTGAAGGGAGGGATGCGGCATTGAAAATTATAAATAAACCAGTGACTATCGGTATACTCATATTGATGTTCGTTTTGGCCGGCTATACCCCGGCAGCCCGGGGTGAAGCCTTCATAGCTTACGGCAACCCGGAAGCCCTGGTATTGGACCAGTCATACCAGGATCAGCGGGCCGTCAAGGCCAAAGACGGCAGCTTCTTTCTGCTCAGCCCGGTGGAGGGCAATATCTCCGGGGAATACCGCCTCAAGGTAAACAAAGTGGATAAGAGCGGCAAGATCAACTGGCAGAAGGCGCTCCCGGTAAACCGCAGCCAGATCGTGGGCCTGTTTTATCCCACCAGTGATGGCGGGATTTTGGTCAGCGTGATGGGTGATCGTTCAGCCCCGCCGCAGAAGGCCCGTCTGGTGAAGCTGGACAGCAAAGGGGCCATTGCCTGGGAGCTGGAGTTCCCCGGTGAGGCAGTCAACGCGGTCAACGATTGCAATGACAAGGGCTTCATTCTGGTGGGGCAGGAAAGGAAAGCGCAGGGCCAGGTTATAAAGGTGCTGAAAATTGGCCAGGATGGCAAGTACAGCAATGATGTGCACGGTTTTGTACGGAGCTTTGCCGAGGCCGATTCTCAGGGAGCCGCTTATGTAGCCCAGCTGCTCGATGAGGATAATTACAATGATGGTTATATAGTAGCCGGCTATACCCAAAACGGTTCGGTGCGCCGGGCTTATCTCCTGCGCCTGGACGCTTACGGGGATAAAAAGTGGTCCAAAGAATACAAAGGGGCCGGAGATGCCGAGCTCACCTTCGTCATGCCCATCCCTGACGATGATGAAATCGAAGGATTTATCGCTGTGGGCCGCGATAATTACCCGGGCAAGAACAGCCGCATTTACCTGCTGCATACCGACCGTTTCGGCAATAAATCCATCTGGAAGGATAGAGAAACCGCTGACTCGGGCCTGGCCGAGATGAGCTTCGGCACCGAGGGCCGAGAGCTGATAGGCCTGGCCATATATGAGGTCCCGGACGAGTTTAAGGAAGATCGCAAGATCAATGACGAGGAAATCGAAGGCATGGGCGGATACATGCTGGTGGGGCTGGGCCGGGATGCGGAAGGGGAACACTTCCTGCGCCTCTTGCGCATCAATGAGTTTGGCCGGCTCAAGCAGCAGCGGGATGTAACTATACAGGGCCAAGCCCTCTTGCCGGGACGTTCCGGGCAGGATGACGACTATGTGGAATTGCTGCATGGCTATACCGCAGGTGAGGTGGGGATCAGCAAACGGCTGGAGTATGCCACGCTCAAGCTGTATCTCGAGGGAGAAGTGGATAATGACAAGTCCGCCCCGCTCGCCAAAGAGACCAATTACGAGGCTTTGATATGGGAGATTGACAGCATAATCATCCCTCCCGGGCAGGACCGCATCATGGACATTGAGGAACTGATCCACACTACTGCTTTCCCGGCCCTTGATCCGGCGGTTTACAGCATCACCAGGGGCAGCATCATCTGGCCTGACACCAGCGCTTACCTGGGCGAACTGCGCATCGGCAAAGCGGATGGCAGCGGTACCCTGGTATTCCCTGACGGCACCCGCTACAATGGGCAGTGGCGCAACAATATGTTCTGGGGTGAGGGAGAACTGATTTTCCCCAGCGGGGAGCGCTACCAGGGGACTTTTGAAGAGCATATGATACAGGGCTTTGGGACTTATACCTGGCCCACCGGAGAGGTTTACAACGGGCAGTTCTTAAACAACAAACGCGATGGTTATGGCACCTTTACCTGGCCGGGCGGGGTCACTTTCCAGGGTTTCTTTTCCCAGGACAAACCCGAGGGCCAGGGCAGCATCACCTGGCCTAACGGGGAATCCTATGTGGGGGAAATGAGGAACGGCCAGGCCACCGGCTGGGGGACTTACCGCTTCCCTTCCGGGGAATACTATGAAGGTGAGTTCCAAAACCTGATTTTCAGCGGTCTGGGACGCTTCTACTGGACTAATGGCAGCGTTTATGTAGGTGAATTCAAGAATGACCGCTTAAACGGCGAAGGGGTTTTCGTCTGGCCCAACGGGGTGCAGCAGCGGGGCTATTGGAAGGATAACCGCTATATGGGCACCAATCCGGAGTCTATAAAGTAGTCCGTTGCGGCAAAACACCGGGTCAGGTTGCATTAACCGCCCGGATGTCAGAGCTTGCATGCCCGCAGGGGCATCCAGTGTAGCACAAATAAAGGCTCAGGTTTCACCTATATTGGAGAAACCTGAGCCTTTTATTCGTGATATGTTGTGCTCGAATTTTTTGTGGCCTTTTCCTTTGGGGTCAGGCTCACTTGTTTTATTCCTTATATAATTGTTCTCAATCTTCTATCATACAACGATACCTAATGCGCTCGCTGCTTGTTAATTCCCCATTGTCTTCGATCCCCAAACAGTTCAAAACTGCCGGAATGAAACGATACTTCCCCCCGTCTCTTGAGCCTGTACCCGGGCCTATCATTTGACCCACAGGCGAGTATTATTAATGACCTGCGGGGCCGGGACCGGGCCTCATATTCTCTTCTAAGAAGGCCGGGCTTACCATGCCCTGCTCCATCAGTTCCTGCATAGCCTGATCCATGGTCTTCATACCGTAGCTCTTGCTGGTCAGCATGGCATTGTGAATCTGGTGCACCTTGCCCTCGCGTATCATATTGCGTATGGCAGCATTGCAGATCATTATCTCCATGGCCATGATCATGCGCTGGTCTTCCCTGGGGTTGGGCAGGAGGCGCTGTGACAGTACTCCGATCAGACTGTTGGCCAACTGCACCCGGATCTGCTGCTGTTGATGGGGCGGGAAGACGTCTATGATGCGCTCGATGGTCTGGGGGGCATTGATGGTGTGCAGGGTAGCGATCACCAGGTGCCCGGTCTCGGCAGCAGTGACAGCGGTGCTGATGGTTTCCAGGTCGCGCATCTCCCCGATCATGATTACATCCGGGTCCTGACGCAGGCAGTTGCGCAGCGCGCTGGCAAAGGAGAGGCTGTCCACGCCGATCTCGCGCTGGGTTATCAGGCTGCGACGATTGGTATGTACGAATTCGATGGGGTCCTCCAGGGTTATAATATGACAGGCCCGCTCGTTGTTGATCAGGTTGATCATGGCCGCCAGGGTGGTGGATTTGCCGTTGCCGGTGGGACCGGTGACCAGGATCAGGCCGCTGCTGTAGCGGGCGAAAGATGCCACTATATCCGGCAGGCCCAGCCCTTCGATGGTGGGGATCTCATGGCTGATAATGCGGAAGGCCAGAGCGGTATAGCCCTGGTGGCGATATATATTGATGCGAAAATAGGCCAGACCATCGAGCTGATAGGAAGCGTCTATCTCCCCGCTGTACTCGTATTTTTTGTAGCGGTCGGCACCCAGGATGTGTTGCGCTATTTCCGTGGTATCCTGGGGCTGCAAAACGGTGTCATTGAGCTTGCACAGCCGCGTGTTCACCCTGATCATGGGTGGGGCATTGGCTGTCAGGTGCAGGTCAGATGCCCCTCGCTGAACCGCTTCACGCAACATTTGATCGATGTTCATTTTGTTGCCTCCTCCATAGTATTAATATCATTAAACCCGCGGCCAGCAGTGTGCAAAAGAGATAAAGCCAGGGAATAAAATCGAAACTCTGGTCGTGGGGATTAACTCTTATAAAATGCGTTCCTAAACGCGAACCGGAGAACAGGGCGGCAAATCCCAGACAAACCAGGCCATGGGGCAGGCCTTTTTTCAGCAAGACCCAGCTCAGGCCAAAGCCTATCAGGCCGACCAGGCTCTCATAGATCTGTACCGGGGCCAATTTCAACAGCGGTGTTACCACCAGCAGGTTGCCGTCAGCAGTGCTGCTTATAGTGCGAAAATACCGGTACGGCAGGCTGTCCGCCGGGTATGTCAGCCCCCACGGCAAAGATGTAGGCCGCCCGAAGCAGCAGCCGTTGAGCAGGCAGCCGATTTTATTAAAGCAGATCCCCAGAGCCCAGCCCGGGGTTATGAGGTCAAACAGCCTTGCGGCGGGAAATCTGGCCAGCCAGGCAAACAGGAAGATAAAAGGGATAGCTGCTATGAAGCCTCCATACATGGCGAATCCGGAAGATGAAAGCTCGAAAACAGATATACCGGTTTCCAGGTAATAGCTTTGATTGAGCATGTAGTGGGTTAAGCGCGAAAAAACTATCACCAGGAGGCTCAAAGAGGTTAAAAACAGCAGTATGATATGGGCTTTCCAGCCTTCCCGGCGCAACAAGTAATAACCTGAGCCTATCACCACCAGGGGGTTTAGGATCAGGTTGAACAGGGTATAACTGCTCAGATATAGATGATAACCTGCGACGGTAGTGTTTATGATTTCTGGATGCAAGCCGCTTCCCTCATTATCCGATTAAAATCCCTACTATGGGGTGGAGGTAATATGATCTGAGATTTCCCGCCACTGCATGGCCTGCCAGCCGGTGTTGGAGGGTTCGATGTAATGCGGCGGGCTGGTGTACAGCATCCTGGGGTCATGGGAATAGTTTTTATCGTAGCCATGGCCGCCGGTATCACCTACTATACCGCGGACATTTTGTGTAATAGACCCAACCAGGTAAATGGTCCCTTTTCCATTCCCAACCCTGGGATGTTCAAATCCATAGGAAAGGTCTTTTACATATAAGGCTGCCTGTATGTGAATATCATAAGGAGCCACATCTATACGGACAGGATCACCCCACCAGTCCGTGTCGTGCCAGTTATAACGATTGCCAGCTTCTTGGGACGGCCAATTATAGTGCAGGATCTCTATTCTTCGAGCGGCTACAAGGCCCAGCATATCGTCACCGTCACCTGATACTACAGTTTCCAGCCAATCGCCACCATCCATTTTTTGGGTAAAAGAGGTAGTGGTATAGGTCAAACCACCAGTGTAGGAACCCCTTGGAACCCACAGTGATTCAGGTTGCCCCCAAGAATCCTGCTTATTGGGGCGACGCCAATCCACCGGGTCGTAGCCGGTAATATAGATGTCATTGGCGGCTGCTATGGTCAACTCCCCGTCAAGTTCGCCGGATACGAACACATTGCCGTATCTGGGGTCGAATTTGAATTCATAAGTACGGCCACCATTTCCGCCATCGCCAGTATAGCCATTTACAAAAATCACCCTGTTTTCCGGCAAAGGCAATGAAGGTACTGCCGCCCTTAAGGCTGCAAAACTTCCATAAGTGGCACCGGTATCTGTCAATCGGTAGGTGCCGACCTCGTCATAACGATTGTTATTGTTGCCACTGGAAGTATAAGTATAAGGCCGGCCGTTATACTTCCAGGTATTGTCATCATTATCCCAATAGCGGATATCGTAGCTGTCCCCCTTTAACATGATGCAGGCCCGGCCGTTGTAATAATGCCCGGCCCCGCCGACGCGGGCCAGGGCCATCAATTTGTCATTGCTGGGGGGAAAAACCAGCGGGTCAACCCTGCTGTTGCCCTGGCGAAACACCTGATAATCCGCTATTCGCAGGTCAGGACTGATGACAATCCCATTGGCATAAGTAACCGGACCGTAAAAAACCGGATTGTATGAACCTACATAAAGGGTATCGTTGGTATGGAGGGGGCCATAAAACTTCTCACCGTCCACCCAATAGACCGCTTCATTGCCATTGATGTCGGTGTTGGTAACCATACCATACTGGGTAAAGGTACGCCTTAAAAGCTCTACCTCAATGGTGCGCATCCGCTCGGGATAATTCTCATCCCAGCCGGTGGAGCGAATATAAGCCCGGTTGTTCACCAGGGTAGCGTCCTTAAGGGGGATTATAACCTGCACCCGGTAATTGCCTTCTTCATCCCCGTCTTTCTGGAAGATTTTCCTTTCACTGTTACTGTCTATTTCCATGTAGAGATCGTCATTATCAAAGAAAAGGGGATCATTGTTGAATTCCCACAGGTATTTATGTACCCCTTGCTCAGCGTTGTACAGGGCGGCGTCAGAACCGGCGGCAGCGATCAGCATCTTCTGGTTGTTGATGGCTACCTCATAGGCGGCCGTGGCGAACACCGTCAGGACTAACAGCAGTATTAGCACCAGGACCATTACCGCACCCTGTTGGTTGTTAAGCCTGGAATTGATTATGCTGCACATGATTAAGAACCTCCGCATCCAGTTTTAGGTTCTGCCTCTACTTCGCAATCAGCGGTGAAACCGCCATCCACGGTTGTCACCGTAATAGTGGCCTCACCATAATCGTGAGCTGTTATAGTGACTGTTAAACCATCGCCATCAACAGTGACAACGCTGCTATCACTGGTACTCCAGGTTACCGCTTTATTGGTAGCATTGTGCGGAAACACGTAAGCAGTCAATTCTGCTGTGGGAGAATCCCTCATAACCAGGTGAGTTTGACTCAGCACCACATCATTTACCGGTATTATGGTTTCACCGTCAGGACCAATAACTACCACATTGCCGCTCCCACTGCTGGGTTGCTGGGTTCGGGACAAAAAGGAGGATTCCAAAACAAATGGCTGAAAGCTGGGCGGTTCGTGGACGGTGTCGCTTATTTGCATAGCGACTCTGATAAGGCGCCGGTCTGCGCTGCTTTCGGGATTATCCTCAGATACTATGAAACGTGTCACACTGGAGGCAATGGTTTCCCAGCTAACCGTATTGCCTTCACGGTTCAACACCTCGGCTTCGCTGCCGCTGAAGGTGCCGCGCTGTAATTGATTAGAATCATCATTGAGGCGGTATTCGATCCTTTCCCAGGTGTTGCCATTGGGACGGTAGATGATCAATTTCCCTTCATCTATCTCCACTGCCCTGGCTCCGCCGCTGGGTTTGTCGGCAGCCCTGATTTCATTGCCCAGGCGGGCAAATATGAGGTTGCCGTCCATCAAAGCCGGGCTCATGGCCTGGTTGTACTGCCAGTCCCGGTTGGTGAGAAAAAGGGCCTGAATGGGAATGGCCAGCACAATACCTACCAGGGCTACCACCAGCAGCAATTCCACCAGGGTGAAGCCCCGTTTATCGATTAAGAAAGCCCTCAAATGCTGCAAGCACCTGTGCATAGCTCGATCACTCCCTATTTGCTATCGGCAAAAACCGGCAGTACCAGTGTCTGCCCCGGTTCAGTAAAACTAATTTTAGGATTGTGATAATTGGCCTGAATAAACAAGGGTCCAAAAACTATCTCCTCAATGTCAGCGCTGGTATCGAAGCGCAGCTTAAGGCTGGTATGTAAATCCTCAGCAGTGAGACGGATCTCTTGGCTGTCTGAGCTACTGGCAACCGCATCCAGGGCTTGTTGCAGGGTGCTTACTACCTGCCAGTTTTCACTACTCTTTATCAGATCGGCAAGCGGCACTTCAGCATGGCTCTTAAAGATAAGTTCATAATCGTTTGACTCTGTCCCAGGCTCGATGGTGAAGTTTTCCGCACCCAGCAATATCTGATCAACCCCGTCTTGGGCAAGCTGGAAGCCATTTCCTGGAAGGAATTGATTGAGGTTTTCAATGGCGAGCCCCAGCCGGTTATGTTCAGGTATAGAGTCAGCCGGACCAGTTATCCAGCATTTATCCTCTTGATCGTATGTCCAGCGGTTATATATCGAGTTGACCGGATCATCCTCCTCCCAGCGGACAAAAGCGCTTTGGTCAGCCAAGTCGTTATGGTATATTTTTAAACTGGCATTGATTGCGTAATACCCTGATATGTTGCCTACCTCGCTTACCGGCCACAGGTTGTCGAATCTGACCTGTGTAGCTTCCGGGCTAAGATCAACTTCCAGCGGTTTTCCCCCCGGCTGGTTGCCCCCGCTTAGGGTGACCTTACCGCCGTAATGCGGTCTGTTTAAAGAAAGGACAATTGACACCGGTTCTTCCATCTGCAATACCACTGTAGGGGTGCTGTAGCGGTTGATTATCTGGTTTATGCCGTCAGAATAATCAGGGTGCAGCATCATGCCTGCTTTGGAGGCCGTGATATGGTAGGATGCGATTTCGTTGCTTCCCGAAGGGTGCAGTTCGATCAAAGCCCGGCCTTTGCTGTCGGTCATACTGCTGAAGCTTTCCCCATCAGGGGCGGTGACAGTAACCAGAGCCCCTTCCACCGGAGTTGCCACATCAGGATCGTCCCGCCAGGCCCGCTCCACCTGTACCAGAACACCGGCAATAGGATCGGCGGCTCCTTCACGGGCGCGGTAGGTCTCAAAATCTACACGCTCAGTCACCTTACCGGTAAAAATACTGGGGGCCGAAACACTGACCTCAAGGTATTTATAATCAAATGGAATCGGATCGCTGGGGGATTCGCCATCTGAAGCATCATCGACCCAGCCGATGGAGGTGGTAATGGTATAAACCCGGGACGGGCTGTCCTCCTCTACCTCATTAAGATTGCGGTCCAGGTATTTATAATATACCCCCGGCACCAGGGGACCGTCAGGGTCATTGTAGTTCTGCGGGGTTACCTGTGCGGAGATGGATTCGATCTCCTCCCGGGCCAGCTGCATGGCCACCAGCTGGTCGCGGTTCTGGTACATGATGCGGTTGGCCATGGTTAAAAGCGGCAAAAGGCCGACAAGTATCAAACCCAGGATCAATAGCGAAACCAGGATTTCAACCAGGGTAAAGCCTTTTTGATTGCGGCCGGGGATCAGACCAAGCATAAGCTCTACTTCTTCCGTTATTTTTATTACAGTTAATTATGAAAAAACATTCAAAATAAAAAGCCTTATCTCTATATGCACCGGTAGTTATAAGGCAGATATATTAAAGCGAATCTACATACATTATAATGGAAAATAATAGAA
>LFRM01134816.1_pt2 | contig 18834 bp, 18 predicted proteins | sample 618341 | NCBI WGS metagenome assembly LFRM01 (sample SAMN03654438, study PRJNA283298) | anaerobic digester metagenome | isolation source: pool of bioreactors CSTR01a, CSTR02a, and CSTR03a thermophilic anaerobic... | place: Denmark: Kgs. Lyngby | collected 2014-05-21 | reverse complement strand
ATCAGTCCATTTTTTAACTATATATCCTGTAAGAAACATTAAATTAATGCTTCTTAACTTAAATTTTGTCATTGATTTTATTTTTCTAAGTATTTATTAACAACATTAATAATTCTATTAAACTCTTCTATTAATTCGTCATAGTTATCATTAACAAAGTCTTGATTGTTTTCTTTACTTTTCATTTCATGTTGAAACATTAGATCTGCTAGTTTTTCGAATCCTAAATATTTAGAGTCACTTTTAATTGCATGCACTAATATAGCATAATTAGCCATATCTTCATTGTTCTTATAATTTTCTAAATCATCTAAACGTTCACTTGATTCATCTGAAAAATCATTTAATAATTCGTCATACATCTCCATATCACCAAGTAGTTCTAAGCTTGCATCAACATTAATTTCATTGTTTTCTAATAAACTTACGTCTTTCATAAAAATCTCCTTTTTTATATAATCAAAAGCCGAAAGCAGAATTACTAATTCTGCTCATCTCTCAAGTACTTTTTCAATAGTTCTTTTAATTCTTTTTCATCAATTGGTTTTGATAAATAATCATCAAATCCTTCTTTTAGATATTTTTCTTTAACTCCAACAATAGCNNGCTGTAAGAACAATAACAGGTGTATTAAACTTAGGATTTGTTTTAAGTTTGTTAAGCATTTGAACACCAGTCATCTCCGGCATCATTTGATCTAATAGGATTAAATCAAATTTCTTTCCACCTTCAATTAAATCGATTCCCTTCTGCCCACTATCTACACATTCGATATTAACACCATATGGTTCTAGATAGCGTGTTGCTACTTTTAAATTTAATTTGTTATCATCGATTACTAAAATTGATTTGCCATCAGCATTGAAAAACTCTTTTTTCTTTTTTTCGGTAACATATTCATCAAGCTTACCAATTCCTTTTTCATCAATTATTTTTTGAGTAAATGAAACTGTAAATTTACTTCCATTACCACATTCACTTTCAACCTCAATTTTACCTTTTAAAAGATCAATCAACTTTTTAACAATAGATAGTCCCATGTTTTGGGAATAATTCATATTTTTAGAAGTATCAAATAATTTATCAAGTTGTTCTCTAGAAATACCTACACCAGTATCTTCGACAGAAACAACTAACTCCATATTTTGATTTTTCTTAGTAGCTAGAGCTGTTACGGTTATTGTTCCACTTTCGGTATATTGAACAGCATTAGTTAAAATATTTAATAATATTTGACGTATTTTACTACCGTCACCAAATAATTTTCTAGGTATATTAGGATCAATATTAGTTACCAATTTTATTTTTTTCTTACCAATTCTTTCTTTTGTAAGTCCAAATAAATTTCTAAACAATCCTACAACATCATATTCTTTTTCATTTTTTTCAAGAACACCAGCTTCTATTTTAGAAATATCTAATATTTCATCAATTATTTCTAAAAGATTATTGCTTGCACTGTTGATGTTTCCTATATCCTCACGAGCTGTAAATGAAAGATTTTCTGACAGCGCAGATTCACTAAGTCCTATAATAGCATTCATTTGTGTTCTAATTTGATGGGATATAATAGCTAAAAACTCTGATTTAGCATTATTTGCTCGTTCAACTTCTTTTAATGCACCTTGTAACAAATTATTTTGTTTGCGCATATATTCGGCATTTTCAGTAACGTTTTTAGTTAAAATAATAATTCTATTTTCACCTTTGCTAGTTAAGAAAAATATTGAACTCTCTAACCATACAAATTCTTTGGTATTAGCTAAACGATATCTGACTGAACGAGGTTCAAGGTTTTCCTCTAAAATTAATTTTTTAAAATTATTAAATTCTATTTCCTTTAAAACTAATTCTTTGTCTTCCTCATTAATGTATTTTTCAATTAATTCTTTTATCCAGATTTCATAACTACCACTAATTTCTGAGCCAAAATAATTAATATTTTCTTTTAAATTTTTAAGATTAAATTCACCAGTCGTCATATTAATATTAATTTCATTATCATATGATGTAGTAGTAATTTGATTTAATTGTTTTTCACGAGCTTTTATATCTTTAGCTTGAATAATTAATAAATGTTGTTGCTCATATTCTTTGCTTACATTTGTTACTGAAATAATTTGATAACTTATCTTTTTCTCAACAAATGGATAGATTTTAACTCTGATTCGGATAGGATTTTGGCCATCTAAATAGTTATATGAAACCATTTGACTAACAAATTCATCTTTTCTATTCCAATTACGAAGTTCTTCTTTAATAATCGGATTTTTAAAAATATCATTTGTTAACTTTAATCCTTCTTCTTCAGTTTCGATATTATCAATATCTAAAACTGCCTTTATGTTTTTAGTCATATAAACAACTTTTTTATTACTGTTATCATACATGAAATAAGCAGTATTAGAATTTTCCATAAGGGAACTAAATAGCTTACCCCTATATTTTAATTCAAAGAAATTTGCTTCATTTCTAAAATGCATATAAATATATAACAATGTAATCAAAATTATAAACACTACAAACATAAATGAAAGTTTGTCCGAAATAATAAAAATGTTTAAATCGCTTAATCCTGTATAATCATAAAGAAAATACACTCCAAGCAGAATCAATAATATAATAAATATTTTTGACATTTGTTTCATAACTTCACCTACTTATCCTTAGATATTACAATTATACTATATGTGACAGCAATTTTCAATAAAGGTAATTTATGGCTTTACGCCGTCTTAACATTTTTATCATATTTTTTAATGTTTGGTACGTTTATATATTCTTCATTGCACGCTTTTATAATCATATCTTTAAATTTAATATCTACGTTATCTATGTCCTTTAGAGGAACTTTTCTAATTTCATAATAATTTGAATCGGAAAATCTTTCAAGTTCTTCGCCACCTAATTCAGGTGTACCACCAATAATTTCACATCTAAAAAAATTAGTAATTCCTTTTTCGTCTATATCTTGCCCTAAATAACCATTAATTTTAACATCAACAGAAAACTCTTCTTTAAGCTCTCTAATAACGGTTTCTTCGATGGTTTCATTTCCGTCAAGTCCACCTCCAGGGATCGCATAATATTCTTTTATTGTTCCGTCTTTACCAATTTTTCTTCTAAACATACCATAAACATAATCGTTTTCAATAATAATCCCCCGGGAAGTAATTCTTTTACTCATTTAACTTGCTCCATTTCTTTTAATAATAATTTTGCTTTAAATGTTATCACTTTCAAAACAAACATGTGGTACTTCGTAGAAGAACTCACGTTCTACGCATTGTGTCGTTGTTGGTTCCATTATCGGAGGGCAGCCTTGACCCGGCATTCCAAATCCCATTGGTTCATTTTGTCTAGGCACGCGCCCAATTTGTCTATCGTATAACATATAATAATCCCCCTTATCTATTGCTATAATATGTAGATTGGGGGTTTTTGAATATGTAATTAGCCTTTAAATGGCATTTTAAAATTACCACTTTGCATTTGTTTCATCATAACCTTCATTTGTTCGAATTGTTTAAGTAATCTATTTATTTCCTCAACACTACGTCCAGATCCTTTAGCAATCCTTATTTTACGACTTGCTTTTAGAATCTCAGGATTTTTTCTTTCACTTGGTGTCATTGACAAAATAATTGCTTCAATGTGGGATAAATCTTTAGGATTAATTGAAATGTTATTAAGTCCCATTTTAGCTGCTCCGGGTATCATTTTAATTAAATTTTCAAGTGGTCCCATCTTTTTTATTTGATTTAATTGATTCAAAAAGTCTTCCAAATCAAATTTACCCTTAGCCATCTTCTTGGCTACTTTTTCTGCTTCTTCTTGATCAATAACTCCTTCAACCTTTTCAACCATACTAAGAAGGTCCCCCATATCGAGGATACGACTTGCCATACGATCAGGACGGAACTCTTCTAAGCCATCCATTTTCTCACTAACCCCAATAAATTTAATTGGTAGCCCCGTTAAATGTTTAATTGATAAGGCAACCCCTCCTTTGGTATCACCATCTAATTTTGTTAAGATGGCACCCGTTAAAGGTAGTTTATCATTAAATCCATTGATAACATTAATGGCGTCTTGTCCGGTCATACTATCAACTACTAAAATTATTTCATTTGGGCTAAGACAATCATTAATATCATTTAATTCTTTCATTAATACTTCATCAATATGAAGTCTTCCTGCTGTATCAATTAAAACATAATTGTAATTGTTTTCTTTAGCATAATTAATAGCATTTTTAGCAATTTCAACCGGATTACCATTACCTTCTTCATAAACAGGAATATTCAATTCTTTGCCTATTTGTTTAAGTTGGTCAATAGCTGCTGGACGATATACATCACAAGCAACTAAAAGTGGTTTTCGGTTTTCCTTTTTTCTTAAATGAAGTGCTAATTTACCTAAAGTAGTAGTTTTACCACTACCTTGAAGTCCTACAAGCATTAAAACAGATGGATTACCATTTATAACTAAACCTTCTTGAGCCCCACCTAGCAATTCAACTAGTTCTTCTTTTACAATTTTAACAAATAACTCACTTGGATTTAGACTCTTTTTAACTTCCTCACCCAAAGCTTTTTCTTTTACATTATTTACAAATTCTTTAACAACTTGATAATTAACATCAGCTTCTAAAAGTGCTAATCTAATTTCTCTTGTAACTTCGTTAATATTCTCTTCAGATATTTTTCCATAACCCTTTATCTTATGAATAGCATTTTGCAGTCTATCCCCTAAATTTTCAAACATTTTATCACCTTTTTTAATTATACACTATTTTAGTTTTGAATAAAAGAAAAGGTGCTTACAACACCTATAATTTATTTATAACATCTTTAATAACAGCTACTGATTTTTTGAATTTTTTCTTTTCTTCATCAGTTAAAACCATTTTATTTACTCCAGACACACCTTTTTGATTAATAATAGAAGGCATACCAATATAAATATCGTGTTCTTTATTATAAGAAGATACTGTTAGAATCGTATTTTCATTACTTAAAATAGCATTAGTTATTCTAACTAAAGACATACCAATTCCGTAATAAGTTGCATTTTTACGTTTGATAACATCATAAGCGGCATTTTTCACTTCATCTTCAAATTGCTTTAATTCTTTAGGTGTTAAATATTCAGAGATTGCGCTGCTTCCAATAAACGCATTAGACCAAGGAACAAATTCACTATCTCCATGTTCACCTAAAACATAAGCATGAACATTTTTGGGATTTATTACTAGACGTTCACCAATTAAGTATCTTAATCTCGCAGTATCTAAAGTAGTTCCAGTCCCAATAATTTTTCCTTTAGGAAATCTAGAATGTTTTTGAGTTATATAAGTTATTACATCAACTGGATTGGTAACGATTAAAAAAATTCCATGAAAATTAGTTGCTAATACATTATCAATAATACCTTTAACTATTTTTTCGTTTTTATGGATTAAGTCTAATCTACTCTCACCTTTTTTTTGAGTAGCACCAGCACATATACAAACAATAGAAGCATTCATACAGTCAGCATATGTTCCAGCTTTAATATTAACCTTTGTAGGTGAGAAAGGAATACCATGGTTAAGATCCATGGCTTCTCCGATTACTCTTTCTTCATCAATATCAATTAAAACTATATCAGTTACTTTAGTTCTTTGGTTAAGTAGGGCAAAAGCATAGCTCATTCCTACGTTACCACAACCAATTATAACAACTTTGTTTTTCATCCTTGATTCACCGTCCATTTGTCAACAATATCAGCATTAGCACTATGAGGCTCTGGTGATGGAGTTTGTATTTTAACAATAATTGGAACTTTAAACGCACGGCCAAACGCTACACAATTACCAGCTTGTAAACTTTTTTGCTTTTCAACAATTTCAGCACTAATATTTGGCAACATTTTTCTAATATATTCAAGATCTCTTGGATGGTTCATTTTAAATATTAAAAAATTACTACATTGAGATATAACTGTTTCAGAAATTTCAACTGGTCGTTGTGAAATTAAATTAAGAATCATTCCATACTTACGACCTTCTTTAGCAACACGCTCAAAAATATTATATCCTAACAGATATGTATCATTATCATTTTGAACGTATCTATGGGCTTCTTCTAAGAAAATGTGCATTGGAACAGATGCTCTATCTTTAAGACTCTTAGTAAAGTCGAAAAATAGCTTTGTGAATAGTTTTGTAATAAACTTGGCAAACCAATCCTCAACATCTTCTAAATTAAAGTTAACAATTTGTGCTTTTTTACCATTCATTGAGACTAAGCTAGCAATATAGTTTTCTTTACTTATATACTTATCAAACTTAAAGAACCTAGCATATTCACTAATAGCAATAGAATGCAGTCTAACTTTTAAAGTTATTGCATTACTAAATGATTTTTCATTTCTTAATAAACCTTCAGATATTAATGTAAATTCCAAAGCTTTTTCTAAATCTTCTAAAGAATATGGAATTGTTTTTGACGGAATATGTTTTTCAACATCTTCATTAATAAATTTAGTAATATATTCAGTTAAAAGAATTGATTCAGTAAAGTTTCCAGCTGTATCAATCGCAAAACATTCACGAAACTTTCTTATATATCCAATTCCTTGAACTGGAGCATCCATGTTAAACTCATTTGTACTACAGTTTGCTAAAACAGAAAAAACATCGTTTCTTTTACTTGCTGGTGTTTGGTTTGTATATAAAATTGTCATTATTGCTTTAGCAATTAAATGATTTTTATATTCTTCTGCATCTGTACTTTGTTCAGCAAAAATCTTAACTAATTTTAACATTCTTTCTATTATTGGCAGCTGACCGTGTTCATCCGCTGATAGTAATAAAGCAAGCTCATCGACTCCGAGAAGCCAAATAGGTATTTGTAATATATTAGCGTTTTCTTGATTAACATTAGTTGTATAAATCTTAAAATTAAAATTAGGATTAATCTGGTTTATTACCGAAAAAGCATTATGGTATTCGCCATAAGCATCAAAAACAAAAAAATTAGATTTAAAAGGTACAACATTTTTATTAAAGAAAATGTTTTGAAGCATTCTTGCAACACCATATGATTTACCACTACCACTATTTCCAAAAACTGCCATATGGTTACTAAATAATTCATTAACATCAACGTGAATTGGATAATTATTATATAAAGGGGAATACCCAAGTAAAAAACTAGACTTAGTTTCCTTTCCAATAATTAATGAAACTTCCTCTGGTGTAATAATTCTAATTGACGAATTTAAAGTGGGTTTTCTAATTACCCCACCAATAAAATTCCCATCTATAATTTCACCTAAAAAATGAATTTTTATAATTTCTTCACTAATATCTTCAATTTCTCCCAATACTTTTTTGTTTTCATCTTCAAACATAACGTGCAAATTCATTAAATTAGTTGCTAAAGGTGCTCCTTCTGCAATTTTAGCATGGGCGACATTATCACTTATATAAACAATTTTTCCAAACATCGTATCAACCTTCCATTTTAAATTATATCATTTATTTTTTCGCGTATTACATCATCAACATCATTTGTTAATTTTTGTATTTTAATAGCTTTTTCATGTAATTTTAATTTGCTTTCGTAATCATGCAATTTCAATTCAACATCTTTTAATTGTTTATGAATCGCATTACGACTAACACTATAATTATCACTAATTTCTGATAAACTCAAGTTGTTGAAATAATAATCTTTGAAATACAATTGTTGTTTTTCTGTTAATAAAACACCATAATAGTCATAAAGTATATTTAGATATATTCGCTCATCCATATTATGAAAACAGCTTTCCAAGTAATATTATTATGGCTATAATAATATAAAAAAGCGTAAACCTTTTTCTTTTATATAAAAAATGATTATTATATGCCATAATTACAAACAATAATATAAGTAGTGTATCAACAATATTCATGATTTTTGGTTCTCCAATTGCCATAAATAAGAATACTACCATAAAAAAGGAAACTAATAGTTGAGCCATTAGGCCAACTCCTTCAGTAAATGTTAATTCATCAATTTTTTTCTTCATACTTCACCTCAAGCCAAATCTTTAAATAATCCATATATATATTTTTCAATATCGAAAACTTTTAAATCTTCTTTTCCTTCACCAAGTCCAACATATTTAACAGGAATACCAACACTATCTTTAATTGCTAAAACTATACCACCTTTAGCAGTTCCATCCAGTTTAGTTAACACAATACCTGTAACATTTGTAATTGCATTAAACTCTTTTGCCTGACTAATCCCATTTTGACCTGTAGTAGCATCTAGCACAAGCAACGTTTCATGGGGTGCATTTGGAATTAAGTTATTAATTACTCGATTCATTTTTTCTAATTCTTTCATTAAATTAACTTTATTTTGTAGTCTTCCAGCTGTATCAATTAAGACAACATCATAATTTTCCTCTTTAGCTATTTCTAGTCCTTCATAAATAACACTAGATGGATCATCATTATCATTATAAACAACTTTAGTGTCAACCCTTCTGCCCCATTCAATTAATTGTTCAACTGCCCCAGCTCTAAAAGTATCACCAGCTACTAGCAAAACCTTTTTATTTTCATTAATTAGTTTATGTGCAATTTTACCAATTGTTGTTGTCTTTCCAACACCATTTACTCCTACAAAAAGGATAACCGTTGGTCCTTCTTGATTATAATTAATTTTATTTACAATAATCTCGTCATTAACATAAAGAATAAACATTTCATCAATAATAACTTCGTTTAAATCTTGAACATCAGTAATTTTTTCTTTTTTAACTCTTTTTTCTAAATGATCAATGAAGTTAATTACGGCATTTACTCCCATATCAGCACCAATTAAAACTTCTTCTAATTCTTCAAAATATTCACCGCTAATTTTTTTATATTTATTAGATAACTTATTTAATTGTGACGTAAAATTGGAACGAGATTTCTCTAAACCTTTATCATAAACATGAAGTTCTTTTTTTAGGTTATCATCTTTAATGTTAAACATTTTTTTAAAGTTATTTAACAAGCCCATATTTTATCACCTAATATCATTTTACAACACATTTTAGTAAATTACTAGACAAAACAATAAAAAAAGGTTATAATTATATAGTTAATTTTTTTAAAACTGAAGAAAGGAGTTATTATGAAATTTTTTAACAACGAAGACACTAAAATATTCGCTCTTGGCGGATTAGGTGAAATCGGTAAAAATATGTATTGTGTAATGCATAATAATGAAATTATTATAATTGATGCGGGTGTAACATTTCCACAAGGTGATTTAATTGGAATTGATTATGTTATTCCAGATTTTACTTTTTTGAAACAAAATGAAAGTAAAATTAAAGCCTTGTTTATAACACATGGTCATGAAGATCATATCGGTGGTATACCATTTTTATTACAATCGGTTAATATACCAGCTATTTATGTACCTAATCAAGCAATTGGGCTGATTAGAAAAAAATTGAATGAAAGAAACATTCAGTACAAAAATCTGTTTGTCTATACTGAAAAAGATAAAGTCAAATTCAAGAATATGGAGGTAGAGTTTTTTAAAACAACTCACTCAATACCAGATTCTCACGGAATTGCAATAAATACACCAAACGGAACAATTGTTGCAACAGGAGACTTTAAATTTGATTTCACTCCGGTTGGACCAATGGCCAATTTACATAAAATGGCTACACTTGGAAACAAGGGTGTATCACTATTATTAAGTGATAGTACAAACGCTTTAAATGAAGGTATGTCAATGAGTGAATCACGAGTTGATGAGGCTCTTGGAGAAATTTTCAAAAGTCATGATGGGAGAATTATTGTTGCAACATTTGCTTCTAATATTTATCGCGTAAAACACATTATTGATACGTGCAGAAGAAATGGTAGAAAAATCGCTATTTTCGGACGTAGTATGGAAACAAACATTGAAATATCAATTGAAAGTGGTTACATTAAAAATAATGATTTATTTGTAACCCCAAGTGAGGCTAACCGTTTACCAGACAATAAAATTTGTTTGTTATGTACAGGAAGTCAAGGAGAACCACTAGCAGCACTTAGTCGTATTTCTAATGGAACACACCGACAAATTCAATTAAAAGATGACGATGTAGTAGTCTTTTCATCATCAGCAATTCCAGGTAATGCTGTTAGTATATCAAGAACAATTAACAAACTTTATTTAAAGGGAGTTAAAGTATATACCAACACACTATTAAGTGATATCCATACATCTGGACACGGTAAAGCTGAAGAATTAAAATTAATGATAAGATTAATGAAACCAGGATATTTCATGCCTGTTCACGGGGAATATCGTATGTTAAAGACACATGCTGATCTAGCAATAGAATGTGATGTTCCAAAAGAAAATACCTTTATTTTAAGTAATGGTGAAATATTATCGTTATATAAAGGTAAAGTCACTAAAAATGGAATTGTTCAAGCAAGTGATGTTTATGTAGATGGTAATCGAATCGGGGATATTAGCAACGCCGTTATGAAAGATCGTCAAGTCATGGCGACAGATGGAATTGTAGTTGTTATTGCCAATGTTGATACATCTAAAAATATTTTACTTAGCAATCCAAATATTACAACACGTGGATTTGTACTAGTTAATTATAATTTCGAATTATTAAAAGAATTGGAAGAAATTTCTAAAAAAGCAATTATTTCAAAATTAAAAGACCGCATCAATTATGCTGAAGTAAAACAAGAAATTATCGGACAATTAGCACCATACATATATGATAAGACGGGTAGAAAACCAATTATCTTACCGGTTATAATGAATATTAAGGAAACTAAATAGTTTCCTTTTTTTTAAATAAAAAAACGAATAAAATACTTCATTTTACTCGTTTTAACTTTTTTATAAATTACTGTCCTAAAATACAGCGAACTGAACTTCCAAATCTTTGTGAAGATAATACTCGTTCAACTCCTAAAAAATAAGAAAACATACCGCGGCGCCAAGCATCAAGATCATCACCCGATGATGTCCACCAATATCCGTGCGCTCCGACGGCTTCCAGATTATTTTCATAATGACGGTTACCAGTAGGTAAAGCATTGAATCCATAATTGCCTGTTCCATTCCAAAGTGGTGATGAAGCTTTTAACTTAGATCCTGCTGTTCCTCTATAGTCTCCTGCAAGTTCCCAATCTGTTAAGTTTGTTTCAGGGTCTACAGTTGCTTCTAATTTTTTCCATTCATCATCAGTTGGTATATGCCATCCGCTTGGACATATTCCCGGGTTACCTTCTGTTGGTGTTGCGTCCATTACCGCTCCCCATTGGTAAAGTACTTGGATTGGCTCTTTTGTCCACCACGTTGCATGATTTCCCNNTCCAGTTTCGGTATATTTTATATTCTCTGCCATCCAACATTGTTCCCCAATTTTAACAGTTTTATAACTACTTTGATCACGTGAGTCAACTAAAATATCGCCGCAAGTTTGAAAAGGTTGTACCGGTACTTCACATTTTTCTTTTGATTTATCAGATAATTTAACTTCACTTTCATTATAACTTTTTTCTACACAATATTTTCCATTGTGAAGTGCCAGTCCTATTTTCCCATCTTCATTTACAATGATTGTCCCATGTTGTGGTTTTTCATCATTATATTCTAATTTATAATCACCCAAATTTGATGTTTCAACACCATTTGTATAATTAAACGTAACTTCTTCTAAAAGATTATCGCCATTTTTTCTATCTTGATAATTTGTGTTTACGACATCTATTATTTTGTATGCTAGGTTTTTAAACTTATTTTTTTCACCATTATTTATTAATTTAATAATTTCCAAAACAGCAATAACTACAATTATCACTAGTACTAAAACAAGCAACAATGTTTTAACCATTTTTAAATCTTTTTTCTCCATGATATATTTCACTTTCCTTTACCTTATACTTATTTTATCATATTTAAAAACAATGTCTACCTCTATAAAATATAAACCTTTTATTTTTCTATATCTATTTTATTACCTTTCTTGTTGTAATCATTAATAATAATAAATATATAGATAATAATACCCATTCCGCTAATAAATAAACCCTTTTTAAACAGTGGAGCTTCGTATTTAATTATAATCTCATATTCCCCTTTATTAATTGGAAATCCTATAAATCCCTCATTAACTCTCTCATAGCTAACTTCCTCGTTATTTAATGTTATTATAAAACCTTTATCATAAGGAATAGTTGTAGCAAAATAGCCATCATTATTAACAACAATATTGCCTGAAATATAGTCCCCTTGAGTTTTATTCATATTTACTTCCATTTTGTCAATTTGATTAGAGATAGTTTTGATATCATTATAATCTAATACATAAGTTTCTATATTATCTATTTCATAAACGCCTTTAACAAATTCAATATTTAATTTATCGATAACATCATTGGAAGACAAGACATATTCAAAACTATAATTGCGATTGTGATAAATCCATTGCTTGCAAGTTAAAACATTTTTTATTTTGTTAATACTTATTGCAAGATCATCCCTATTACATCCGGGATTATTTAACATATCAAACCTAATAATTAAAATTTGATCCTTTTTTAAATTTGTTACATCTAAGTTTATGTAATCATTTTTATGCGCAACAATATTATACTTACCATCAATTAATTCCACTTCAATATCGTCACCTATTTGGCCTCTATAATCCAATTCTATTTCATCGATCGAACTAGGTAAATCATAGTTGGTGTTTTTATCTACTACAACACCATGCAGTAATGCTTCTAAATTATAAGGATAATCTAAGTTTTTATAATCTTGAATACTCATAATTTTATTAGTTGCATAACCTAATGAAAAAACATTCTCATTTTTATATATTTTAAAATCATTAATATCATTTAATAGTTCATATCCATTTGGAGCGTCATTACTAGTTCCAATATATTTAATACCCATTAAAGTTTGAAACAAAATATTACTACTTTGAGCTGTAATAACTCGATTACGATAAGGTATAGCATTTTTAAAAACTTCGTAATAAAAATCGTTATAATCATTATTATAGGTTGATGAATATAATGAAGTTTGAAAATATTTTGGATGATATATTTTATTGGACGTCGATAAAGTCGCATCTAAATTATTAAATCGGTAATAACCAGAATCTTTTTCAATCGTTTCATTTATCAACTGTGATTTTATTTCTTTAAATTCTGATTCAAATCTTTCTTCAGTCACAAAATTTTCACCTGAACTAGAAATAATAGAATTTAATGTAACAATAACCATTAATGGAATAATAAATATCGTTTCCTTCTTAGTTTTAAAATATAAAAATAATGCTGAAAATAAGACAATCAAATCTATAAAATAAATAAAAGTTTCTTTATTCATTTTAAAATTAAGAAGTCCAACAATAACCGTTATTACAAATATAGGTAATAACTTTACTCTCCTCTTTAAAACATTACTAATAAACTTAGTTATTAACAATCCAATAAGTGGTGCAAAAGGGATTAAAACTTTATATCTAACATATAACATTCCATTTAACAAATAAACAAATATAGGAATAAAAAAGACAATTGATATCATAAGCGATAACAATATTGTTTTTTTTTCTTTACTAAAAAAACCGTATATTAAACTAACTAAACTTATCATAGTAAATCCCAAAGAATATGGATTATATAAAAGAACATCAGAATTAATTTTTGGAATAAACAGAGATAAAAAATCAATGTTATTAACTGTTTGACCACGACTGTTTAATATTATGCCAATAGTTGGTAGCAACAATACCCCCGCCATCAATACTCCAACTAGCATCAATAAAATTAACTTCCCTAACTTTAAAGTAAAGTTTTTAAGATTAATATTATCTATATTTAATATTTTATATATGCCATAAATACCGATGACTATAAGTCCACCAACACTATAAAAATAACTAGTCATAATAAGTAAAAATATACTTAATATTAATAAAGATTTTTTATTATCTTTAAAATATTTATCAATTCCCATCAGACCCATTATTAAAAACGGCATATAATTAACAAACATAATATGGCGATGACTATGAAAAATAATTGGATTGGCTAACATAAAAACAAAGGAAGTTATAAAAGCAATTTTATCACTAACACCATTATTTTTAAGCCATTTATAAAATAGATAAACACCTAATAACACAATTATTATTGAACTTATAACAATATAATCAACCATTTTTACAAATGGTAATAAATATGATATTAAAACGATTGGACTAAGTAATCCGTAATAAGAGAAATTATATATATTCTGGCCAGCCCCTAAATTGGGTGCATAATTTGGAAATAAATTTCCTGTTTCATAAAACAGCGTTCTAAAATATTCCGGAAGGGCCCAGTGTTGACTTAACCAATCTGTCTCAGAACCATAAAGATTATTCGAACCTTTAATCACAAACATTATTGTTAATCCCACTATAACTAAAATCAATAAATATAAATAATCTTTCTTTTTCATACAACACCTCTTAGTCAATTATACCATATTTTATATATTACTTAATGAAATTTAAACATAAAATTACCAAATATACGACTAATTATTGACAATTAAAAAATATGATATATAATAGAGATAATTTATGAACTTAGACATTTTAACGCAGTGGAGGATGATGGTTTTGTCTAAATATGTTAAAGAAATAATGAGTTTACCAAACTTAACTGAAAAAGAAACTGAAAAGTTAATTTCCGAAAAAAACAAAGGGAAAAATTATGCAAGAGAAACTTTAATTAAAAACAATCTTAAACTAGCAATTAGTTTAGCTAAACAATTTGAAGAAGATATTAACTTAAGCGTTGATGAGTTAATAAACATAGGCTCAGTTGGATTAATTAAAGCCGTCGACACCTATGATGGTTGCAATCACAGCGAGTTTAGAAAGTGTATGTATTTATACATTAAAAACTCTTTAGATATTTATTTAAACGCTCTTAACAATCAAGGTAATAACTTATATGGTAATCATCATGATTTGGAAGAAAAAACAGTACAATATAATGAAGATACTACTTTTGTTGAACAAGAAATATCAGAAGATGAAGTTACACCATTCAATGCAGATTCATTTGATATTTTATTAAAAAATTTCAAACCTAAACAATATAAAAAAACGAGATAATCCTTATAAAATGTAACCTATAAGAAGGACTAAATAAAAAAGAGAGTCCAACTTATAGGTTTTAATTTGTCTGAATGTTATAATTATGGAAAGTGGTGATGATTATGTCTAAAGTATTATTTACAGATAAACAAGTAGAAAAATTAAGTAAGAATAAATGGATAAAAAAGGTAAGTAATAAAGCTATAACTTATACCGATGAATTTAAAATTAAATTATTAAAAGAAACAGAAAATTATAAAAAGTTCCCTCAAGATATATTTAGGGAATGTGGAATAAATCCAGATATTATGGGAGACAGAAGAATTGATTGTTGTGCTTGGCGTTGGAGAAATCAGTATAAAATTACTGGAGAAATAAAAGATACTAGAAAAGATATATCAGGTCGACCTAGAATACATGAATTATCAGATTCGGAAAAATTGAAACGAGTGGAAGCTAAAATTAAACTTCTAGAAGCTGAGAATGAATTGTTAAAAAAAAACGAAATGATAGAGCTGGGACTTTTAATAGAAATCAAATCAATATCAAATTTGAAACAATAAAATATGTAATTGATAAATATGAACTTAAAGGGCTGCTAACTTATTTATGTAATTGTATAGGTGTTTCTAAATCCGGATACTATAATTATTTTCAAAATGAAGAAAAACGAAAAATACGAGATGAGAAAGATAAACAAGATTTTGAAGTAATACTAAAAGCTTATAAATTTAAAAACCGTAAAAAAGGAGCTAGACAAATAAGAATGGTTTTAGAAAATGAATTTGGAATTATTTTTAACTTAAAAAAGATAAGAAGGTTAATGAGAAAATTCGGGTTAAAATGCCCAATTAGGCAAGCGAATACATATAGAATAATGATGAAAGCCACAAAAGAACATTCTACTTGTGAAAATCTCGTTAATCGCATTTTTAAAACGGGAATACCTTACAATGTCTTAACGGATATCACTTATCTGATTTATGGCAATAATAAAAAATGTTATTTATCAACAATAAAAGATGCAGAAACAAATGAAATATTAGCTTATTATATAAGTGAATCACTAGAATTAAATATTTCTTTAGAAACTGTAAAACGACTTCATAGAAATAAAACGGTTACGTTAAGCGAAAATGTTAAACTTCATTCTGATCAAGGAGTTCATTATACCAGTCCAAAATTTCATACATTAGTTAAAAAATATAGTATTCAACAATCAATGTCTAGAAGAGTTAATTGTTGGGATAATGCTCCACAGGAATCTTATTTTGGCCACATGAAAGATGAACTTAATCTAGATACTTGTTTCACATTCAGAGATGTATGTAATGAAATTAAAGATTATATTGAATACTATAACGATTATAGATATCAATGGAATCTAAAAAAGATGACTCCTGTTAAATACAGAAATCATCTTCTAGCTTCCCTTGCTTAAACTCTCTTTTTTATTTAGTCCTTGACAAAGGGTTAATTTTATTATAAGGACTTCTCGTTTTTAGATCCTATAATATTAGGTGGTAATACGTTATTTTATGGTGTCCAAATAACAACATTAGCACTAGATTTTTTATTCAGTAACCAATCCCTTGTAGCTTCGTTCTTTGTGTAAATAGTAAGGCCTGCGGGAGTATAATTGAACATTTGAGAATAAGAGGTTACTTTATCGAAGGTTGCATTTCTTACATCTAAACTGGTTAAACTNNATATAGTACATATTTGTTACATTTGCAGTGTTGAAGCCACTTAGATCTAAACTGGTTAAACTCGATAATCCTCGAAACATAGCGTACATAGCTGTGACATTTGAAGTATCAAAACTACTTAGATCTAAACTGGTTAAACTTGACATTTCAAAAAACATAGCGTACATAGTTGTGACATTTGAAGTGTTGAAGCCACTTAGATCTAAACTGGTTAAACTCGATAATCCTTGAAACATAGATGACATAGTTTTGACATTTGAAGTATCAAAACTACTTAGATCTAAACTGGTTAAACTCGATAATTCTCCAAACATATAGGACATAGTTGTGACATTTGCAGTGTTGAAACTACTTAGATCTAAACTGGTTAAGCCTGACATGTGCCTAAACATACTATCCATATTTGTTACTTTTGTGGTATTAAAGCTACTTAGATTCAAACTGGTTAAACTCGACATTCCATTAAACATAGATTCCATATTTGTTACATTTGTGGTATTAAAGCTACTTAGATTCAAACTGGTTAAACTAGACATATAATAAAACATATAGTACATATTTGTTACATTTGTGGTGTTAAAATTACTTACATCTAATTCGACTAAATCGTACATATAACTAAACATAGATTGCATATTTGTTACATTTGATGTATTGAAATTACTTAGATCTAAACTGGTTAAATTTGACATATATCTAAACATATATCGCATGTCTGTTACATTTGATGTATCAAAACTACTTAGATCTAAACTGGTTAAACTTCTCATATCAGAAAACATTTGAAACATATTTGTTACATTTGTGGTGTTAAAATTACTTACATCTAAACTGGCTAAACTTGACATTTCAGAAAACATATAGGACATAGTTGTTACATTTGCAGTGTTGAAGCCACTTAGATCTAAACTGGTTAAACTCGATAATTCTCGAAACATATAGGACATATCTGTGACATTTGCAGTGTTGAAACTACTTAGATCTAAACTGGTTAAACTTGACATTCCAGAAAACATAGATCCCATATTTGTTACATTTGTGGTGTTAAAATTACTTACATCTAAACTGGTTAAACTCGATAATCCTCGAAACATTGAACTCATATTAGTCACTTTAGAAGTATTGAAATTACTTACATCTAAACTGGTTAAACTAGACATATCATAAAACATATAGTACATATTTGTTACNNATCTAAACTGGTTAAACTTGACATCCTATAAAACATACTTTGCATATTTGTTACTTTTGAAGTGTTAAAATTACTTACATCTAAACTGGTTAAATTAGACATATAATTAAACATACTTTGCATATTTGTTACTTTTGAAGTGTCAAAATTACTTACATCTAAACTGGTTAAATTAGACATATCATCAAACATACTATCCATATTTGTTACTTTTGATGTATCAAAATGGCTCACATCCAAATTGGTTAAATTAGACATATAATAAAACATACTATCCATATTTGTTACTTTTGATGTATCAAAATGGCTCACATCCAAATTGGTTAAATTTGACATATGTCTAAACATATATGACATATTTGTTACATTAGAGGTGTCAAAATGGCTCACATCTAAACTGGTTAAATTATACATATCAGCAAACATACGATACATACTCGTTACATCGGAAGTATTCAAGTTACTTGCATCTAAACTTGTTAGTTTATTTAAATAATAAAACAAATGTGAAGAATTAGGATTGGCATATACTTTGCTACCATCACCACCAATTGTTAGTTCATATAATCCATTACCATCTACATCGTGATACCATGATATTACTGAATTATTTTCCTTTTCCGATACATCTTTTGCTGAACCAACTATGGCATCACTTGGTACATTAGTTGTGGTAACAAACTTTATACTTTCAATTTGGTTTTTTAAAAGACCTGTCCTTAAAAATTGTGCTGTAGCTGACCCACTCGTGCCTTGCATTAA
>LFRM01277560.1_pt1 | contig 18837 bp, 10 predicted proteins | sample 618341 | NCBI WGS metagenome assembly LFRM01 (sample SAMN03654438, study PRJNA283298) | anaerobic digester metagenome | isolation source: pool of bioreactors CSTR01a, CSTR02a, and CSTR03a thermophilic anaerobic... | place: Denmark: Kgs. Lyngby | collected 2014-05-21 | reverse complement strand
ACATATAGCAGGCGCAGGAAATGGTGGGTTTCCGTCATGGTGCCCACGGTGGATTTGCGCCCGCCCCGGCTGGTGCGCTGTTCAATTGCCACCGTGGGTGGAATGCCGTAAATGGCGTCCACATCGGGCTTGCCGGCCGGCTGCACCACGGCACGGGCATACGCATTAAGCGATTCCAGGTAGCGGCGCTGGCCTTCGTTGAACAGGATATCAAAAGCAAGCGTGGATTTACCCGAACCCGATACCCCCGTAATGACGGTAAAGGTATTGTGGGGGATGTGGACATTGATGCTTTTCAGGTTGTGTTCGCGGGCATTCATGATGTCGATTTGATCGGGCCTGGCCGGGCTGCTGCGACCTTGCTGGCGCAGGGCGGTTCCCAGATAGGCCGGAGAGGCCTCATTCAGGCTGGCTGGTGCAGGGGCGAGTATGCTTTGCTCATACTCGCGCAGGGCCTGCCCGGTACTGGAGCTGGCATGCTGCATGACTTCGGTCGGGGAGCCCTGGGCCACAATCCGGCCACCGGCTTCACCGCCATCGGGGCCAAGGTCAATGATCCAGTCGGCCGCCCTGATCACATCCAGGTTATGTTCAATAATCAGCAGGGAGTGACCGGCGGCCAGCAGTTTGCGGAAGGCGCGCATCAGGCGGGCCACGTCATCAAAGTGCAGGCCGGTGGTAGGTTCGTCAAACAGGAACAGGCTGCCTTTCTTGGCGACCTTGGCGCTTGAAATGCCGCTGCGGGCTGCCGTGGCCAGGTGACCGGCCAGTTTAAGGCGCTGTGCCTCGCCGCCCGAAAGGGTGGGAACCGGCTGGCCCAGCGCAAGGTATTCCAGCCCCACATCCGAGAGTGGCATCAGGCTGGTCTGCACATCGCGCAGCCCCTTGAAAAACTCCAGGGCCTCGTGCACGGTCATGGCCAGCACCTGGTCAATAGAGGCTTTGCGTCCCAGATGTTCTATGGTGACCTCTAGTATTTCAGGCCTGAAACGTTTGCCATCACAATCGGGGCAGCGCAGATAGACATCGGACAGGAACTGCATTTCCACATGCTCGAAACCGGTGCCGCCGCAGGTAGGGCAGCGTCCATCTCCGCTATTGAAGCTGAAAGTACCTGCGGTATAGCCGCGCTCGCGCGAAACCATCGCCTGGGCAAACAGCTTGCGGATGGCATCAAAAGCCCCCACATAACTGGCCGGGTTGGAGCGGGCGGTTTTGCCAATGGGGGACTGGTCCACCATGACCACATCGGCCAGCTGTTCGGCGCCCAGCAGGCGGGTAAATGGTCCGGGGGCTTCGGTAGGCTTGCCAAAATGCTTCAGCAGTGCCGGATGCAAAACATCCTGGATAAGGGTGGACTTGCCTGAACCGGATACACCGGTAATGCAGACCAGCCGGCCCAGAGGGAAGGAGACGTCGACATTCTTCAGATTGTTGGCCTGCACGCCTTCAAGGATCAGTTTGGGCGTGTTGTCGCTAACCGGGATTGGGCGCGGCGATTCCACCTTCAGTCTGCCGCCCAGGTACTGCCCGGTAAGCGAAGAAGCCGAGCGCAATTGTCCGGGCGTACCGTCAAAAATGATTTTACCGCCGCGTTCGCCCGGGCCTGGGCCAATATCCAGAATCCGGTCGGCGGCCACCATCACTTGCGGGTCGTGTTCAACCACTACCAGGGTATTGCCGGCATCGCGCAGGCGCAGCATGACTTCAATAATACGGTGCATATCACGCGGATGAAGGCCAATAGAGGGTTCATCCAGCACAAAAAGCGTATTCACAAGAGAGGTGCCCAGCGCCGTTGTCAGGTTGATGCGCTGCACTTCGCCACCCGACAAGGTTCGGCTTTGGCGGTCCAGGCTTAAATAACCCAGCCCCACATCGCAAAGAAATTTCAGGCGGGTGCGGATTTCGGTCAGGACCAGGGTCATCGCGGCATCGTTTTCACCGCCTGGCTCCAGTTGACTGAACAAGGCATGTACCCGTTCAATGGGCAGCTGCATCAGGTCATGAATGGCCAGGCCGCCCAGTTGGTTAAGTTGTGATTCGCTCCAGGTAGCCCCCACCGGCTTGAAGCGTTGGTAGTTACCAGTCAGCGGATTATCCTGGCGGGTATTGCCCAGGCGCCACAGGTTGGCATCAGGCTTCAGGCGTGAGCCATGACAAGCCGGGCAGGGTGTGTAGCTGCGGTACTTGGACAGTAAAACGCGCACGTGCATTTTGTAGGATTTGGTTTCCAGCCAGTCGAAAAAGCGTTGTACCCCGTACCATTGGTGTTTCCAGGCCGAGGTGCCGCCTTTCCATTCAGGGTCGCCATAAAGGACCCAGTTTTTTTCCGCCTGGTTAAGACTGTTCCAGGGAGTGGTGGTACGAATGCCTGTTTTTTTGGCATATTGCATCATTTCGGTTTGGCATTCGCTGTAGCTGGGGGTTTGCCAGGGCTTTACGGCCCCTTCTTCCAGTGACTTGTTTTCATCGGGAATCACCAGGCCAAAATCAATGCCCATGGCCCGGCCAAAACCCCGGCAGGTTTCGCAGGCACCCAAGGGGGAATTGAAGGAAAACGTGCTGGGCAAGGGGGCGGAATAGGTAATGTCACAGTGGGCGCAATGCAACTGGTCACTGAATTTCCAGGTATGCAGGGGGGTGTTTTCGCTATCCAAGGCGTAAATGGAGCAATGCCCGTTGCCGTATTTCAGGCAGGCTTCAAGCGCTTCCATGACACGCGACACTTCAGCATTGGAAAAACGTAGCCTGTCTTGCACTACATGCAGCACGCGCTGGGATTCGGAAACCGGTTTTTCTTTCTTTTTCTTGTCTTTGACAAGGCGGCTTACCGTACGGGTTTCTTCAGCATGAATCCGGGTATAGCCCTGTTGCTCCAGATAGTCCCTGATTTCTGTTTCAGAATAGTTAAGCGGCACAATCACCGGGAAGGTAAGCACCAGTCGTGGGTCGTTGGCAGTGGCGGACAGGCTTGCCAGTGAATGGTAGATGCTTTCCGGGTTGTCTTTTTTTACCTCACGGGCACAACAGCGGCAATACAGGCGGGCTGCCCGGGCATAAAGCAGTTTCAGGTGATCGTTCAGTTCGGTCATGGTGCCCACCGAGCTGCGTGAGTTGCGTACAGGGTTGGTCTGGTCAATCGCGATGGCGGGCAAAATGCCTTCGATGCGTTCCACCTGGGGCTTGTCCATGCGGTCCAGGAACTGGCGCGCATAAGGAGAAAAGGTTTCTACATACTTGCGCTGCCCTTCGGCATACAGGGTATCAAACGCCAACGAGCTTTTGCCCGATCCGGACACCCCGGTAATGACGGTGAACTCTCCAGTGTTGAAAGTGACATCGAGGTTTTTAAGGTTGTTCTGTCGGGCACCGACGATCTTGATTTGAGAACTCATGTGAATGGATACCGTTATGCTTGAATGCTTTGGGGCGGATGGCCGAAAATTTTCAGGGTAAAACAGGATACTGTTCAAATATCCAGATCCATTATATGACGGCTTTGCTGCCAACGTCATGAAACCCTGCTGCTGACACGAGTGAATTGTGCCTGAATGGGAGGCCTGAACTGTTAAACTTGGCATTTGGGCAACTAATTTATTGGATAGGCGGAGTATGTCAGGCGAATCATTACAACATGCGGCTTTGCCGCTAGGCATTACCATGGGGGATGCGGCCGGTATTGGCCCCGAACTGGTCGTGAAACTGTTCGCAAACGGCTTGCCGGCACCGGCGGTGGTGTATGGTGATGCGGGCAGCCTGATCAGGGCGGCCGGTTTCCTGGCGCTGCCCCAGGTGCATATACAGGAATTTGCCAGTATTAATACCTATCTTCAGGCAAACCCGGCCATACCGGGTACTGTTGTCATGCCCGTTATTAACTGCGCACCGCCCATTCCGGCCAGCCTGCCCTTGGGCCGGGTTAGCAAAGAAGCCGGACAGGGGGCATATGCGTATCTTTGCCAGGCTATTGATGATGCCATGGCCGGACAAATTGCCGCCATTGTGACTGCACCCTTGCATAAGGTTTCTTTAAAAATGGCGGGGGTGAATCATCCCGGGCACACCGAAATCCTGGCGCAACGCTCGGGGGCGGGGCATGTGGGCATGATGCTGCTTAACGACGAACTCAGGGTCCTGCTGGTCAGCATTCATATCCCGCTGTCTGCAGTGCCACAACAGGTTACCCATGAAAATGAATGTACTGCCATCCAGCTTGCGCACCAGGCCTGTCGCCAGTTGGGGATCGCCCAGCCACGTATTGCCGTGGCCGGCTTAAACCCGCATGCCGGAGAAGAAGGACGTTTTGGCCAGGAAGACGTCAATATTATTGCACCCGCCATTGCACATATGCGTGAACAGGGGATAAACGTAAGCGGCCCTTACCCCGGAGACACTATCTTTATGCGGGCCCGCAAGGGTGAGTTTGATATGGTGGTGGCCCAATACCATGACCAGGGTTTAATTCCCGTGAAATATCTGGGCGTGGATAACGGGATTAACGTAACCGTTGGCCTTCCTTTCATTCGAACCAGTGTTGATCACGGCACCGCTTTTGATATTGCCGGAAAAGGTATTGCCGATGAATCTTCGTTGCGGGCTGCCTTTGAACTGGCCATGAAAATGAAAGTGACTCCCGAATAAACAGGTGGGAACGCATAACTGTTGTTTTGTATGAACGGTTGAAATGTAAATACTTGTTTGACTTGGGGGGGGCTATCCATGCGCATTACCTCGCTTCTATGTGGGAATACGCAGGACTTATTTAAATTTTGAATGACTGGCTATTTATTGATAAATATGCTTATTTCAAGTACACTAGCAGGCTAACCAATTTATCTGGAGAATCTCATGGCTGAAATCAAGCGCGTACGTCGCAACACTCTTGAGCGCCGTTGCCTGGGTAAAGCTTTCAAACGTTTGTTTGTCAGCTCACCAAAAGGCGTGTTCAAAATGCTAGAAAAAGTGAAACGTGTTTAATGCCTTCCTGGCATTAAAAACGTTTTGCCCGTATGGCAAAAATTCAAGGCCGTTGTCACGCGACAGCGGCCTTTTCAATGTAAAGCCCTGGCTTTTAATGTCAATTACGCATTTTACGATTCACTACACGTTGATCATCATTAACATGGCAAACTAACGCATCGTTTGGTTTAGCAGCCATTAATAAAAAGCAAAATCGTTATTTATTTTCAGCCATGACAGATAATCAGTTTTCTTTTACTGTATTAACACCGACCTATAACCGTGCGCATACCTTGTTGCGCGCTTACGAGTCGCTGTGCAATCAGCATTTTAGTGATTTTGAGTGGCTCATTATCGATGACGGTTCTACCGATAATACCCGTGAGTTGATAGAGCAATGGCAAGAGGTCTCACCCTTTCCCATACGCTATGTCTGGCAAAAGAACCAGCACAAAAAAACGGCCTTCAATAACGGGGTGAAGAACGCCTGGGGGCGTTTGCTGGTTGTGCTTGATAGTGATGATACGCTTACCCCTGATGCCCTTAGCCAGATGTGGGCCTGCTGGCGTTCTATTCCTGCCGAGCAGCGTGAAGGCTATATTGCCGTTACCGGTCTGTGCGGCCGCCCCGATGGCAGCATTGTTGGCGATAAATACCCTGAAGACGTCATGGATATGACATCCATGGACATGACTTTCCGGCATTCCGTCAAAGGTGAAAAGTTTGGCTGCATGCAAACAGAGGTGCTTAAGTACTTTCCCTTTCCTGAGAACATAGACGGGTTTGTGCCGGAAAGCATTGTTTGGCGTGCCATTGCCCGTAAAGGCTATTTAACACGTTTCGTGAACCAGGTTTTTCGGGTTTATCATGAAACCGCTGGCTCCTTGTCTGAAGAGGGAGCGCAAACAGGCAAAAAACATGCGCTGGGTCTGTTGTTGCTGGCGCGTGATACGGTAGTAGAGTGCCTGCCTTGGTTCAGATTCCAGCCCGCTTCTTTTTTAATGGCTGCCGCCCGTTATACCCGTTTTCGTCTGCATTTGCGGGCAGGGGGCGTTCAACTGCCCGGTTTGGCCCATTTGCAGGGGCTGATGCCAACCTTGCTGGTGGCATCCATGTATCCTGTTGGTTTGTTGCTCTATCTGCGCGATAAAAAGCTGCATTAGTGCAGGGTTGGGGGTGGCGGGTTGCTTTCGGGCTCGTCATCGCTGTCATCGTCATCGTCCCAATTCTCTTCATCATTGGGTAACTCTTCATCGTTAATGGCAAACGGCAGCATTTCTTCCAGGGTTTCGGTCCATTGCACTTCTTCGCCTGTATAGTCAATGCGAATAAACCGGATGTTTTCCTGGTCGGTTAGCTGGATGCCCCACAGGAACTCACAGGCATAAACCTCTCGTTGCCCGTCTTCAAGGCCACCTGCATTGCCCAGCAGTCGCGCAGACGGGCCACCCATCTGGATATGAACGATCTCTTCATCTTCCGCTTCATCGTTAATGTCCAGTGGAATGCCGAACATCACCCATTCAAAGCCGTCTTCAGAGACATCCACTTCGGCCAGCACCGGCTTGCCCATATAGGCGCTAAGGGCATCGGCGGTTTTGCCAAGGAGTTCCAGTTCGTGTTCAGTAAAGGTAAGCATGTTTATCACTATAGGGTAAGCGTGGATTCAATCATTTGATTGTACTGGATTTTTAACGAGTGCCTAAGTGCTTGACCAATTTCACAAACGGACAATATGGCAGGAAATGGCTACAATGAGTCCTTTTCATATTTACGCATATAAAAATGGCCCAATACGTTTATACCATGAACCGAGTCGGTAAAATCGTGCCCCCCAAACGGCAGATCTTACGTGATATTTCCCTGTCTTTTTTTCCGGGCGCCAAAATTGGCGTCCTTGGCCTGAACGGCTCTGGCAAATCAACCCTGCTTAAAATCATGGCCGGTGTTGACAAGGACATCGAAGGCGAAGCCATTCCCATGCCTGGGCTGAATATTGGCTATTTGCCACAAGAACCCCAACTGAACCCCGGGCACACAGTTCGGGAATCGGTGGAAGAAGGCTTGGGCGAGGTGTTTACCGCCCGTAAACGTCTTGATGAGGTTTATGCTGAATATGCCGAGCCCGATGCCGATTTTGACAAACTGGCTGCCGAACAGGCCGAGCTGGAAGCGATTATCGCGGCAGCGGCAACCAGTGGTGCCGATGACATTGAGCATCAGATGGAAATCGCGGCCGATGCGCTGCGTTTACCCGCCTGGGATGCAAATATTGGTCATTTGTCGGGTGGTGAAAAACGCCGTGTTGCGTTGTGTCGCCTGTTGCTGTCCAAGCCAGACATGTTGTTGCTGGACGAGCCGACCAACCACCTGGATGCGGAAAGTGTGGAATGGCTGGAGCAATTTTTGCAGAAATTCCCGGGTACCGTGGTGGCGGTAACCCACGACCGGTATTTTCTGGACAATGCGGCGGAATGGATTCTTGAGCTTGACCGTGGCCATGGTATTCCCTGGAAGGGTAACTACAGTTCCTGGCTGGAACAAAAAGGCAATCGCCTGCAGCAGGAAGAGGCCGCCGAGTCTGCACGCCAGAAAACCATTAAAAAAGAGCTGGAATGGGTACGCCAGAATCCCAAGGGGCGCCAGGCAAAATCCAAGGCGCGTCTGGCCCGATTCGAGGAATTGTCTTCACATGAATACCAAAAGCGCAATGAAACCCAGGAAATCTTCATTCCCGTGGCAGAACGTTTGGGCAATGAAGTGATTGAATTTGTAAACGTCAGTAAGGCATTTGGCGATCGATTGCTGATTGATGACCTGAGCTTCAAGGTACCGCCCGGTGCTATTGTGGGTATTATCGGTCCTAACGGGGCCGGTAAATCCACCCTGTTCCGCATGATTGCCGGGCAGGAACAACCTGATTCCGGACAGGTCAACATTGGCCAGACCGCCAATATTTCTTTTGTTGACCAGTCACGTGAAGCCTTGAGCAATGATAAAAACGTTTTCGACTTTATCTCCAATGGTGCCGATTTACTAACGGTTGGAAAATTTGAAATGCCGGCCCGTGCCTATCTGGGACGCTTCAATTTCAAGGGTTCAGACCAGAACAAAATGGTTGGGCAATTGTCGGGCGGTGAACGCGGACGCCTGCACCTGGCTGCCACGCTGATTAAAGGTGGTAATGTCCTGCTGCTTGACGAACCCTCCAATGACCTTGACGTGGAAACCCTGCGTGCCTTGGAAGATGCGTTGCTGGAGTTTGCGGGCAGTGTGATGGTTATTAGCCATGATCGCTGGTTCCTGGACCGGATCGCTACCCATATTCTGGCTTTTGAAGGAGATTCGCAGGTGGTGTTTTTTGATGGTAACTACCAGGAATATGAAGCTGACAAAAAACGTCGTCTGGGTGAAGAAGGCGCCAAACCCAAGCGGATTCGCTATAAAGCATTGAAGTAAATTTCAGTGTGTGTCAAAAACACCGGATATTTGAAAATTGATACAATTTACACAGTAAATCTATAGCCAAAACAGTAGTATTTTGAGAACCTGTAAGTAACAGGATAATGTTTTAATTGTTGAATCTTTGGCCAATGCCTGAAGGAGTCTAAAATGAAGATGCAAAACGTAAGCAAGGTAATGTTGGTTGCCGTTGTGGCAGCCGCCTTAACCGGTTGTGGCAACATGAGCACACGCGATAAAAGCACGATTGGTGGCGCAGCCATTGGTGGTGTTGCAGGTGCCGTGTTAACGGGGGGCAGTGGCTGGGGTACCGTTGGTGGCGCCGCAGTAGGTGGTGTGATTGGTAACCAGGTTGGTAAATAAACACCCACAAGTGCCCGATAAACAGGTAAGTTTTTGACTTGCCTGTTTCAAGCCAGGAACCCGAGCATTTTTGAATGTTCGGGTTTTTTTTATTGGAATTTGTTTTGAATAATGTTGTTGATTTGACAAAAATGTTAAGAATTGACAAAAGTGTGTTTTTTAATCTAAATAAATAAGGCTGTTTTCATTTAAAAAATAATAATGTTTGACATTCTTTTTGAAATTTTCAGGCAACTTGTTGCATATTGAACAAGTCATTTTATTTTTTGCATACATATATGATATTAATAAAAATATTTATTCATTTAATAAAAATAAATAATTAGCAATTTAATGGGTTTTTGTTACTGCATTGTAAAGTATTGCAAATTGAAAAATATCCTTACATTCACTACAGTCGATCCTCAGCAATACCGGTAACAGTTTGTTTTCATTATGAAAGTACTTCCGGAATGAGTTGCTGACAGTCAAGGTGCTGGCTCCTCTTGTGTTTGTGTTTAACTGAAAAATTATTTGCAGTTCTAACCAACCAATCACCGCCGGCAGATACATCAATTTGAAAGGATCGGTTGTGAATCGTATATATAAAAGCATATGGAATGAACAAACAGGAACTTATGTCGCTGTTTCAGAAAATGTAAAAGCAAAAGGCAAGCGAAGTGGTTCATCAGTACTGGCAAGTGCAATTTTAGCGGTTACCGTAGGAGCCTATGCTCAAGCACAAACAGTGAAGGTGGGTGATGAGGAACCGGTGAATGGAAACCGTATTGTTTTCTCAAGTGATACCGGAACCATCGATGGTTTAAGTGGAACATTTGATATTGCCGATGTGAATAACGCAAATTTGGCGGTAACTGCCGGCCAGTTGAATACTGTTAATCAGGCAGTAATTAAAAATGCTGATGATATTTCTGCTTTGAATGGTAGGGTAACAACAGCTGAAGGCGAGATTGATGTCTTGCAGACAGGCTTGGGTACTGCCAATACAAATATTTCTGGTTTAACAACCCGAGTCACAACAGCTGAAGGCAAAATTGATGACTTGGACACTGGCTTAAGCACCACCAATAGCAATATTTCAGGTTTAACAGCTCGTGTAGGCGAAACTGAAACAGATATTACAACCCTGCAAACAACACTCTCTGATTTGGGTGTTTCAGATACTTTTTCAGGCATCAAGTATTTTCGTGTAAATTCAGATAAAGACGACGCTTCAGCGACTGGTGTTGATAGCGTTGCAATTGGTCCTCAAGCGGTATCCTCAGGCCTAAACAGCGTCGCACTTGGCTTTATGACTCAAGCGCAAGCAGAAAATGCTTTTGCTGCAGGAGTAGGTGCAGTGGTAACTGCAGAAGGCGGAAGTGCCATTGCTTTGGGTGATGGTGCTATTGCTGGCGGTAACGCGCCGGGTTCAGGCGGAACGGCTGCCGTTGCTATTGGCCGTAACAGTGTTGCCAGTGGTAGCAGTACGGTGGCATTGGGTGATGATGCCAAGGCATCAGGCAGTAGCGCTACAGCATTGGGTGCTAAAGCAAACGCGGCAGGTGCAAATAGTATCGCTTTAGGTGGGGCACAAGCCAATGCAGAGGGTTCTTTTGCTGCCGGTTTTGGGGCTAGTACGGGAGTGAAAAACAGTATTTCCCTGGGTACCGGAGCCGGTGCTGGAGTGAATGCTGGAGATGCAGATGATAGAGAAGGCCTCATCGCCATTGGTACCAAGGCAGGTCAAAATGTAGGGGGTTCTCAAAATATCGCCATTGGTGCCGGTTCTGGTAGTGATGTCTCCGGGTATTTCAACGTGGCGCTTGGTCAGAATAGTGGAACCAACTTGGGTGTAGGTAGTGACTCTGTTGTTTCTATCGGTCGTGAAGCTAATCACAATGTTGTTACCACACTTGAACATGCCGTTGCTATCGGTAGTTATACAAAGTCAGCAACAGATTCGGTCGCTATAGGTCATTCAGCCAAATCGGCTAAAAGTGGTGTTGCCATTGGTTATGACGCTAATGCAGCTGAAAGCGCGGTTGCTTTGGGTACAAATGCAAAGGCTACAAGTGGAAGCGTGGCTTTAGGTTTAAATTCAGCTGCCAGCGCGCTGGATTGGGCAGGCTCTTCGTATCTGACAAATCAGGCAACTCCTGGTTCAGTGGTATCTGTTGGAAATCGCAACGAGGGTGGCGGTGATGCCACATTACGTCGTATTGTTAACGTCGCCGATGGTGCAGCAACAAGTGATGCGGCAACAGTAGGGCAGTTACACAAAGTACAGACAGAAGTTGCCGGTTTGATAGGTGGAGGTGTATCAGTTAATGCGGAGGGTTCTTTTTCTGATTTTACAGTAAAAGACAAAGCAGGTAATTCGCATACGTTTGGCTCAGTTGCAGAAGGTTTTGCCTTGTTAGCTAATGGTACTATTCAGCTTTTACCAGCGACAGCGGTTACTTTTGTGAGTGATACCGATAAAAGGATTGCTGGCGTTGCCGCAGGTATTAATAACGAAGATGTAGTTAATGTAGGGCAACTGAAGCAAGCGCTTACTGAAAATAAAATTCAGTACTTTCATGTTAACTCTAGTATAGATGCGAATAAAGGTAGTAATGGTGCTGCGGGTACAAATGCGATGGCTATTGGCCCTAATGCGAGCGCGGGAGGCGATTCCTCAATCGCATTTGGACATGATGCGAGTACATCTGCAACACAGAGTATTGCTATTGGTAATGACGTAGATGCAATCGGTATAAAATCGACTGTCATTGGTAACTCAGGCACAATGGCTACCCATGAAGGCGGAGTCGCCATTGGTGAGAATGCGCACAGCTATGGTGAAAACTCTATTGTTATTGGCACGGGAGCACGATCTCACTTGGAAGATTCTGTGGTGCCCAATCACAACACCGTTGTTATTGGTACAAGTGCGGAGGTTACAGCGGATAATGGTACTGCCATTGGTATGGACGCAGTGGCTACTGATGAACGTGCCGTGGCACTTGGGACGACAGCACAAGCTCGTGGTGAAGACTCATTGGCCTTTGGCAGCAATGCGGTGGCTACTGGCGTAAGTTCACAAGCTAGCGGTACTGGCGCAAATGCCAGCGGTTTAAATGCGCAGGCCAGCGGTACAGGTGCCAGTGCCAGTGGTTTTAATGCTGTCGCTACAGGTACAGGTGCCGTTGGCTACGCCACGGATGGTATCGCCATGGGTACGGGGGCCGTATCAGGTTTTAGCGATCCTTATAATCAAGATACGGCGCGCAATACGGCAGGAATCGCAATAGGTAAAGCATCATTGGCTGATGAAGAACATGCCTTGGCCTTAGGCGTTGAGGCAAAAGCCCGCGCCAAATTTGCTACCGCTATCGGTGATGGTGCAGAAGCGACTGTCGCCGCTGTAAATGGATTGGCTGTTGGTACTGGTGCTCGAGTCAGTGCTGAATCCGCTGCTGCATTCGGTAGTGGCGCTGGAGCTACTGCACTGAATGCAACCGCTCTTGGTCAAGGCGCTCAGGCAACACATCAGGGTTCTGTCGCTTTGGGCAGTGGTTCGTTTACTGCTGCTGCAGTCAATACCCCAAATTTGTCTATTGATAAAGAAACTTATAATTTCGCAGGTACTAATGCGACATCTACCGTGAGCGTAGGTGGCGATGGTGTGGTGCGCACCATCACCAACGTAGCGGCAGGCCGCGTAGCTGCGAACAGTACTGATGCCATTAATGGCAGCCAGTTGCATGGCACTAATATGGCACTTGAGGCCTTGGCCGATGACCTTGATACAGCGGGCCAAAGTGTGGCTGATGCGCTGGGTAGCGGTTTTGGCTATGATGCTGATAAACATCAAGTGACAGGGTCATTCACTTTAAACGGTAATGCAGGTAATAATTTTACTACCATACAACAAGGCCTTGAGCATGTGGCAAAAGGCTGGAACGTTGGAGCGAACGGCCAGACGGCTGCTAATGTCGCGCCCGGTGGTTCAGTTGATTTCAGCACGAGCGATGGTGATATTGTTATTGCCCGTAACGGTACTAACCTGACTTTCGGTTTGTCGGATGATATTGAAATAGGCAACAGCATTACCGTTGGTGGCCCGGGTAACCAGACTGTTATTAATCAAGGTAACGTAACGACCAATAATCTGACGGCCACAGGTGAAACCAGGCTGGGTGATAAGTTTGTTGTTAAGAATGATGGCACCGTTACTTATAACAATACAGAAATTGCCAACAAGAATGACGGCCTGAGTTTTGCCGGAAATACCGGTGGCAATATTGCCAAAAAGCTGGGTGATACCACACCATTGACGATATCGGGTGCATTGGCAGGCAGTGAAGCAGTTACTGGTGCCAATTTGCGTGTGGATAGTGACGGCAATAAGTTGAATCTCGTAATGGCTCGCAATCTGACCGACCTGGATAGCATTGCCATTAATAATGGTCCGGTTATTAATAACCAGGGTATTAATATGGGTGGCAAGAGAATCACCGGCCTGGCTCCCGGGATTGATGGTACTGATGCTGTTAATGTGGACCAGCTTGAGGCCGTTGAAACGATTGCAAATAAAGGCTGGGATATTAGTGCTAATGGTAGTGCCGGTGCCAACGTGGCTCCTGGTGGTTCGGTAGATTTCAGCAATACTGATGGCAATCTTGTTATCACCCGTGACGGTACAGACCTGACATTCAACCTGGCGAATGAACTTACAGTTGGAGACACCATCATCAAGGGTGACAGTATTACCACCAACAATCTGACGGTTGATGGCAGAACGCAGTTGGGTGATAACTTCATTGTAAACGAAGATAATAGCGTTACTTACAAAAGTGCAGAACTTGCTAATCTGAATGATGGCCTGAGCTTTATGGGCGACGATAGTAACATTGTTACACGCAAACTTAACGAAACCCTGGGCCTGACCGGTGGTGCAGATACTGGCAATCTGTCAGAGAATAACCTTGGTGTGGTTCAGAAAGACGATGGCAGCCTAAGTATTCAGCTGGCTAAAGATCTGGCTGGATTAAACAGTGCAACCTTCAAGGATGATGCCAATACCACGGTTATTAACAGTAGTGGTTTAACAATTACAGATGGTCCAAGCGTAACGGTTGGCGGTATTGATGGTGGCAATAAACAGATTACCGGCGTAGCCAGTGGTCTGGGAGGTATCAATCTTGCTGATGCCACGGGTGATACGCTGACCAATGCAGCCAATATTGGTGACTTGCAGAAAGCAACCAATAACCTGACAACAGCAGGCCTGAACTTTGCCGGTAATACCGGCGATGAAATCCACAAAGATCTGGGCGAGATCCTGAATATTGTGGGTGGTCTGGATGCCGCTAAGGATGCTTCCGATGCCAACATTCGTGTTGACAGTGAAAACGGTGAGCTGCGCATCAAGCTGGCGACCAGCCTGACCGATCTGGAAAACATCCAGGTTGGCAAGGATGGGGTTGATGGTATCGACGGCACGATTGGCGTGAATGGCAAGGATGGGGCGTCAGTGGTCCTGAACGGCAAAGATGGCTCGATTGGCCTGACCGGTCCAGCGGGTGCCAATGGTGAACCGGGTGCCAGCGCCAACATTAGCGTGAAAGATGGTGCGCCAGGCCTTGATGGTAATGATGGTGTAAATGGTGAGAGTAAAACGCGCATTGTTTACGAGAAACCGGATGGCATGACCGAGGAAGTGGCTACGCTTAATGATGGCCTGAAGTTTGTAGGTGATGATGGTAATACCGTTAGCCGCAAGCTGAATGAAACCCTGGGCCTGACCGGTGGTGCGGCTGCGGCTGATTTGACCGGTGAAGGTAATATTGGCGTAATTCAGAAAGATGATGGCAGCCTAAGCATTCAGCTGGCTAAAGACATTGATCTGACTGAAGACGGCAGCCTGACAGTGGGTGATACGGTTGTTAGTGATACCGGTCTGGTAGTGCAGGATGTGACTGCCAATCCGACAGCAACGACCAAAGTGGAAGCAGGCAAGATTGAGCTCTTTGCCAATCCAACCGGCAGCCCGGCCAATACCATTGCGATAGATGCCAGTACAGGCGATATCACAGGTTTAACCAACCGTGATCTGGTGGCGGATGACTTTGCCACAGCAGGTCGTGCTGCGACAGAAGAGCAGCTGGCAATCGTGAACGAAACAGCCAATAAAGGCTGGAACGTAAGCACGAATGCAGATACAGCAAGCTCTGAAAATGTGGCACCGGGAGAAACGGTTGATTTTGACAACACCGATGGCAACATCGTGATTGGTCAAACCGGCACTAACCTGACCTTTGATCTGGCTAAAAACATCAAGGTTGATAGTATCAATGCGGGTGGTACTCTCATCAACAGTAATGGCTTGAGCTTTGTTGATACAAATGGGGCTCAGTTACCTAATACGGTGTTCATTAAACCGGATGGCATTGACATGGGCGGTCGTAAAATCACCAGCCTGTCAAAGGGTGAAATAAGCGCAACCAGTACCGATGCGGTCAATGGCAGCCAGTTATCATTCCTGGCGGATTCGGTAAAGAATATTTTTGGTGGCGATGTAAGCTTTAACTTTGAAAATGGTACTTTCACCAGTCCGACTTACACTATTAATGGTGAAGATTATTCAACCGTGCAGGCGGCTATCGATAAGTTGGCCGAAGGCTGGAAAGTCACGGTTAGCGATCCGTCTGGTTCCAACCCAGGCACTGGCGGCACTCCAGGTACAGGTGGTGGTACGTCTGGAACCGGTACGGGAGGTTCTTCTGGCACAGGCACTGGTGGTCCTGCGGATATCCTGCCCGGTGACCAGTTAACCCTGGTGGGTGGTGACAATATTGATATTGTTCAAAAGCCGAAAGACAAAGGCAATGTTGATATTGAAATCTCGGTTGACCCCAACTTGGTGGTTGATTCTGTCACGACCGGTAAAACAGTGATGGATGATAGTGGCGTCAAGGTTGGCGAAAACGTCAAGCTGGGTGATACAGGCTTAACCATTGTGGGTGGTCCTACCGGTGACTTGGCCTTTACGGCTGATAAAGTTGATGTGGGTGGCAATAAAATTACCAGTGTTGCCAACGGCACTATTGCTGCTGATAGTAAAGATGCGGTTAACGGTGGTCAAATTCACAATATTGGTGAATCGGTTGCCAATGCCTTTGGTGGTGGTTCCAAGGTGAATCCAGATGGAACAGTCAGTGCACCAAGCTATACCGTTGGAAACAACAATACAGTGGTTAACAACGTAGGTGATGCCATTGAAGTGTTGAACCAAGGCTGGACACTGAATGCGGGTGGCAATGATTCGCAGGTTCAGTCCGGTGACAAAGTCAGTCTGCTGAATACCGACGGCAATATCGTGATTACGCAAGTGCTGGGTAGTGCCGAGGTGAACTTTAACCTGAATGACAAAATTACCGTAACTGAAGTGAATGCAACAACCGTTAACGCAACGACGGTTAATGCCACGACCTTCCAGGCAGGCAATACGATTGTCAATAACGGAGGATTGTCATTTGTTAACAAAGCGGGTGAGCAGGTGGGTCCAAGTGTTTCTTCCAGCGGCATCAATGCGGGTGGTTCAACCATTACCAACGTGGCTGCCGGTGTCAATGATACTGATGCGGTTAACGTTGGGCAGCTTAAAGGCGTAGCCAATAATCTGAACAACCAGATTAATGCGGTGCGGGGTGACCTGAAACGTGTTGATCGCGATGCCCGGGCAGGGACTGCCTCGGCAGCGGCCATGGCCAACTTGCCACAGGCTTACTTGCCAGGCAAGAGCGTGTTTGCGATATCAACGGCAGGACACCGTGGTGAGCAGGGTTATGCGGCTGGTTTGTCAACTATTACTGATAACGGTAAATGGATATTGAAAGGTTCGGTTTCTGGTAATAGTCGTGGTGATGTGACTTACGGTGCAGGTGTAGGTTACCAGTGGTAATTTTGCATTAGTCATGAGCCATGGCCTGAACCACTCACAGTGATGTGGGTGGTTCGGGCAAGGAAACGTTTAACTATTAAGGAAATATGAATGAAACTTTTTCAATATAAAACAAGTATCGTTGCGGTAGCCGCAGCCTTGGTATTAAGTGCATGCGGTACCATGAGCAATGTCAGTAAAGATGGCACGGCCGATGAGCTGGTGTGGCCTAATGTGAGTTCGGTCAAGTTTGATAATGATCAGGGTACTTTTCCGGTACTGGGCGCGCTTGCCCAGGTTCGTGAGGGAGTTACCCGTGACCAGCTGTATTACCTGATCGGCCGTCCTCATTTTGCGGAAGGTTTCCGGGTGAAAGAGTGGGATTATCTGTTTTACTTCAATACCCCCGGACAGGGCGTTAATAACGTGAGTACATGCTTGTACAAAGTGCTGTTTGATAACAACCTGATTGCACGTAACTTTTACTGGAAACCGGTTACCGAAGGTTCGGTTTGCCCGGATGGCCAGCAGCAGGAAAGTTATACCCTGAGTGCGGATGCGCTGTTTGCTTTTGATCGTTCAGACCTGAGCCATGTTACAGAGGGACGTGCTGAATTGGCCAAGTTGGCCAGTCATCTTAAAAGCCGTCAAAACCTGGCGTCGGTAACCGTAGTGGGGCATACCGATCGTTTGGGCTCTGATGCCTATAACCAGAAGCTGTCGCAAGATCGGGCGGTAACCATTGCCAATTACCTGGTTGCTCAAGGTGTTCCGGCAAATTTGTTGCAGGCACGTGGCGCTGGCAAGTCTCAGCCAGTGGTACAGTGTGAGGGAAGTGGAGCACAGTTGATTCAATGTCTGGCCCCTAACCGTCGTGTTGAAATTAATATCCAGCAAAAATAACGGTATTTTCCAATGTTGGCCGGATTGATCTCCGGCCAATCAAAGGCCGCTGCAAGCTTGACGTTTGCAGCGGCCATTTTTCTGGTAACTTGTTATCCTGCCTGTTTGTTTTTATCTTCCTGGGGCATTTCAATTTTAACTTCAAGTACTTCAAGGGTATCTTTGCGATCAAGATGAACCTTGATGTCATCAGCGTTGATTTTGATGTACTTGGAGATGACCTCAATGAGCTCTTTTTGCAATGCGGGCAGGAAATCGGGCTCGGTGCTGTCTGCGCTGCGTTCACGCGCAAGGATGATTTGCAACCGGTCTTTGGCTACACTGGCTGAAGACTTTTTTTCTCCAAGAAAAAACTTGAGGAATGACATGTTATTTCCCCCCGAAGAGTCGTTTCAGAAAGCCCGGTTTTTCGTATTCGGTAAAGCGCAGGGGTTTTTCTTCGCCCAGGTAACGGGCAACGATATCCTGGTAGGCTTCGGCTACATCGGTGTCTTTCAGATGGATGGCGGGCATACCCGCGTTGGACGCCTGAAGCACGGCCTCGGATTCGGGAACGACACCAATCAGCTTGATGCGCAGGATGTCTTCAATGTCTTGCAGGGAAAGCATTTCGCCTTCTTCGACACGTTTGGGGTTGTAGCGGGTAAGTACCAGGAATTCCTTGACGGGCTCCTGTGATTCTTCGGCGCGTTTGGACTTGGCCGACAGAATGCCCAGGATACGGTCGGAGTCTCGAACGGATGAGACTTCGGGGTTGGTCACGACAAGCGCGTCATCGGCAAAATAGGCAGACATCAAAGCACCGGTTTCGATGCCGGCGGGAGAGTCGCATACAATGTATTCAAAGCCCATTTTTTTCAGGTCTTCAAGTACTTTTCCAACGCCTTCTTTGGTAAGTGCATCTTTGTCACGGGTTTGTGAGGCGGGAAGGATAAACAGGTTTTCAAGCTGTTTGTCTTTGATAAGGGCCTGGTTAAGGGTGGCTTCTTCCTGGATCACGTTGACGAAGTCGTAAACAACGCGGCGTTCGCAACCCATGATCAGGTCCAGGTTGCGCAGGCCGACATCGAAATCAATCACGACGGTTTTGTGGCCACGCATGGCCAAGCCTGCAGAAAAACTGGCGCTGGTAGTGGTTTTGCCCACACCGCCCTTACCTGATGTAACGACAATAATACGTGCCATGAAAAGATATTCCTGTAATCTTTAAGTGGTCATTATCTTACCGCATAATGACC
>LFRM01392282.1_pt1 | contig 18856 bp, 16 predicted proteins | sample 618341 | NCBI WGS metagenome assembly LFRM01 (sample SAMN03654438, study PRJNA283298) | anaerobic digester metagenome | isolation source: pool of bioreactors CSTR01a, CSTR02a, and CSTR03a thermophilic anaerobic... | place: Denmark: Kgs. Lyngby | collected 2014-05-21 | reverse complement strand
CTCGCAAGGAAATTCAATTTTTGGCGGTTGTTGCTCAGTTACTTCAGTCATCTCAACTCCGAGCTTTTGGCTCTAATCAGTAGACCACTTGGATAAAGTGATCTATGCGCCTATTCAGATATTACTAGGCAGCGCAGTGATGCATGCAGCTGCTCTAGCAACATTCTTTCTTAGTTAAATAGGCTGTAAAAAAACATGCGAATACTATCGAAGATACGGCTAAAGAAACCACCCTCTTCAACATCTTGCAATGCAACCAAGTCAGCGGTGTGCATGACTTCATCACCTAAGCGTACTTCAACCACACCTAAACGATCACCTTGCTTAACTGGCGCAATAACACTCTCGTCCAACACCATCGCCGCTTTCATTTTCTGCACTTGACCGCGTGGTAAGGTTAGAGTTAAGTCTTCGGCTAAACCCACTTTAACTTGTGATTTTTCGCCCTTCCATACTTTACTTTCAGCCAGCTCTACACCTTTACGGTAGAAAGTTTTGGTTTCAAAAAAGCGGAAACCATAGGTCAATAGCTTTTGTGTTTCTGCCGCACGCGCCGCTTCACTGGATGCGCCAAATACAACAGAAATTAATCGCATATCATCACGTACAGCTGAAGCCACCAAGCAATAACCTGCTTCGTCGGTGTGGCCTGTTTTTAAGCCATCAACGGTTTTATCACGCCAAAGCAATAAGTTGCGATTAGGTTGCTTAATCCCATTCCACAAAAACTCTTTTTGCGCATAAATTGCATAATGCTCAGGGTCCTCATAGATAATCGCTCGCGCTAATTTTGCCATATCATGCGCTGAAGAGTAATGCTCTTCAGCCGGTAAACCTGTCGCATTCATAAAGTGTGTCGTGTCGAGATGTAAACGACGTGCAGCCGTATTCATCATGCCGGAGAAAGCTTCTTCACTACCGGCAATATGCTCGGCTAAGGCAACACTGGCATCGTTACCGGATTGAATAATAATGCCATGCAACAAGTCATCGACAGACACTTGCTTACCTACATCAATAAACATCCGCGAACCACCGGTGCGCCAAGCTTTTTCACTGACGGTGACTAAATCTTTTTCGGAAATCTGTCCACTCTGTATTTCTTTGGTGGCGATATACGCTGTCATAAGCTTAGTTAAACTGGCTGGCGGTAACTGCTCGTCGCCATTGTGCTCAACTAAAACTTTACCGCTGGCAGCATCCATCAATACGTAGGATTTAGCAGCCAGCTCTGGCATGGCTGGAATAACGGTTGGCGCGGCACTGACATGATTTGCAGTGCAAACAAGCACAGCACTGAAGCAAAGTTTTTTGACAAGCTGACTGATTTTCATACCACTCTCAATTATTATAAAATAAATACTTAGCTCAAGTTGCACAGTGTGTCATTGATACAAAGGATGACTCAAGCATACTCCATGACTAATCTGCTGCAACTAAAGCAGGTCGTCCTAAATTAGCTAAGCGTACACGTTCCTGTAAATGCTCAACCTCGTTTTGATTGGGCACCGGCCCCATGCGAACGCGGTGTAGAACTTGCTGATTGAGCACCACTGAATTGATAAATACCGGTGCAGCCGTCAAGCTGCTCAGCTTGTCTCGCAGCAATTGCGCAGCGTCTGGATTGGCGAAGGCTCCGACTTGGAGATACAGGCCAGCGACTGAGGGTAAAGCGTTTTTTTTTGCATCAATTTGTGAGGGAATTAATGCCCCCGCATGCTGCTCAGCCGGTGGCGTATATACTTCAGGCTCACCGCGTGCAATCGGCAAGCTTAGTGGCTTGCTATTGGCTGCATAAGCAGCGGCCTCAGATGCCGGCACAGCTTTACCACGTGCAGCCCACCACTCATGTGGATCAATGCCCTCAACCGTAACTTGAGCGACACCTTTTTCGGCATAACCCAATTTTTTCGCTGCAGCAAAAGATAAGTCAATCACGCGATCAGAATAAAATGGGCCACGGTCATTGACCCGTAATGTAACACTACGACCATTTTCTAAATTGGTCACTTTGACATAACTGGGCAGCGGCAAAGTCTTGTGCGCTGCAGTCATACCATATAAGTCAAAAGTCTCACCATTAGCCGTATCACGACCATGAAACTTAGTACCATACCAAGAGGCAGTACCGGTCATTTTGTAATTGCGAGCATCTTGAATCGGGAAATAACGACTGCCCAGCACAGTATAGGGTGCAGCTTTAAAACTACCTTGATGCGGCATAGGTACGGCGTCAGGAATACGCGATACATCCACAGTCCACCAAGGTGCACCATCGTTACCTGGCTGTTTAAAATCAGCTGGACCACTGAGCCCACCACTGCGCAGCACCGGCTGTGAATATGTCTGCGGAGTCTGAGTGTTGTTATTGGACGAGCAACTCGCGAGTGCCACGCCCAGCACAGCTACAGTCAAAACTCGCATACTGTGTTTAAACATTATGAGTCCTTACGTTGAGCCGCTAATAATTCAGCTAAATCATTGACCGCCATGGCATACATCACACTTCGATTATAGCGCGTTATAGCATGGAAATTGGCTAAACCAATCCAATACTCAGCACCTTTCTCAGCATCCAAACGGAAAGCAGTGACATTGGTTTTTTTATCCAAAGACTTACGTGGCGTCCAGCCCAACTTCTGTAACTGCTTTACCGTAATTTTAGGATCTAAACTGTCTGATAAACCTTTATCTGCTGTAGCAGCAGACTTAATATCAGCACGCACCACAATCTGCTCACCCGGCTGCCAGCCATGCTCAATAAAGTAGTTGGCCACACTGCCCACCGCATCGGTCGGGTTCTGCCAAATATCAATATGACCGTCATTGTCAAAATCCACAGCATAAGCACGGAAGCTACCCGGCATAAACTGTGGCAAACCCATTGCGCCAGCATAGGAGCCCGTCAAGTCCAAAGGGTTCACTTGCTCTTCACGCGTCAACAGTAAGTACTCTTTCAATTGCTGACGGAAGAAAGGTGCCCGTGGCGGGTAATCAAAAGCTAGCGTCGATAATGCATCAATCACTCGGTGCCCACCGGTGTTACCACCATAAATGGTTTCAACACCAATAATGGCTACAATAATTTCAGCAGGCACACCGTACTCTTGCTCTGCACGTTGTAGGGCATCTTGGTTTTTTGCCCAAAATTCAATACCTTTATCAACACGCGCCTGAGTGATAAAAATGGGGCGATATTCTTTCCACAGTTTAACCCGCTCAGCAGGACGAGAAATAGCATCTAAAATAAATTGCTTACGCTGCGCTTGAGCAAAAACATCCTGCAGTGTTTCTTTAACAAAACCAAACTCTGTACTCATTTCTTCAATAAACGGAGCCGTTAAAGGATGCTCTGCATAATTAACCTCTGCAGCAGTGGCATGGGTCACAGCCAGCGTTAAGCCCAAGCAAGCCACTAAACCTTTCACTTTAAATAACACAGTTTGCATGTATAACCCTTTAAGAGTGAGCGATCCACTTACGATGCGTATGAATCGCCATTAAAATCCCAAAACCTGATAAAAGCGTCACCAATGAGGTTCCGCCATAACTGATAAATGGCAGTGGCACACCAACAATAGGTAGCAGCCCACTGACCATACCAACATTCACAAAAACGTAGATAAAAAACGTCAGTGTAATAGATCCGGCTAATAATTTACCAAACACTGTTTGCGCTTGCAGAGTAATAACCATCGCCCGCCCAATCAAGAGTAAGTACACCAGCAGTAACATACAGATACCCACCAAGCCAAACTCTTCACCCAGCACGGCAATAATAAAATCGGTGTGACTTTCAGGTAAAAAGTCCAAGTGTGATTGTGTACCCAGCAACCAACCTTTTCCAAACACGCCACCGGAGCCAATCGCAGCTTTTGATTGAATAATATTCCAACCACTGCCTAACGGGTCGCTTTCCGGGTTTAAAAAGGTTAATACACGTTGTTTTTGATACTGATGCATAACAAAAGTCCACATTGCGAAGGCAACAGGTACAACTGCCGCTACAGCACCAATAATCCAACGCCAGCGTAGGCCACCCAAAAACAATACAAATACACCCGATACTAAAACCAACATGGCGGTGCCCAAGTCTGGCTGCCGAGCAATCAATACAAAGGGCACAGCAATTAAAATTGCACTGATTAAAATCCGTTTAAATGATGGTGGTAAATTATGCCGCGCCACATACCAAGCGAGCGTCATAGGCACAAAAACCTTCATAAGCTCAGCAGGTTGAAAGCGCACCACGCCGGGAATATTAATCCAGCGTGTGGCTCCCATAGCATTATGCCCTATCACCTCAACAATAATTAACAGCACCACACCCATCAGGTAAAGCAATGCAGACCAGTTCGCCATAAAACGCGGATCCAACTGCGCCACCACAGCCATAACAAACAAACCTAAACCAAAGGATGAAGCCTGCTTAATCAATAAACCTTGATCTTTTCCGCCAGCAGAATACAAAACAAATAAACCAATCGCACCCAGCATCAATAATAAAAACAACAACCAACCGTCAATATGAATGCGCTGCAGAATGGACGCTCTACGTCGTAATACATCACCTTCAGATAACGCTCGATTAAAACCACGATTCATCCTTTGTCACCTTCTGGTAATGCTCCACCGTACTCGTTTTTCAATTCGCCCTCTTCATCTAACAGCCATGCATCCAATACTTCTTTGGCGACCGGCGCGGCCACTCCAGAACCTGACTCACCATTTTCAACCATCACAGCCACAGCAATAGCAGGCTTTTCTGCCGGCGCAAAAGCAATAAATAAAGCATGGTCACGATGTCGTTCCTGTACTTTATCGCGGTTATAGCGTTCACCCTGCTTAATAGCGACTACTTGCGCGGTTCCACTTTTACCCGCAATACGGTATTGCGCAGTATCACCCACCTTACGTGCGGTTCCACGCTTGCCATGCAACACATTTTCCATGCCCTGCTGCACCGCAGTCCAAATAGAGTTGTCGCGTAAAATAATATCGTCAGGCATCTGCGCATCGAGCATCGGCTCAACACCCCCCACACTACGAGCTAAATGGGGGCTTAACCACTTACCTTTAGAAGCCATCAGTGCAGCAGATTGTGCCAACTGCAAAGGCGTTGCTTGCATATAACCTTGACCGATTCCCAAGATCAAAGTTTCACCTGGATACCATGGTTGGCGATAACGATTGCGCTTCCAGTCTTTGGATGGCATTAGACCGGCTGTTTCTTCAAACATATCCAGTGCTACACGCTGACCAAAACCAAAACGAGTCATATAATCATGAATACGATCCACGCCTAACTTATGCGCCAAATCATAAAAGTAAGTGTCGTTGGAACGTGCCAGCGATAAATCCAAATCAACCCAACCATCGCCATAGCGATTCCAGTTGCGGTAACGGTGCTGATGATTAGGCAGCTTATAGAAACCGGGATCAAACACTCGCGAACTGGGTGTAATCACCTCACTGTCTAAACCGGCCACTGCCATCATAGGCTTAATGGTTGACCCTGGTGGGTACAGACCCCGTAGTACACGGTTAAATAAGGGCTGATCCGGCGAATCACGCAGTAAGCCATAGGCCTTAAAGCTGATACCAGTCACAAAGGGGTTCGGATCGAAACTAGGCTGACTGACCATAGCTAAGATTTCACCTGTATTGGGATCAATCGCCACAATCGCACCGCGCCGTCCATCAAGAGCCATCTCAGCTGCTTCTTGTAACTGGCTATCAATACTGATGTAAATATCTTGACCGGTAATCGGCTCTACGCGATTAAGAACACGCAATACACGACCTCGCGCATTGGTTTCTACCTCTTCATAGCCGACTTGACCATGCAACTCTTCTTCATAAAAGCGTTCAATACCCGTTTTACCAATATGGTGAGTACCACTGTAGTTGACAGAATCAAGCTTCTTGAGCTCAACTTCATTGATACGTCCGACATAACCCACTGAATGTGCAAAGTGTTCTTTTTGCGGATAATACCGCACTAAGCTGGCCGCCACCTCAACCCCGGGTAGGCGAAATTGATTAACGGCAATACGGGCAATTTGCTCCTCACTGAGCTCAAACATCACAGGTACAGGTTCAAACGGACGCCGGCCTTGGCGGATGCGTTTTTCAAAGAGTTCGCGACTGTCTTCTTCCAGCTCAAGAATTTCAATAATAGAATCTAATACTTGCTCCCAGTCTCCCGCACGCTCACGAGTGAGAGTCAAACTGAAGCTAGCTCTATTATCGGCAAGTATCACGCCATTACGGTCAAAAATCATACCGCGCGTCGGCGGTAACGACTGCACATGAATTCGGTTATTTTCAGCCAGTGTAGAGTGATGCTCGAACTGTATAACTTGCAAGTAATACATGCGCACCATCAACAACAGCATTAAAAAAACCAATGCCCCACTAGCAAACAACACCCGAGAACGGATCAGCCGTGTATCGCGCTCATGATCTTTTAACCGAATAGGAGGTGGCATAACCGCTCGCTACTTATGATATGGATGGCCGTTGAGCACAGTCCATGCGCGATAAATTTGCTCACCTAAGAGGATGCGCACCAAAGGATGCGGCAGTGTTAAGGGGGATAATGACCAGCGCTGTTCACTACGCTCGCACACTTGTGGCGCCAAACCTTCAGGACCACCCACCATTAAATTCACATTGCGTGCTTCTAAGCGCCAGCGCTCTAACTCTTGTGCCAGCTGCTCTGTACTCCAGGGTTTGCCATGTACCTCCAGAGTGACAATACGCTCACCCGGCTGAACCTTGGCCAGCATGGCATCGCCTTCTTGTCGAATCAACCTTTGCACATCGGCATTTTTACCGCGCGTACTGAGCGGGATTTCGACAAGCTCTAAAGGCAGCTCGCTGGGTAGACGCTTAGCATATTCATGCCAACCATCTTCAACCCAGCGCGGCATTTTAGAACCTACAGCAATTAAACGAATACGCACTTACTCAGCGCCTTGCTCATCAAACTGGGCACGCACTTGCTCAGTACCCATCCATAAACGCTCAAGATCATAATGCTCGCGGGTTTCAACTTGCATCACGTGCACAACAACATCATTTAAATCGATCAAAGCCCACTCGCCACCGTCCAAACCTTCTTGGCCTACGGGTCTAACGCCTTGTGCTTTTACTTTCTCAATCACGTTTTCAGCCAAAGCTTTAACCTGACGTGCTGAGCCACCTGAAGCAATAATCATAAAGTCAGTGATGCTGGTTTTATCACGCACATCAATAGTGACGATATCTTTAGCTTTAACTTCTTCTAATGCCGCAATAACTAATTTAACAAGTTGTTCATTTTGCATGGGGTATATAACCTCAAAAAGCTCATCACTCTTGATAGAGTTGGTGAGCGTAAATATATTTAAAAACGGTATCTGGTACCAAATACCGCACGCAACGCTGCGTTGCTAATAACTGTCTAATTTGTGTTGCTGAAATAGCCAACGGTGTTTGCCATACAAAAGCGATTTGACCGCTTGGCCCCTGTAAAGTTTGCGGACCACTCACACTTTTTGCCGCCACTAAGTCACGAAGAATTTGCGGCGATTCAATATCTGCATCGGGACGTTGTAATACCAAAATATGGCAATGTTCTAATAACTCATCCCAACGATGCCAACTTGGCAAACCACAAAACGCATCCCAGCCCAAGATCAGCAGTAATTGATCTTGCTCATCAAGCTCAGCGCGTAATGATAGCAAGGTATCGATACTCCAGGACGGTTTATCGCGACGTAATTCACGATCATCAACACTGAGAACTTCAACACCTTCAACCGCCAACTGCACCATTTCTAAACGCTGCTGCGCACTCACTTGCGGCGTATCACGATGCGGCGGCTGCGCATTAGGGATCAGCAGCAACTTATCTAGAGAATAATGTTCAGCAACCTCCAGTGCACTGCGCAAATGCCCAATATGCACTGGATCAAAGGTGCCGCCTAACATTCCAATTCGCTTAGCCACGCACGTGTCCGTTACCGAATACGACATATTTCTCACTGGTTAAACCCAACAACCCTACAGGGCCGCGAGCATGTAACTTATCGGTAGAAATACCAATTTCGGCACCTAAACCGTACTCAAAACCATCAGCAAAGCGCGTTGATGCATTAATCATCACCGAACTTGAATCCACTTCAGTTAAGAAACGGCGTGCATCAGTAAAGTTTTCCGTAACAATGCTGTCGGTATGCTGCGAACCATAGGTATTGATATGTTCAATAGCCTCGTCAAGCGACTCAACAATACGAATCGCCAGAACCGGCGCATTGTACTCTTCAGCCCAATCATCTGCAGTAGCTTGCTTAACTCGATCNNTAACTCGATCAGCAAATAAAGCACAGGTTTTTTCACAACCACGTAACTCAACCTGCTTGGCAGCATAAATATCTAACAAGGGACGCAAGACCGCGTCCACTTGCGAGCTATGTACCAACAGGGTTTCCATAGCATTACAGGGTGCATAACGCTGCGTTTTCGAGTTATCAGCAATACGGATGGCTTTTTCTGCATCAGCAGCCTGATCCACATAGACATGGCACACGCCATCCAAATGTTTAATGATCGGTACTTTAGCATCACGGGTAATGCGCTCAATCAGCCCTTTACCGCCACGTGGCACAATCACATCCACATACTTAGGCATGGTGATTAACTCACCCACCGCTGCACGGTCTGTGGTTTCAACCACTTGCACTGCAGATGCAGGAAAACCTGCCACCGCCAAACCTTCATTCAAACACTGAGCAATCGCCTGATTGGAATGAATGGCTTCTGAGCCACCGCGTAAGATCGTGGCATTGCCGGACTTAATACATAAGCTGGCCGCCTCAACCGTTACGTTAGGACGCGACTCATAAATAATCCCAATCACACCCAGTGGTACGCGCATCTTACCGACCTGAATACCGGACGGCACAAAGTGCATATCACGGATCTCACCGATCGGATCAGATAATGCCGCCACCTGCTTTAAGCCTTCAATCATTTCATCAATGCGTGAAGAGCTTAATGCCAAGCGATCGAGCATCGCATCATCCAAACCACTGGTGCGGCCAGCTTGCATATCCAGCTCATTCGCCTCGAGCAAAGCTGCACGTGATTTATCTAGAGCATCTGCAGTGGCTAATAAAGCCTGATTTTTCTGAGCGGTACTGGCTTTTGCCAACACACGGGAAGCCTCACGCGCAGACTCGCCAAGGCGTTGCATGTAGTCAACAACAAGTTCGGTCATAGCATCCAACCAAAGTTAAAAGTCAAATAGGCAACGATTATAGCGAGGTAACGGCATAAACGCACAGATAGTTTGAAGATAGGTGTAAACCCAGCGTGAAGCTAGGGTTTCAAGGTGGTTGCCAATGAAAAACCGAAGCTATTATTTGTGTATTTAATCTGGATCTTTGGCTTAAGCTCTCTGCAGGACTTTAGGTTACATATTGATATCAACATACTGAATGTCTTTTTTATTGTTTTTAACATAAACATTACTGACTAACACCTGCCAAGTAGAATTGAAATTTGCACCTGTCACAGTGAATACATGCGCTCTACTTTTACCATCCGACACAGCATAAAAGAAGGTGTACTGTGGATGTATTACAAACTCAGGCAAAGTCAGCTCAGCTAAAATCGCCCGTGATTGGTTGATTAGACCATCCATAATACACCTTCTATATCTAACGCTCTCTAAGGGCTTCTTTCGCTTGATTAATCGGCTTCATTAAGTATTCAAATACTGTTTTCTCGCCTGTTTTAATATCCACTGTAGCAATCATGCCAGGCACAATTGGGAATAGCTTTCCTGATTCACTCACCAGAGCATCTGTTTCAGTACGAATAAAGACGCGATAATAATAAACCTCTGGCTTGACCTCATCCTGAATCGTATCGGGTGAAATCAAAGTCACCTCACCATCCAACCCTCCATAAATAGAGTAGTCATAGGCCGTAATTTTTACTTTTGCTTCTTGCCCAGGATAAATAAACGCCACATCCCTAGGCGAGATACGCGCTTCAATAAGAAGCTGATCATCTAAAGGAACAATCTCCATTAACTGACCATTTGGCGGAACAATTCCACCACGCGTAGTGACTGCAACATCTTTAACAATACCCCGAACTGGAGAACGCAAGGTTAAGCGCGCAAGTGAGTCGGTGCGGCCCTTAATGACTGACTCAAGCGCATCAGCCTCGGCTTTAGCTTTGCCAAGTTCTTCACGCGCACCCACCATATACTCAGAGCGTCGATCGGTAATCTTAAGTTGTAACTCAGACACTTGACGTTGCAGTTTTAAAACTTCCACATTACTAGCGGCACCTGACTGAGCTAAAGAGCGTGTTAATTTCAACTCTTCTTCCACCAAACCAAGCGATTGACGTAAGCCTGCTATAGATTGATCTAAACCTCTTTTACGCGTTTGATATAAGCGTGTTTCAGTTTGCACAAGGTGCGGATATTCCTTTAGTTCTGGCGGAAACTTTAACTTCGTTTGATTAACCTCGGATTCTAGGCGCGCAATACTGGCCAGCGCAGCCCGGTAACGAGCGGTACTTTCACCCACGTTCGCTTCAGTTTTGGTTAAATCCAACTGCGCTAGCACCTGTCCTGCCTCAACAATGTCACCCTGCCTAACTAACAACTCAGATACAATTCCACCTTCAAGCGATTGGATCACTTGCTCTCTTGAAGTGGGTACCACTTTACCCGTACCAGTCGACACCTCAACCAATTCAGCGAAATACGACCAAACAATAAAGCTGAGTAATAGAGCTACAAAAACCCAAATAATATGTGAGGATTTAACAATTTCTGCCTCATCAACTTGGTCATTGTAGCGGCGTTTATCTTCATCATAATCAAGCAGAAGAATTTTATCTTCTTGAGCCATATTGCTCATATAAGTTCCTTTAGCTATAAATGACGACTTAAGCGGTCGCTGTGGATTTAGTCTTTCCAGACAGCTTAGCTAAGACATCTGCCTTAGAGCCATCAAGAACAATTTGACCATTATCAACCACAACAATACGGTCAACCCTATTCACCACACTCATTTTATGAGTTGCAACAATCAGTGTTTTATCGCCGATCCATGATGACAACTGATCAAGAAACTGTTTTTCTGTTGTGTCATCAAGCGATGCGGTTGGCTCATCGAGCAGCACTACATGAGGGTTACGCACTAGCAATCGCGACAGCAGTAATGACTGACGTTGCCCTCCAGATAAACCCAGCCCACCTTCCGCAACAATATAATCCAAACCATTGGGCAGTTTATGAATAAAATCGAGCGCCCCTGTCATACTTAATGCTTTCAGCATGTCATCATCTCGCGCCATAGGCGCACCTAGCATGAGGTTTTCTCGAATAGTGCCGTGGAACAAAGTTGCATTTTGGCTCATTAAGCCAATATCACGACGTACATCAGCAGGATCAATATGCGCCATTCCCACCCCATCAACAGTAACAACGCCTTCTTTAGCTTCAAGCAGTCCTGATAACACCTGTAACAAAGTTGATTTACCGGCACCATTACGGCCTAGCAAAGCGATTTTTTCACCTTGTTTAATCTCAAGCTTTTTAATTTGTAGCGCTGCTAACTGGCTATCAACACCATAGAAAAACTTAGCATTCTTAATATTGTAATTGCCATTCACAGATGTTTTATGGACTTTCTTCTCACCAGCTGGATTATCAACTGGCAGCTCCATCAATTGATTAATGCTATTTAGAGCAACCTTAGATTGCTGCCAGCGACTCAGTACTTGGGTCAGCCCAGCCATAGGTGCAATCATGCGTGAACCTAGAATAGATGCAGCAATCAACGAGCCTGTTGTAAGGTCACCCTCAATCACCATGGGCGCACCAAATAATACGATGACCGCAAAGGCAGATGTTTGAATGCTTTGCGTCCAAGTCGTCAAACTGCTGACTAATGAGCGTAAACGTAAATTCACATCAGCCGCTACGGCATTGTAATTATTCCACTGCGACTGAAAACGCTGCTCAGCTTGTAGTGTTTTAATATCCTCACTGCCCTGCACTGCCTCAACCAGCATGGCATTACGTAGCGAACTCTCGCGCATCGCTTCATTGGCATAGGCGCGTAACTTTCCTTGTACCAATAAGCCAGGTAAAACCATCAGGATCACAGCAATAATCGGCACCCAAACAAGTGAACCCGCTAGATACCAAAAAACCGCACAAAACAATAAGAAAAACGGCATATCTGCAAATGCAATAACGGTGGTAGAGGTCAATAACTCTCTAACATTATCGAGTTCACGGATTTGCGAAATAAATGTACCCGTTGATCGCGGCCGATAAGCATTTTTAATACGTAGCGCATGACCAAATACTTGGTCAGAGATCCTCAAATCAGCACGTTTACCTAAAAGATCAGTGACCCTTGCACGCATTTTCCTCATAACGTAGCCAAAAACAATAGCCAGTATCACGCCGCTAAAGAGCACGTAAAGCGTGGAGTAAGACTCAGCAGGAATCACCCTATCATAGACTTGGCGTGTAAATAAAATACCCGCTAAACCAAGCATATTAGCGACAAAAGAAGCTATAAAAACATGGCTATACGGCCGCCAATCGCGCAGTACAATTTTTCTAAACCAATCTTTATCGCGCGGTTTAATATAATCGTCAATACGTGCATCAGGTACCGTATGTGTCGGTCGCAGCACCAGCGCCAAGGAGACATTTTCCAGCAGTTCTTGTTCGCTAATACTGCTTTTAACACCCTCATCACCAGTATAGGTAATACCGACTCGGCCCTGCTGATCCATGGTCTCAAGAATAGCAATTTGACCTTGCTTAAACTGAACCACTAAAGGTAAACGCCAACTCGTAAGCTCGTTTTTGTTAAGCTTAATCACGCTTAATGTCAGACCGGCCTGACGTGCTATACCGCGTAACACATCACTTATAGGACTATCCTTTAACCAATGACTGGTTAAAGAGATATTTTCTTTAGAACACTCAAGACGATAGTGTTTGGCCACCGACAATATCGCTTCTATCCAAGCGGCGTAATCTACTTTAGCTTCAGACGATGCAACATCAAGCTGTTTTAACTGTTCTCTATCAGTCATTATAAATTGCTATCCACCGCTACATCATTATTAATCGCAAAAGCACCACGTAGGTTAGCTGCATTATATAAGCAATCTATTTGTAAACGTTTCAAGTCCTGTTCAGTATTTATTTTCTCCATACGTGCTTGATGAATCTCCTGCTCAGTATTCAGCAAATCAAGTAATGTACGTGTGCCTAGCGAAATATATTGTTGGCGATAAACATCTTGCGTCTCAACAATACTATTAATTCTGCTATCTAAAATAGACAAACGCTGCTGATAGCTGCCCGCCTGCGATTTAGCTTCTTGCAAGCCGCGTGAAATACTTAATAGGGCTTCATCTTTAGCAGCATCTGCAGCTCCTAACGCATACTCTGCACCACGCTTACGCGCAGTTGTTGCACCACCTTGGTACAAGTCCACATTAAAATTTAAACCAACAGTGTAATCGTTACGGTCACGGCGCTTACCCGTTCCAAAGTCGCGATCTCGCTCTTTTAAATACTGCTCTGCTTCAGCATCTGCTGTAATAGTTGGGTAAAAGTCGGCTTTACTGGATTTGATTTGAGCTAAAGCCTCAGAGCGCTGCGCTTCAGCAATCAATACTTCAGGAACATGGCTTAAACTAGTGACATCTACAAAGCATCCGTATTCCAGCGCTGAAGGAACACCAGATAATACTTCTGGCGGCACTGTTGAGCCGACTAAGTTTTGTAGCGTACGCTTCCACTTATCCAGTTGCGCACTCATCTGTAACTCATAGGCTAAAGCTGCTTCACGACGAGACTGCGCTTGCATTTCATCAGCCCGCGTACTGGCACCCATTTCTGAGCGTTTCTTGGACAGCTCTAATAATTCGCTAACACCAGCAACCTGCTCTACAGCAGTTTTCACTAGAAGTTGGTAGCGCTGCACTTCTAAAACAGCAAAAGCAGTTTCACGTATCAGCTGATCAATAACACGCAGGGTGTCTGCTTCGTTTCGTTCAACACCGTACTCTGCTGCTTCAACATTACTGGCCACTTTGCCAAAGTCATACAACAACTGAGATCCTGATATCGTAAAAGCCTCTTCGCTGCGGCCTCTTGAGTCACGATAATTGGTATTAACTCCACCACGAATTTGTGGAAAATAAGCTGATTTAGCAAAACTGACTTCTTCACCCTGCTGATTAGTACGCTCACGTGCACCAGTAACCATTGGGTGCCATGCAATAGCACGCTTTACTGCTGTGCTCATATCTACACTATGCAGCTGTATCGGTTCTTTTAAGCTAGTGACTGCGTTCATATCAGGCAGTAATGCATCACTCTGCGCAGCGCTTACTGATAAGGGTAACAATAAATAAATAGCTAAAAAAAGAGAACGCTTGCTATGAACAAAGGATAAAGAAGTGGCTGTCAAATAAGTTGGGGGGGTCATCACGCAATGTCCTCAGCGAATATATTTCAACAAATACAATATCTTGTAAAAGTCAGTTATAGGTCTAGCGACTTATACTACTAAAATAACTAGGCCTATAACGAACTATTGTGCATTAAAAAAAGCACCGAGCCTCTCGACTCGGTGCTTTGTTAACACGATATTAAATGAACGAGCTATTATCGTCTAGCAAGTCATCTAATGGGTCAATCACAGGTTGTACATCATACCCTGCTGTATCAGCAGTAGAGTACTCAGGAGCACCGGCGAAGAAAGATGATTCCTCTTCTGGCGCTGGCAAAGGAACAGATTCCTCGCTGCTCTCATCTGAAAGAACATCATTGAGGCTTAGGCTGAAGTCAGTAACTTCTTCCTCAGGCTCTTCTGAAGAATCCTCTAGGCCAGCTAAATCAATGCCATCTGACTCATCAAAGCTAAAGGCACTCTTACCTGAAAAGCCAGCTGGCTTTTCACCACGGCTTATCACTATATTCAGATCTGCTGTATCGGTGGTAGAACCGTCAGAAATAGTATAAGTGAACACTTCAGTTTTATCTTGCGCCGCATAATCTCCATTGGCAGTGTAGGTGTAGTCACCGTTAGCGTGAATCTCAAGCTCACCATAGAGGCCGTTGATGCTTGCACTGCCGCCAGTAGGTACGAGGACAATATTGCCATCCATCTCTACCTGAGTGATTTCAGTACCTGGGGTCACTTTGTCTTCACCCTGTTCACCAGTAATTCCATTATCTGGATCGATAACGTTACCGGTTGCTGTTCTGTCTTCCTCAAAGCTGTATTCAGTCAGCGTAGCTTCGACTTCAGTACTTTGCAGTAGCGTTAAAGTATTACTGAGCAATTGCTCAGCCAACACATCGAGTACTGGATCAAGCGCTACAGCTAACGGGCCAATCAGAACCCCCTGAAGAAGACCGACTAGCTCACCAACTCCCAATGCCTTTGTGCCATCTAATATAGGTGCAACAAGTGCTATAGCAAGAGAACCAATACCAGGCAAGCCTAAAATGGGAGGAAACTGATCGTTCAGCGCATCTTCTACCGCAGCTAAAACAGCTGCTTGATTCTCAGGCCCTAACACAACACCTGCTGCACCGAGTTCTTCCAGCGAAAGCGCATTTACCAAACCTGATAATGCAGCCTCATCTTTACGAACAACAATTTTCTAATCACCTGACTCTAGGCCAGAAACAGTATCTTGCAAAATGTCATTACCAGTTAATCCGAGTAATTGCACACCTGCAACGTCACCTACCAAGGGATTGTTATCAGTCATGTCGATATAGACAAGCTCACCTGTGCCATTGTAAACCTCTACGCTAAAGGCCTCAGCTACAGATACCAACGCAGTTTGGCTTACCTCAAAGGTAACTTCACCACTGGTTCCTTCAAGCACGCTGAATTCCAGAGCATTGGTCTCATCACCAACACCATCAGCTAAACCCAGTACCTGCAGATTGTCGTCGCTAATCGAAGCGTATGTATTCACATTCGCCTCACCTAGGTAAAGATCATCAAAATCTTCAAAAGCCTGTAGATCAGTATCATCCATAAATGGATTATATGAGGAAGAACTACTATTTTACTACTCGCCACCACTCCGCCTACGACCAATAGCATTAATCCAAAAGTCACCCAACCTGGTACATCAGTTAAAATACTAGTAGCAATGCTTGCACCAGTGTCAAACCCTGCAATTTCAGTAAAAGTAAATTCTGAACCTGTTGGATTAAATTGCCCTAACCAAAGAACACCATCGTCATCCTCAAGTACAAGCTCACTCAGTTCATCTTGATCAAGTTTAACAAAAAATTCTCAACAGTAATAATATCGCCAGAATGAAGGCTGATTAACAAATTAAAGCCGTCCAACTTATAAGCTTGCACATCCATTGGCCCAAATGGCATTTTAACAGCGCTGACATCAGCTAAAGTAATAGTATCAACCCACTCAGTAGAAGATACATCACCATTTTTTTACTATACCAATAGATTTTCCGCTCATAACATATTCCTCTTTAGCTCTAATTAACTTGTCACAACATACAAAACCCTTAATTTACTAAAGATTTATTACTAATTCGACATCACTATTAACAGCTCAGGCCGGTAAATAAAATTCAAAATCATAGTAACAGCGCAAGCATAAATTCAAAGATTTCTCCCAAGCTCAAAAAGCCATATTTGACTAGCCCAAAACACTAACAATTACTTAAAATTTATCAAATCTAAAACACTCATATAACTAATAACATATATATATTTAATGTTAAAACCAATACTATAGTTATAGCTAATTATATATTATATTTAAAAACCCTGTACAAAAAGCGCTATACCTCTAGAATTTAGATAACACCTACTGCTAAAAAATAAAAACACATGACCAATACAACTCTCAAATTAAAGATAAAGCTATAAATCCAAATCTAAAGCATTTTTTAAATACAAAAAAGCCCCAGACTATTACTAATCTGAGGCTTTTTATAAAAACTCTAGAATAGAATCTTCTCACGCATATTAATTATTTTAGAGATAAGAAACCAACCTAAAACTATTAAATTATATTAAATTTCAAAATTGCTTTGACTCAATAAATCATCAAGCAAATCAACTGCAGGCATTACATCAAGAGCGATCTTATCACTTTCAGCATAAATCATTGATACTTGATTATCTTCAAAAAACAATCCTAATTGCTCACTATTAGTATCGAAACTCAATATATTTTCTAAAGCCAGCTCAATCTCTGCAGACTCTATATCAATTAAATCAGACTCTCCAAGCTCTTCTAAACTGCTTAAATTCAAGCTACTATCAGTGTCAGACATACTCAACTCAACAGACATAAAAGATTGCTTAGCAATTTCTGGCGCCTGCCAAACAATGCTTAACATTAACTCTGCAAGACTTTCAGCATCAATTTCAAGCAGATCTTCAAAGTCAGCCTCACCCTTACGATCAACACGAAGCTTACCGCCCTCATATTCTAAGTACTGGCTAAGATTATCAGCTGTTTGATTACCATCAAGTAATGCACTGATATCAATTATATCACCATCAGCCTCAGAAAAATCAAGCCAGCTATCGATGCCATTACCACCGTTACCGCCTAATTCATCTAAGCTTAAATTTTCAAATACCACACGACCAGCCCCGTCTCCTAAATTATAATTATCATTATCAGCGGTACTAATTGCCACGTTAAATAGATCGTCAGCCGAAACTTCAGCTTGAGAATCATTACTGCTAACAGGCTCAACTGGAACATTATTACTGCTTGATGAGGAACCACCACCGCCACTACTTCCTGCTATGGCTACTCCACCAACAGCTAAAACAGACAAACCAATCAAAGCCCAGTCAGGTATAGTTCCTAAAGTGTCAGCAGCAGCTACACTCGTATCGCTATCCAATGCTAAAATCTCAGTAAACGTAAACTCTGAGATTGCTGGATCAAATTGACCGCTCCAAGATATACCCTCTGCATCTTCAAGGATAATCTCACTTCGCCCACTCTCCCCACTAAACTTAGCAAAAAACTTTTCAATCGTTATAGTAGCGCCAGAATTAAGATTAATTATTAAATTGAAACCATCAGATGCATAAGACTGTACATCCATAGGCCCAAATGGCATTTTAACTGCGCTAATACCATCTAAAGTAATTGTATTAGCCCACTCTGTAGAAGCAACTTCACCGCTTGATTTCTTAACGACGCCAACGGACTTACCAATCATACTCATGCTATATTTTCTCTATGAATTAAAATTCCTTGCACTACACACAAAACCTTAAAGGTTAAAATTATTTTTTGCGTTAATATGATTATTATAAGTCCATACGGCTTAGCAAAAACCTTCTACGCTTAAAATCATAAAAAGTTTTCATTAAACTTTACGATCTAGTATAAATTATCTATATTTCCTATATGTGCAGTTATAAATAATGGCTGTCACTTTACCAAAGTGACACTATGCACACAAGTAATCACACACAAACACACAAACACAGATCACTTTACTGATCTAAAATAAAACATCAAAAGACTATATAGCTCAGTCCCTAATATAAAATTTTTATTCTTCACTTCAACAGACTTGATATTCAACTCACCCTTCGAAACAGTCTGGGTCGCTTGGGCTATTACAGACGCCGTAGCCTAAGCCCAGCTGTATATTTATATACCCTTACGCAGGGCTTTTTATCCTGAACCTAGCCTGATCTAGAGATGTACGCTTGCATTCAACTTTTCTGCAGGCATAAAAAAACCCCAGATCATTGCTGATCTGGGGTTTTGGT
>LFRM01285162.1_pt1 | contig 18863 bp, 22 predicted proteins | sample 618341 | NCBI WGS metagenome assembly LFRM01 (sample SAMN03654438, study PRJNA283298) | anaerobic digester metagenome | isolation source: pool of bioreactors CSTR01a, CSTR02a, and CSTR03a thermophilic anaerobic... | place: Denmark: Kgs. Lyngby | collected 2014-05-21 | reverse complement strand
ATATCTATAAATGGTCGGAGGTGCACAAAACGTTGTAACTCCGTATTTCTCAATGACTTTAAGAAGATCTTGGGGCACAAATTTATTATAGTCATATACAAAAATTGCACTCCCTGCAATCCATTGCCCGTATAGTTTCCCCCAGACTGCTTTTGCCCACCCCGTTTCAGCAACAGTGAGGTGCAGACCGCCATCTTGAACGTTTTGCCAGAATTTTGCTGTCAAGATATGGCCTAAGGGGTAGGTATAGTCATGTTTAACCATTTTGGGAGGTCCTGTCGTTCCGGAGGTAAAATACAAAAGCAGAATGTCTTCATTTTTGGTAGCCTGAGTACCTGTTGGACGGGTAAATTCTGCAGCTGCATTTTCTAATTCCGAGTCAAAATCAATCCACCCGTCTCTATCGATTCCCCCAATTACGGCTTTATGAGTCAGTGTGGGGGACTCACGTTCCGCCTCTTCAATACTTTGGAGTACAGTAGTATCAGGTACGCTAACAATCATTTTTACATCAGCTGCGTTGTTGCGGTAAACTATATCTTTTGCTGTCAACAGGTGAGTAGCAGGAATACATATGGCGCCAATTTTGTGCAACGCTAAAATACAGAACCAGAATTCGTACCGCCTTTTGAGGATTAACATTACCGAGTCACCTTTTTTTATTCCAACTGAAAGAAAGAAGTTTGCAGCTTTATTGCTGTATTCTCTTATTTCGGAAAAAGTAAAAGCGCGGTGTTCCCCTACTTCATTGCACCATACCAGCGCAGTACGGTCTGGCTCTGTTTCTGCCCACTTATCTACTATATCAAAGGCAAAATTAAAACTATCTGGCACCTTTACTGAAAAATTTTTAAAAAAGCTCTCATATGAATCAAAATCCCTTTGCACAAACTTCTCCAGCATATCATCACCCTCTAACTAGAAGATTATTGCCAGAAACCTGGCTGCTGCTCCTTGAAGGGCCTGCATACCATGCTCTATGGAAGAATCGAAGTACAGGGAATCACCTTCATTAAGAATGACTTCGTGTTTCCCTAAAACTATTTTAAGACTGCCTTCCAAAACGTAGTTGAATTCCTGCCCAGGGTGGGTGTTTAGGCTGATGGGGGTATTATCAGGTACAGGTTCTACAGTGACCAAAAACGGTTCTGCCTTCTTGTTTACAAAATTATAGGCAAGACTTAAATATTTGTAGTCCTTTCGCCTTTCTACAGAAACACCCTTGTCCTTACGAGTGAGGCAGTAAGTATGCAGGCGTGGTTCCCTACCTGTTAGGAGAGTACTAAGCTCCACACCAAAACGCTGGGCGATTTGGGACAGGATCCCTACCGGTATGTCTTTATCACCGCTTTCATACTTTCGGTACTGTTCCAGGTTGATGTCCAGCTGTGCAGCTAATTCTTCTTCAGGAACCTCGAATATTTCCCGAAGTTCCTTGATACGAGCGGCAATCTGTTTGATTTCCTCCTGAATCATAAAAAGCACTCCTTCTGATAAATAATTACAATAGCCAATGGAAAAAACTTTATTAATGACTGAAAATTTAGTTCTGTAAGTATATTATTCCTATTGTACAATTACAATTATAAAAAAACAAACAAAGAAATCTTAATAACCGGTCATTGGGAAAAAGTCAAACCTAATTGGTAGAAACGGGCCCTTAATTGGAAAGAAGCAAAAAAATTGTGGGAATATGGTATAATTATTTCCAATCTAAAGAAAAAAAGGAGTTATCAATGGGACTACTAGATGCAGATCTGAGAATAAAATCAATAATTGATGTTCCCCTGGAAAAACTATCGGAGTTGGGAATAGACAGTCTGATTATTGATGTGGATAACACGGTGACAGAGTGGAAGGGTAGAAATGTAGAAGCCAGGGCAAAGGAATGGTTTCTGTCCATCAAGGAAAAGGGCTTCAAGGCTTGCCTTGTTTCTAATAATAATTCCGGGGAGCGCATCGCATCCATTGCCAGGCAATTAGGTATACCTTCCATTCACAGGGCAGGAAAGCCACGGCGCAATGCATTTATTCGAGCTCTCAAAATCCTTAAATCTAAACCTGAGAATACTGCAGTAATAGGGGACCAGGTATTTACGGATGTCTTTGGAGGCAACCGTATGGGAATGTTTACAGTATTAGTTGACCCTATTTCTTCAAGAGAATTCATTGGTACAAAATTAATGCGTCTTCTGGAAAAGCTGGTCTTAAGAGATAAAAAAAGGTCAAGGAGTTCAAATGAGCGGAATTAATGCGGAAACGAAGTTATTAGGCGTTATCGGCAATCCGGTTAACCACTCTCTTTCGCCAATTATTTTTAATAAAGCTTTTCAAGCATGTGGTCTTAACTTATGCTATTCGGCGTTCAATATTCAGTCCAACGACCTGGAAGCGGGACTTCAGGGAATGGTTGCTCTGGGTTTTTTGGGGTTCAATGTTACCCTGCCTTTTAAAGAAGCTGTTCTTCCCTTGCTTGATTCAATACACAGAGATGCTAAAATGGCTGGTGCAGTTAATACTGTTGTTATTAAGGAAGGCCGGCTCTGCGGCTATAACACTGACGGGTCTGGTTTTGTTGATTCCCTTGATGAACGGGGGATAAAGACGACAGGAAAAAACATTCTTTTAATTGGAGCCGGTGGTGCCGCAAAAGCGGTTGCTGTTTCTCTTGCCTTACAGGGGGTCCAAAGTATTGTAATAGCAAACCGTACCTTAAGCCGCGCTGAGGAATTATCTTATAAAGTTGCTTCCATAGGTGTTAATTCCTGGGCAGCACCTACCGAAGATATTAAAAGAGAGGATTTTCTGAAAACTTTTGATATTGTCGTAAATGCCACTCCAATAGGCATGAAGTCTCTAGATGAACCATTACTTCTTCCCGTCCAAAATTTGTCCCCAGGAACCGTTGTGTGTGACTTGATTTACCGAACCAATGGTACAAGACTTTTAAGAGAAGCTTCGAAAAGGGGATTTACTGCTGTTGATGGTTCAGGAATGCTTTTGCATCAAGGAGCTCTTGCTTTTCAACTGTTTACCGGACAAAAACCTCCTCTTCAAGTAATGCGGAAGGCATTGAGTGTCGCATTGTGCCAGAGTATGTAGGAAAAATGTGGAAAAATTCTGAAGGAATTTCCTCTGAGATGATTGAAACTATTGAATTAACCAGGGGATTTATCAAGAGGGGGTGAAGTATGTTGGAAAAGCTCACGATTAATCAAGTTAGCGAAATCTTACAAGTAGAACCAAGCACTATTCGCTTTTGGGAAAAAGAATTTGGGGAATACCTTAAAATTGAATGTTCTAAGGGTAGGAGAAAGAGATATACCGAAGAAAACCTGGAAATGTTTGCTTCCATTAAAGAACTTCTTTATACAGAGCAGTATACAATAAAGGGTGCCAAACGCAGACTGGAACTGGATAAAGCCCTGACCAGTGCCTTGGGAATTGAGCAGAACTTTAAAGATACTGTAGTTTTCATGCTGTCTTCGATTATGGAAGAAATGCAAAAGGCAAGGGAGGAAAGCCGCAGGCTTGCAGAGCAGGTAGAGCTACTGCGGTATGAAAAGCAGGACATTCAGGAAAAATTGGTTGAAGCACAAAACAAGGGATTAATAGATTTTTTAATTGATAAAGTTTCAGTTAAAAGAATTAACGGGGTTAGCTGATTTGGCAGTGAAAGGAGCTCCTTGAGGATGCTGCGTTACCTGACGGCAGGGGAATCTCACGGGCAGTGCCTGACAACAATAATTGAAGGAATACCTGCGGGGTTAAAACTTTCTGCGGAGGCTGTTAACGCCCAGCTTGAACGCCGGCAGCGTGGATATGGGCGGGGAAAAAGAATGCTCATTGAGCGGGACCGGGTTAGGATTACAAGTGGAGTGCGCGGAGGCTTTACACTTGGAAGTCCCGTCTGCCTGGAGATACAAAACAAAGATTGGGATAACTGGCGTGATTACATGGCTCCCGGCATTGAGGCCAATTTAAAAGAAAAAAGGATTACTCAACCTAGACCTGGACATGCTGACTTGGCCGGCGGAATAAAATATCGTCACCGGGATTTGCGAAATGTCCTGGAACGTGCCAGTGCTAGGGAGACTGCCGCAAGGGTAGCAGCAGGGAGTGTTGCCCGGGTTTTCTTGGAAGCCCTGGGAGTTATTATAAACAGTCATGTGGTTCGCATAGGTGAAGTAGAGGTTGATTATAAAGATTTGAATTTAGGCAATATAGCTGATGCTGCAAAGTCTCCGGTAATGTGCATGGATACAGGAAAAAGCGAGGAAATGGTAGAGGCTATTTCAAAAGCGGCTCAAGCAGGAGAGTCGTTAGGCGGGGTATTCGAAGTGTTAATTGATAATGTTCCTGCAGGACTGGGCAGTTATGTGCATTGGGATAGGCGCTTGGACGGACTCCTGGCTCAGGCGTTTCTCAGTATTCCCGGCATTAAAGGAATTGAATTTGGATTAGGTTTCAAAGGGGCTTCAATGTATGGCTCGGAAGTCCATGATGAAATACACTATTCTGAAGAGTGCGGCTATTATCGCACTACTAATAATGCAGGGGGAATTGAGGGAGGCATGAGCAATGGAGAACGCATCATTATTCGTGCCGCCATGAAACCAATTCCTACAATGGTTAATTCTCTTACAAGTGTAGACATTTTGACAAAAACCCCCGTTAAAGCTGCAGTTGAACGGGCAGATGTATGTGCTGTCCCTGCAGCGGCCGTAGTGGCCGAGGCAGCAGCTGCTTTTACACTTGCTCAGGTTTTTTTGGAGAAATTTGGCGGGGATTATATGGAGGAAGTTTTCGCCAACGTTGCAAGATATCGAGGTTATGAAAGGCAGGTATAGATATGGCTGACAGGGCTAATATTATCCTCATTGGCTTCATGGGTACCGGCAAGACGGCGATAGGTAAAAGGCTTGCTCAGGCTTTAGGAAGGCCTTTTATTGATACTGACAAAGAAATTGAAAAAGTAACAGGTATGTCTATTGCTCAAATTTTTAATAAACATGGCGAAATTAGATTTCGCTCAGAGGAAAGGATTGCCATTAAAAAGGCTTGTGCCAGCCGTAATGCTGTAATAGCCACTGGTGGCGGGGCTGTAATGGATGTTGATAATATAAAGATTATGAAAAACAGCGGCCGCATTATTTGCCTTACCGCCAGGCCGGAAGTGATCCAAAGTAGAATTAAGCGTAAAGATAACCGACCTCTCCTACATAGAGACAAATCCATAAAAAAAATTTCGGAATTACTATGCCAGCGGGAAGTGTTTTATAAGCAAGCTGCGGAAGCATTTTTCGATACTTCAGATGAGGAACATGAGCAAGTGGTGGATCGTATCCTCCATTATTTGAGGGGCAATACAAATGAGAGTTGTGGAGGTTAACCTGGGAAAGAGAAGTTATCAAATATTTGTAGAGAGGGGCTCTATTGAACATGTAGGTAGATGCGTTGCTGATTACGGCTTTCGGGGACGGTGTTTTTTAATAACAAATGAAACGGTTGGGCAAATCTACGCTCGATTAGTGGAGCAATCCCTGGCAGAAGAGGGATTCACAGTGAAAACCATTGAGGTTGAGGATTCAGAAAGGGTTAAATCTCTCTCTGCAGTGGAGCATCTATATAGAGAAGCTTATAATTTTGGGTTGGATCGTTCTTCCCCTGTCATAGCTTTGGGTGGGGGAGTTGTGGGAGACCTGTCGGGGTTTATGGCAGCTACATATATGCGAGGCCTCCCATTTTTTCAAGTTCCTACCTCTTTACTTGCCCAGGTTGACAGCAGTGTGGGGGGAAAGGTTGCAGTAAACTATTTTGTAAAAAACCTTATTGGGTGTTTTTATCAACCCCGTGCGGTTATTATTGACCCGGCAACCCTTGATTCCCTTCCTGCCAGAGAATTCCGGGCTGGAATGGGGGAAGTTATTAAATATGGCGTTATTTGGGATGCTGAGTTTTTTGGTTTCCTTGATACCAATTCCGATAAAATCAAGAACTTAGATCCTGTTTCTGTTGAGAAAATCATTTGCCGTGCCTGCGAAATAAAATCAGAGATCGTCTCAAGAGATGAAATGGACTACGGTATACGGGGCATATTGAACCTTGGACATACTTTTGGACATGCTCTGGAGGCTGCAGGAGGTTTTGAAGGCATAAAGCACGGTGAGGCTGTTGCTGCAGGTATTTGTATTGCCGCAAGAATAAGTGTTATGCTAGGGTTGCTTTCAGAAAAGGATGAAGCCTCTATTAAAGGACTTGTAAAAAAATACGGACTACCTTTCAGTATTCCCGGTAAAATAAACTGTGACTACCTTGTTGAGGTCATGACCAAAGACAAAAAAAACAAGGGTGGCTTGATCTCTGTTATACTTCCTACTACCATAGGCAGGGTGGAGTACATTGAACTTAAACCGGAAGAAATAGGACACTTGTTAAGGAAAACAATGTTTTTGAATGAGGGATAATCATGAAACTGAGACGTTTAGGGCTCTTGGAACCCAATGACGTTTCAGACACAGGTGCTGTTGAGGCAATAGAAAATTCAAATTCCAAACCTGAACTGGAGTATGTTCCAGTGGTAGGGTTTGTTAATTCTATTATTGAACAAGCCGTAAAAGATCGTGCCAGTGATATTCACTTAGAACCGGAAGAAAAGGGCGTTTGTATTAGGTTTAGGATTGACGGGATTTTAAGAAAAATAACAAAGCTTCCTATTGAAGCGTTAAACCCAGTAGTATCCAGGATAAAAATAATGTCAGGGTTGGATATTGCCAAAAAACGCCTTCCTCAGGATGGACATTTCAATTACACTATCGACGAATCAATTATTGATATCCGTGTATCCACCTTTCCAACGGTATACGGAGAAAAAGTTGTACTGCGTTTACTGGATAAGAAACTGAATCTTTTACGCATAGAGGAATTAGGGTTTACAGACAGGATTTTTCATGATATTCAGAGGCTTTTAAAAAAGGCCTATGGGATGATATTGGTGACCGGTCCCACCGGTAGCGGGAAAACCACTACAATGTACAGCATGATTAGAAGCTTTAATTCAACTCAAAATAACATTGTTACCCTTGAGGATCCGGTGGAATACCTTATTGAGGGTATTAACCAAACTTCGATAAATCCCCGTGCGGGGCTTACATTTCCGGTAGGTATTCGTTCCATTCTCCGTCAGGATCCGGATATTGTGATGGTAGGTGAAATCCGTGATTTGGAAACTGCCCAAATAGCTATTCGGGCAGCAAACACCGGTCATTTACTCCTCAGTACATTACATACTGGTGATGCTCCAAGTGCATTAACTCGCCTAATTGAAATGGGTATTGAACCTTATCTTGTAGCATCCTCGGTGATCGGAATCATCAGCCAGCGGCTGGTGAGAAAGGTGTGCCGCAGTTGTATCCAAGGAATCGAATTGCCTCCAAAAGCACCGGAACGGGAGTTTTTGGGGCTAAGTGCCGATGATAAGGTGATTCTTCATAAAGGGAGGGGGTGTTATGCCTGCGGGTACACGGGATATTACGGCAGGGTTGCTATTGGAGAGGTATTGACTGTTACCGATCCTATCAGAAGGATGGTGTTGAACAAAGAGTCTGCCAATGGAATGTTAGAATACTTGAAAACAAACGAGGACTATTCCACCTTACTGGAGAACGGAATCAGCAAAGTAAAACAGGGCATTACTACCATTGAAGAAATTGCGCGGTGTTTGTAATTTTTCCCACCTTAAAGGAACCAGTTTCTTAAACAAACCTTCCAATATCTGAAAAGTATTTCGCTATCAAACACTTAGAAGTACTTTCAGTCGTTAAACAGTTAATTCCCAATTAACGAAAAAAGGTCAGGCTATTGATTGTTCCAAAAAAACTTTTAATCAAAGATCAACTTCTTTTTGTTTAATGTGGTTTAAATGTTGAATTCTGAGCAAAAGGGGGTGTATTCTATTTGCCCAGTTTCTGTTTTAGAGGAGAATATTAAATCGGTCCCGAATCGTAGGCGGCGCTACCGTAAGGTTTCCCGAAAAGAACTAAGTCTTTTTTGTCGCCAGTTGTCTGTAATGATTAATTCCGGTGTTCCCCTTTTATCATCCCTCGCCGTTTTACGGGACCAAGCGGAGAATAGTACTCTAAAGGATGCTTTTTGTGGGATACATAGAATGCTTGAGAATGGAAATAGTTTTTCTCAGGCCTTGTCCTATTATCCCAATGTATTTCCCGGAATATTAATCTCTATGGTTAGTGCCGGTGAGACAGGGGGTGTTCTGGAAGAGCTTCTTGAACGAATTGCCGCCTTTTTTGAATGGGAACACAGAGTAAGGGAAAAGATTAAAGCTTCCATTACATATCCAGCTATAGTTTTATGCGTTGCCGTTTTGGCGGTGATTTTTATTGTTGCTTTTTTTGTTCCGGTTTTTAGCAGGATTTTGGTACAGATGAATGTTGAGGTCCCTTTGATTACGAGGATTTTGTTTTTTATCTCGGAGGTACTACGGAACCTTTGGTTTGTGATAATTGCAGGTGCCGGGGCAGGGATTTGGGGAGTGTATAGAGCTGCAAAAAGGAGCTTAAGAGTCCGGCAAATTGTTGACACTTTATTTCTTAAAATGCCAATAATCGGAAGCATGGTACGTAAGATAGTAATTGCCCGTTTTTGCCGGACCGTGTCAACCCTTCTGCGGGTTGGGGTACCTCTAGAGAAAGCCCTTAAACTGGCAGAAAAGACTTCAGGAAACACTGTTGTGGAAGAGAGCATTGCCCAAGCACGAAAAAGTATTCTCGATGGTGAAGGGATGGCAGAACCTTTGAAAAAAAGCGGTGTATTTACCCCCCTTGTTTTAGAAATGATCGTTGTTGGTGAGGAAACAGGTTCTTTGACTGCCATGTTGGACAAAGCAGCAGATATTTATGATGAGGAAGTGGACAACCTATCTTCCCGACTTACAACTTTAATAGAACCGGCACTAGTGATTATTGTGGGTGCAATTGTGTGTGCTATTTTGTTATCGGTTTTTTTGCCTTTGTTCAAGGTGTTAGGAAGTGTGGGTTAGCTTTTAGGTATTTAGGGGAGGGATAAGTATTGAAAAAGACTGCAAGGACTAAAGAGAGTGAAAAAGGTTTTACCTTGATTGAGCTGGTTGTGGTAGTGATTATTTTGGGAATTCTGGCGGTAGCATTGGTTCCAGCAGTTACAGGCAGGGTTGAGCAGGCGAAAGAAAGCCGCTATAAGTCCGATTTAGAAGCAATAGCCACCGCTGCCCGTCTGTACTATATAGATGAGGGCGAATGGCCGTCAGGGTTAGGAGTATTAGGAGCTTATGGAATTAAGGCAGAAATCGAAGACCCCTGGAATAAAAAATATACCCTGAATAAAGAGAACGACAAATTAACAATTAGCAGTGAAAGTAATAAAGGTTCACTGACAATTAGTACCCCTGCTGATACTTGAAATTTAAGGAAGAACACCAGCAAAAAGTCAAATTTACTTTCCGCTTTTCCCATTACTCCCGGAATACGCGGGAGGCCTGGGCTCTGCCCAAAACGGGCTGTCCAATCTGCTTATTTGGGCGGGCCCCAGGAGGGTAACATATACCTCCCGGTTGTATGCCTAATTCTTATCAAAAGCCCTATGTGCCGCACACAGTCGTTGGGGAGAGGCAGGAAACACATCAAGCCAGTATTTAACTTATTCTTTTAATGGGGAGATGAGAAGCCCCATCTTCTATAAGTGGGGGAGCACTGGGAAAATGACAGCTATTTGGTTATTAATTTTTTTGTTTGGGGCGGCAGTGGGCAGTTTCCTGAATGTATGTGCCTGGAGAATTCCCCAAAAAGAGCCTTTTATACTGGGCAGGTCCCTCTGCCCTCAGTGCAAGCACCCGTTAGGAGCAAGAGATTTAATTCCCTTATTTAGCTTTATTTGTCTCCAGGGAAGGTGCAGGTACTGCCACGAAAAAATTAGCCTGCGCTATCCATTGGTGGAATTAATATCCGGTTTCCTTTTTGTAGCCGTGGTTTTGGTTCATGGTTTTTCGTTCTTAGCTGTTGTAAACCTGGTGCTGGTAGGAATCCTTCTCACAGCAGCGTTAATTGATTTGGAATGGTTGTATGTCCCCAACAGATTGGTTTTTTTTGGGCTTATTTGTGGGACAATTCTCAGTTTTCGATTTGGTGTTCCTATAGGAGCTTTAGTGTTTGGGGCTTTTATGGGGACTGTTCCAATGCTTGCCATATACCTGGTAAGCCGGGGTGGTATGGGAGCAGGAGATGTAAAACTGAGCGGAATGATTGGCGTTTTTTTGGGGTGGAGGCTTACTGCTTTAGCACTTTTTCTGAGCTTTTTGAGTGGGGCAGTTGTCGGAATGGGACTCGTTATTATTGGGAAAAAAGGAAGAAAAGATGCCATCCCCTTTGTTCCTTTTCTTGCTTTTGGGGCTGTGGTAGCCTCACTCTGGGGAATAGATATTATTAACTGGTATTTGACCTTTAGTGGATTGAAGTAGTCGTAGGGGAGGTAAAGAGGTGAAGGGGAAACGTTGCTGTAAAGGTTTTACGCTCATTGAACTTGTTGTAACCCTATCAATAATAGCTGTCCTTTCCTGTATTGTTGTTCCTTTTTCCTTTGGAGCTGTAATGAAAAATGAATTGAAAACTGCCGCAAGGATGATTGCTAGCGATATTCGTTACGGTGAGAACAAAGCACTAACGGAGCAGTACAGTTCCTATAAAATCACATTTGTTCCTACAAGCAATGAGTACAGGAAGTATTTTGATAAAAAGAACATCAACAATTATGAGAGGGTTGAGATGCCTCCCAGGATCAAAATGAGTTCTGCAGTTTTTGGCACCGAACAAAAGCTTTATTTTAATTCGAAAGGCTCTGTATTGGTTGGGGGCAGTGTCACCCTGACAGATGGTCGGGGAAACTGGGCTTTTGTCAGGGTGACGCCTGTTACAGGAAGAGTAAGAATTGAGTATACGGAAGAATAACTTTTCCCGGAGGTGTCCGCCGGATGTTCAGGGATGAGCAGGGATTTACGTTAATTGAAATTATTGCAGCCTTTGTTATTTTTACTGTTGTTGCCGTACCCTTATCCCACATTTTGTTGCAGGGTAATCAACTAGCGGAAAACGCTGAGAAAAAGACAGCGGCTTTAAATGTAGCTCAGCAAAAGATGGAAGAAATAATTGCCCAGGGGTATGTGAGAGATGAGGATGCCGGGACTTTTTTTTCTGAGGAGGGCTTTTCATGTACCGTGACTCTTTCACCGGATGTTTATTTGGTCTTAGTAACGGTTGCTGTAACATATTCAGTCTCAGGGAGCGAAAAGACTGTTTCTCTGTCTGCGCTCATGCCTGCAGGTGAATAAAATGTTAAAAGACAAAGAAAGGGCTTTTACTCTAATTGAGGTTGTTGTTTCATCCGTTATTTTGGCCTTGTTCATGGCGGGCCTTTACCAGGTTATTGCCTTAGGTTCTTCCCTTTGGGAACGGGGCCAAGTGAAAATAGATGAACAGCAGAACGTCAGGATAGCCTTAAATCATGTTGTTCGCGAACTGAGGACAGCTCATTCTTACGATATAGGTGTCAAAGGTCCTTCCGATGAACCTCATAATACCATAGAAATGAAGATTCCGAATAGTAAGGATGATTTTCGTACTCACCGCAGCATTCGTTATTATTTGAACGGGGAGAACCTTTTGCGTGACGTGGGTGGTGCAGGGCACAATATTGTCGCTTATGGAATACAAAGTATTTGTTTTTCTAGGGGCAATAAGCCAAATTTGGTAGTTATAAGTATTGTAGGAGAATCAGGTTTTTCTGTTACTACAACAACTTCCATAAGAGTGGACAAGTCTTTTCTCTTTCAAAAGTGAAAATAAAAAGGGAGGGTTTATTGGGGTTGTACCGGGATGAGCAGGGAATGGCCTTAATTGGTGTCATTATGGCAGTCTTGATTTTTTCTTCTTTATGTGGGGCACTTCTTTTTATGGCAGAGAAGGATAACCTTATGGCCAACGATGAGGAAGCTGCCCTTAAAGCTCTTTATGCGGCTGACAGCGGTATTAGGGCAGTTCTTATGGAGATGCAGGATAACCCCGCTATTACTTATCAAAATGTCATGGCAATTTGCAAAAACTTAACCGAGCGTAAAATCCCTGTTGGTGGTGCTGTAATCGACACCATTAAACCAGAATACGCAGGGGACATGGTCAAGATTTCTGCAACCGGCATTTGCGGCAGGGCAAAAAAGGAGCTAATTGCCTATATTTCAATGCCTTCAGAATCAAAACTAAGGCCGTTACTCAATGGTTTCACAGTGGGGAGTCTCCCTGGTTTGACAGTTTCCTCTAATGGGATAATGAGGGGCAACATTTTTTCTTGCGGCGATGTTTGTTTGGGAGAAAGTGCTGCAGTTTTTGGGGATATTTACGCACTGGGCGATGTTGAAATTGGTTCTGAGGCCCAGGTGGAGGGTAATGTTACGGCTCGAGGCACCATAACCTGTGGGGAAAATGCTTCGGTAAAAGGGGAGATCCAACCTTTTTGCGGCTTTATTCCTGAAGTACCTGTTTTTCCGGAATTGGATAGGCGGTACTTTTTTGAACAAGCGGTGGGACAAGAGGGGCATTATTATGGTAAAGACAAAACCTCAAAACACTTTTTCGGGAATGACCTGGTAAATATGTTTGGTGTTTATTATGTGGAAGGGGATGTAGTAATTGCTTCCGGCGGTACGGAGTACTCCGGAAATGCAGCAATATTTGCCGAAGGACGAATTGTAGTTCATGACGACATGCTTCCCATAGATGCCGGCAGTTCCCTGGCGTTAATCAGTGCAGGGGACCTGGAATTAAATGGGACATTTCATGGAGTCATAATTGCAGGGGGTGAGTTAAAGGGGGAGTTGAGAATAATGGGTATTGCTGCTGCAAACAGTATAGGAGATTGTTCGTTAAATGAATTTACATATTGTGAGGACGTGGTTAACGGTTTGGAAAAGTACCTCGCCCTTGATGGTACTCCTGCAAAACTAGAGATTTGGAGGGAATTGTACGATATCTATTGATATATCCTATTCGAAGTTAAGGTTTACCTCAATCTTACACTTTCTACCAGGCATCGGCAGTATTTCCTTGAAGGCGACCTTTTTCTCCGCAGGTTAAAAGCTTGTGGCTAATGAATTGAATATTCAGAACTGTGTTTGGAGAGCGGTGAAGCTGTTGAGCAGCAGGAGGCTGACTTTGCTGGTCCTTATGTCATTGCTGTTTGTTTTTCTTATGAATTCCCCTGTAGGGGGGCTGGCAGGCAGTTCTGTTCCTTTAGAAGTGGAACAGTTGATTAGGAAAGCCTTTGAAGATCATTCCTGGCTTTCCCTGAAGACAGAAAAAGATGTACGTTCATACTGTGAGGCAATTTATTGTGAGGAAATATTAGGTGAAGTAACGGGAGATATTATTGACTTTATCAGCTGTAGCAGTGACTGGCATTCCGTTGTCCTAGTGCAGGATATGGTACTTGTAGAAGAAAAGGCGGAAGAGTTGCAGGTGCTGGTATGGATTTCTTATTTCGATCTGAATTATAAGGATGGTATGCCTGTTTATTCTATCTCCGGAGAGGAGACTATTCTTATACATTTGAAAGAAAAGGAGGAGGGGAATTATAAAATTGCCCGTATCGAAAGGGTAACGGAAACGCCGCAAAGTATTGCCCGGGTGGGGAATTAAATACCGGAGAATTTTATTTTTGTTTTGCAGGCTCAATATAGAGCGGTTTACCAAGGTCTGAGAGTTTTACGTTTAACTAATAAGTCTTGGAGAAAGATACGAAAGCTTATTGCTTCTTTTTTTATTTTAGAGGGTCCAAAGACTCTCTTTTTTTGTCTTCAGGTAGTGGTATACAAAATACAATTAGAAATTCTTGCATTTGGTATACCGTTCGCGGTTCCAGAACTACCATTCACCGTCATCTTTAACCGTTAACCTGCGAATTAATACCTCTCAAGGAGCCGTAGGATTTTATTGGCTCTGCCTGTGATAAAATATAACTGTAACAGTATAACTAAAATTCTACCTAACTCTACTTAACTTTGGAAAAATCCTTGCTGTATCGAAGAAAGAAAAATGAGAAAAATAGGATGGAAAGAGAAAGTTGTGTGGGTTTTGGAGGAGGAATTTCTGTGTTAGATGTTCGGCCTTCCCATCCAGTTATGGAGCGGGTGTGGGATAGGGCAATAGCAGCCCAAAAAAGAATTATACTGCCGGAAACAGAAGACGAACGTACCCTGATCGCTGCAGACCTTATTACCAAAAACAAACTTGCTGTAGTGACTCTTTTAGGAAACCCAGATAAAGTCAGGGAAAAAGCCAAAGCTTGTGGAGCAGATATAGACGGGCTAAACATAATTGACCCAAAGAATTTTTCTCGAATTGATGAGTATGCACAGAAATTTTTGGAGATCAGGAAGGGCAAAGTAAAGTCTATTGAGGAAGTAATGGCATTGCTTGATAATTATCTCTATTTCGGAGCAATGGTGGTAAAACTCGGAGACGCAGATGGAATGGTTGCGGGGGCCAGCAATACTACCGCAGACGTTTTAAGGCCGGCTTTCCAGTTGATTAAAACTGCTCCCGGGATTGGTTTGGCATCAGCTTATTTTGCAATGTTTATTCCCAACTGCTCTTATGGTGAAAAGGGTTTCTTCATTTATGCCGATGCAGGAGGCGTACCGGATCCCAGCGCGGAAGAACTAGCGGAGATTGCTATTACCTCTTGTTTAACAATGAAGAATATATTTGGAATTGAAGAGCCGCGCTGTGCAATGCTGTCCTATTCTACCAAGGGAAGCGCTAGTCATCCTTTGATCGATAAAGTTGAAAAAGCAGCGAAAATAGCAAAGGAAAAGCGCCCTGATCTTTTGATTGATGGGGAACTTCAAGGAGATGCGGCTATTGTGCCGGAGATAGGAAAGAAAAAGGCACCTGACAGTCCTGTTGCTGGAAGAGCAAATATCCTTGTATTCCCTGATTTGAACAGTGGAAATATAGCTTATAAACTTACTGAAAGGTTAGCCGGGGCAGAAGCGTATGGGCCTTTAATGCAGGGCCTTGATAAACCTGTCAACGATTTATCAAGAGGTTGTAAACCGACAGATATAGTAAATGTTGCGGCTATTGTAGCCGTTAAGGCGGAAATCCCGTATGGTACAGCCTGATAATCGAGCAGGTTTGTCTTAGGAGGGGGGAGCAGAATGAAAATTTTGACTTTGAACTGCGGAAGTTCTTCAGTAAAGTATATGGTTTATGATTGGGAGAAAAGAGCAATTCTTTGTCAGGGGAATGTTGAGAAAGTAACCCGGGAGGATTCATTTTGCATCCATAAAGTATATGGTAAAGATGCTTTAAAGATAAAACACTACTGTCCAACACACAAGCAGGCAATTGAGCTGGTTTTGCGGTTAATTGCCAGTCATAAACATGGTGTGATAAGCAGCATTAAAGAGATTAGTGCAGTGGGACACAGAATAGTCCACGGTGGGGAGAACTTTACCAGTTCAGTTATCATTGACGACAATGTTCTTCAGGGGTTTAGAGATATTCAGGACCTTGCACCCTTACACAACCCTCACCATATAACTGGTATTGAAGCAGCCCAGGCCTTACTTCCAGGCGTGCCCCAGGTTGCCGTTATTGATACATCTTTTCACCAAACAATGGCGCCGGAACAATATATGTATGCCACTCCTTATGAGTGGTATGAAAAACATTCAGTTCGCCGTTATGGTGCTCACGGTTCTTCTCATCTCTATGTGTCCCGGAGAGCTGCCGTTTTGCTGGGGAAAGATCCCAGCGAAACTAATGTGATCAGCCTGCATATTGGCAATGGTGCAAGCATTACAGCGATCAAAAACGGAAAGTGCTTTGATACAAGCATGGGTCTAACTCCTTCCGAGGGGTTGATTATGGGGACGAGAGCAGGGGATATTGACTCTGCAATTGTAAAATACATTATTGAAAAAGAAGGTTATACTCCTAAGGAAGTTGACGAAATACTGAACAAGAAAAGCGGAGTTTTAGGGATTACAGGCAAGTACATTGACCGTCGTGAAGTTATTGAAGCTATTGAACAAGGTGACGAACGGGCACAGTTAGCTTTGGATATGGAATGCTACAGGATAAAAAAATATATTGGTTCCTATGTTGCTGCCCTTGGAAGAGTTGATGCAATTGTCTGGACCGCCGGCGTGGGCGAAATGGCTTCAATAATACGGCAAAAATCCATGGAAGGCTTGGAATATATGGGCATTGAAATCGACCCAGAGAAAAACGAGCTTGCCAGGAGCAGAAATGCTGAGTTTGATATCTCTTCTCCGTATTCTAAGGTTAAAATTTTTGCCATACCTACCGATGAGGAACTGGTAATGGTTGAAGATGTTGTGGCTCTTTGTGAAGGGCGTTATGACAACTATACCAATTTTGAGTATTCTTTCCAGCATACTACGTATAGAAACAGGATTAGGGATGAAGAATTCAAAAAAGAACTGAGAAAATTACCCAGAATGGCCAAAGCTTTAGTCAATATACCTGACGAATACGGTGAGAGTGAAGCTTGTGGAACATTAGCCTAATTTGAAAAAAACGTTTTTCTCTTTTTCAAAGCTGTTAAGCCGTTAACAGCTTTTTATTTTCCCTTGTTGATAGCAAAGCACACATTAGCCGTGACAGGAAAAGCCTCATACCGCCCCTTTGGCTTTCGGAGGCAAGGGGGCCGGACAACTTTATGACTCGTCTCATAATCTCCAAAAACGGCACACAACGTTGTTCCGCTGCATATATTATTCTGCTATGGACAAGTTCCCACCTCTGGCGGCGGCAAAGCGGTATTTTCAGAAACGTGTCCCCCTTCATAATACATGGGGGCTTCGAAAACGATTGGAGCTGTCCAATTGTCAAGTGACGAACGGTGGTAAGAAGGGGTTTCTTAGTATCACAGGTAATACTGTACTGAAAGAGAATCTCATACTTGGAGGTCATATTTAATGCATGTAATTGATTTTCATGCTCATGGTTTTCCCGAAAAGATTGCTGATAGAGCTGTAGAAAACCTGGAAAACCACTACAAAGTAAGAATTTCCCACGGGGGGCGTATTTCAGATTTAATGTATCATGCCAAAGAGGGAGGAATAGAACACCTTGTCCTTAGCTCAGCTGCTACAAAACCTGAGGCAGTAAAAGTAAATAATGATTGGGTGGCATCTGTTGCTGCCCAATATCCACGGTTTGTTACCGGCTTTGGTAGTATCCACGCCGGTTTTACTGATTTTGCAGAAGAATTGAGACGAATGCGTTCTCTGGGGTTGAAAGGAATCAAAATACATCCTGATTTTCAGGGCTTTGATATTGATGATGCCCGAATGTGGCCAATATATGAAGAAATAGGGGAGGACTTTATTATTCTTTTTCATGTAGGGGATAAAATTTCAGAGGCTTCAAGCCCTTTAAAACTGGCAAGAGTTTTGGATTCGTTTCCTGGGTTGAATGTTGTTGCCGCTCACCTGGGTGGTTGGTCACGTTGGGATGAAGCAAAAGAATATCTTCTTGGAAGAGAAATTTTTATTGATACTTCCAGTACTTTTTGGTGCTTGTCCAAAGAGGAAAGAGCCGGACTTATGCGTTTACATGGGACAGACAGGGTATTATTTGGTACAGATTATCCAATTACAACGCAAAAACAAGGGATTGAAGATTTTCTGTCCCTTCCTTTGAGTGAAACAGAAAAAGATAATATCCTATACAATAACGCCAGGCAACTGTTGAACCTGTGAACAGTAGGGTGGTGTTTCACCTATCTTTTGAAAATATTCTGCATTACGACTGATGTCTGACGGGGTTGCTTTTTGCCATGTTTCCTTCTCTTGAGGGATTTTTCCTTGCGTTTTTTCGGACATCCCCAAGCTTTGAATTCCACGGCATTTATTTCACGAAGCCGGATTTCAGTGATTTTGCAACCATTTACAAGGATAAGAAAATCCTTGAAAATACCTACGAGAATTCCAGAAAAAGCCCATTTGTCAACAAAGACTGTCACATAGGTGAAAATTATTTGTTTTAATTGATTATTGAATGTTTTTGGTCTGTCTTTTTCCGTTGGAGCAATAACCTTTTTTACTCCCAAATTTACACCTGCAGGGCTTGGAGAAATAGTACCTTGTCCTGATTCAGATATGGATTCAATTTGGGAAGACGCAGAATTGGTTAGCATTTCTGCTCCCGTTTCTAATAAAGATTCCTGTGGCCCTTTATTACTCTCTTCAGAAGTATTGCCTGGGGCAATGACATCCTTTTCTGTTTTTTCTTTAGTTTCTTTGCTTAAATCGACAGTATTTACCGGATTAATAGTATTTTTACTGACTTCACCATCAGTATTTACTTCCCACCAATTGTAATTTATGTTACTAATGTTCTCCATTACATTAATCTCCTTTCCTGATAAGTTTTAAGGAGAGGGTCATAGTATATGCTACTATGACCCATATGACACAGGTATTAGTCGTCGTAATCGTCGTGATGTTTGTCATGGCGACGGTCAGGGCAACCCGGTGCTCTCTTTTGCAGGGAGTCGATTTCTTCCAGGGGAATTTCAAAGATCTTGCAGTCGTCACCAACCAGGATTATGAAATCCTTTCCAACGAAAACAAGAACGCCCTCAAATCTTCCATTGATCTTTACCCACCAAAACAGCTGCTTTTCTAATTGTTTGCGAAATCTGTCTTCAATTTGGTCGTCTCTATCGTTGTCGTTTTTCTTGGTGCGAATTTCTTCATCTACCATCTTGTTATTCCTCCTTTCAATTTT
>LFRM01095467.1_pt1 | contig 18890 bp, 23 predicted proteins | sample 618341 | NCBI WGS metagenome assembly LFRM01 (sample SAMN03654438, study PRJNA283298) | anaerobic digester metagenome | isolation source: pool of bioreactors CSTR01a, CSTR02a, and CSTR03a thermophilic anaerobic... | place: Denmark: Kgs. Lyngby | collected 2014-05-21 | reverse complement strand
CTGGCCGTGGCCCCGGTAATGGTATCGACGTATACCGATTGATGTTCAAGGATCCGGGGGACTATCTTATCTATGGCCGCCTGGAGTATAGTTGGTGTCTCCCCGTTCTCCATATCGACTTTGATATCTACAATAGAATTCTCATCACGGTAACATCGACCTTAATGGGTTCGCCAAGATAAAAACCCTGACCATAACCGGTGTAAGTACCCGGGGCAAATAAGGCTTCCCCCTCCGGTTCTGCTGGTTCCCCTGTACTAGCACAACCAATCGCCCCAAAAACCATCAGTACACAGAGCAGAAGGCAAAAAAGTCTCTTCATAAAACACCCTCCCTCTTGAAGTTTCACTGGTTTAAGCAGCTAACCCCTACACCAGCACCGCCTCCCAGTGGCCCACTGAAACTTATACAATCGGATTTATAGGATTTAATCTGAAAGCATGCAAACTAGTATCTAATGATATCTGAATAATAAATCTTTACTACTCTAATTCTCCATGGGGATTGATAATCCTGCAACAATTCCAAAATTGGGAGCAAGATGTCAGCCCGCCATAAACCACGGTTTACCGCCGGAACCAGGGGTTTTCTTTAACGGGTCTTAAACCATCCCGGCCATTTGTCGCCAATTAGTTAACATATTCCTAGCCCTACCGCCCATATCTGTGTTCGCTTCCCTTTCCTCAACAGCATTTTTCAGAAGGTTATTGAGCCAACAGCTCCTTTACCGCCTCCCACACCCCTTCAATGGCCTTGGCGGCCGGGCCCCGACTGTATTCCACCACCGGCTTTCCCTGTACCAGGGCCTGGTTGACCTCGGCCCGGAAGGGTACCTGACCAACTAACGGGACTCCCCTCTGGCGGCAGTATTCTTCCAGCTCCCTGCTTTTATCGGGCGCCAGGTCATATTTATTGATACAGACAGCCGCCGGTACCTGGAAATACCCCGTCAGCTCCAGGACCCTTTCCAGGTCGTGGCGCCCGGCCACCGTCGGTTCTGTGACAAGCAGGGCCAGATCCACAGAGGCCAGGGAGGCTATTACCGGGCAGCCAATGCCGGGCGGCCCGTCGGTAAGGATATATTGGGCCCCAACCTTCTTTGCCAGTTCCCGGGATTTCTCCCTTACCAGGGCAACCAGTTTGCCTGAATTTTCCTCCGCTATACCTAAAGCGGCATGAACCATAGGCCCAAAGGAAGTTGCAGAAATATACCAGTGGCCGCTGCAATGCTCCTCAAGGGTTATGGCACCGGCAGGACAAATGTAATAACATACCCCGCAGCCTTCGCAGCGGGTGGGATCTATTTGATAGTCTTTGTCTATGGCTCGAAAACGGCAAACTTGCCGACACCTGCCACAGTGGGTGCATAGCTCGGCATCTATCTTGGCCTTAGGCAGGCCGAAAAATTGGTGGACCTCCTGAACCTCAGGCCGAAGGAGGAGGTGGAGGTCGGCAGCATCTACATCACAGTCGGCCAAAACTTTGTTTTTTGCCAAGACCGCCAGGGAACCCACAATGGTGGTCTTACCGGTTCCCCCCTTGCCGCTGATTACGAGAAGTTCCTTCACCTCCCCACCCTCCTTCCTATTTCCCGCCCCAAATTCAGGAAAACTTCCCGCCACTGGGGCAGTTCCTCCACCAAAACCTTCCCCTGGGCATAGATGGCGGCCAAGTTCCGAGAAAAGGGTATCTTTAGGAGCAGGGGCAAGCCCTGCCGCTGGCAGTACTCTTCTACCAACTCGTCCCCCTCGCCGGCCCGGTTGAGGATAACCCCTGCCGGCACCCCCAGTTCCGCCACCAGCCGGGCGGCCAAATCCAGATCGTGGAGACCAAAGGGGGTGGGTTCCGTCACCAGGAGACAAAAATCGACATCTCTTATCGCAGCCACCACCGGGCAGGAGGTTCCTGGAGCAGCATCGATAATCACCGTTCCCATCCCTTGCTCCTTCGCCCGCACCGCCTCCACTACCGGCGGGGCCAGGGCAGCACCAATCTCCAGCTTCCCCTGGACAAAGACCAGCTCCCCCCTCTGCCCCCCCTGTACAATGCCGATCTTACGTTTCTCCTCCCGGAGCGCACCTTCAGGGCAGAGCAGGGTACAACCCCCACAGCCGTGGCAGAGCTCCGGAAAGGTGAGTACATGCCCCGCCAGGACAGCAATGGCATTGAAGGCGCAGACCTCTGCACACCGCCCACAGGCTGTACATTGGCCTTCCTCTACCGCCGGGACTGGTATGGTTACGGCTTCTTCTTCCCCCAGGGCGGGGTGCAAAAAAAGGTGGGCATTGGGTTCTTCCACATCGCAATCCAGGAACTGTACCGGCCCTTCCCCGGCCAGGGCAAGGGCCAGGTTGGTGGCAACAGTGGTCTTACCCGTCCCGCCTTTGCCGCTGGCCACTGCTATCTGGAGCATATTCTTCACCACCATTACTTCCCCTGCCCCTTCTCAATTATCCTCTTCCCCGCCGGCATGGTGGCACAAATCGGCCCCCGTCTCCTGCCTGCCGGAGAGGTAGGCTGCAGCCACGTCCTTAACCAGACCCTTAGCGCCGGTTACCACGGCTATATTATTCTCCTCAAAGAGCTGCCTGGCCCGGGAGCCCATTCCCCCGGCAATAATGCAAGTAATACCCCTTTCAGCCAGGTAGCGAGGAAGGAAACCGGGCTTGTGTCCCGGGTTTTCTATGACCATCTGGTCCTTTATCTTACCCTCTGTAATGGTAAAGATGGTGTACTGGGGAGCATGCCCGAAGTGCTCCGCCACCTGTCCCCCTTCTGTTGCAACGGCAATTTTCATAAAAAAACCTCCTCCTTAATTTGCCAAAATGGGCTGCTAGACGGGATTACCAATGGGGGCAAGTTCTCCTGCTTCCAGGGCAGCAAAAGCCCCGGCTACCGTCCCCCCGGTATGCTGGTAGGCAGCTATCCCCGCTGCCGCCAGGGCCCGTCCTGCCTTGGGTCCCAGGTGGCCAGTTATTACAGCCTCGACCCCAGCCCGGGCCAAAAGCTGGGCAGCTTCTATCCCGGCCCCGCTGGTTCCGGGCTCATTGGCCACCGTTTCTACTTCCCCGGTTACCATCTCTTTGATGACAAAGTAGGTACACCGACCAAACCGGCTGTCAACTTCCGCCTCCAGGCCAGGCCCCTGGGCAGTAACGGCAACCTTCACAACCTTCACCTCCCTCGATCTTGGAAAGGAGGGAAGACCCCCCTCCCCTCCAAGCTCATCTCCTTTGCTACCATCTCTACCAGGGGCCGCGATGACCCCAGCCCCTCCTCAAGCCCAGTCCCAAGGGGCGCCTGTAGGGCCTGTACCTCAGGGGCTGCTGGTACGGCACTATGCAAAAGCCCCGGCCACCGCCCGTCAATGGCCCTTCACCCAGGGGTCCCGTGCCGTCAAAACCCGGCATCAGCCTCACCTCCTCAACTATAACCGTTCCGAAAACAAAGGTTTTCCCCAGCCCTCAACTCGTATTTACTCAGATCAGCAATGATTAAAGTCTCATATTATTATGTGTTATGGACTTTTGTTCAATTAAATTCTAGGATAATATTGGCCATATGTCAATAATAACTTTTCGGCTGCAGGCATATTCCCTTAATTTGTAGGCAAACTAGAACCAAGGAGGTGCTGGCAGTGCAACCCAATACAACCAGTTTAGTTGTCACCGGCCTGGGGGTGGCCGTAACTGCCCTGGGTGCCACAATGCTAAAGGGCGCCACCGGATATGCCGCCATGGGTTTCGGTGCCGCCCATATAGTCCTCGGTATTTTAGATATGTTCCGGCCGACAATTAAGCACTAGATCACCAGCGGGAAGGAATAGCAGTTGTAGCCAGAACGCCAAAAGGGGCGGTTTGCAACCGCCCCCGTTCCTTTCCTGGTGAAGGGCCGTCGTCGATTTTGGACAAGCCCCGGGATTTAGAAAAAAGAAAAACGCCCGCAGGCGTTTCCTAAAAAAATGGAGCCCATGACCGGGATCGAACCGGTGACCTCCGCCTTACCAAGGCGACGCTCTGCCTACTGAGCTACATGGGCATCTGGTTGCGGGGGCCGGATTTGAACCGACAACCTCCGGGTTATGAGCCCGACGAGCTACCAACTGCTCCACCCCGCGTTGTTTATTATGGTGGAGAGGGCTGGATTCGAACCAGCGAAGGCTTCGCCAGCAGATTTACAGTCTGCCCCCTTTGGCCAGCTCGGGAACCTCTCCACATTTTTCCCCTGTCTACCAGACAGTTTAATTGGAGCCGACGACCGGACTTGAACCGGTAACCTGCTGATTACAAGTCAGCTGCTCTGCCAATTGAGCTACGTCGGCTAGCTGGCGACATACTACATTATACCCACTTCTCCTTCAGAAGTCAAGTTCCACATCCTGCAAGTCATCCTACATTTCGTCCCTGTTTTCCAGGTACTTTTCCAGCTTCCTCTTTACCCGCTGCAGGGCATTATCAATGGATTTTACATGGCGCTTCAGTTCCTTGGCAATTTCCTGGTAGGACTTTCCTTCCAGATAGGCCATCAGGACCTTCCATTCCAGCTCACTCAAAATCTCACCCATCTTGGCTTCAATGTCACCAAATTCTTCCCTGTTAATAATCAGTTCCTCCGGATCGGTGATCCGGGTTCCCGAAATAACATCGAGGAGGGTGCGATCGGAATCTTCATCATAGATGGGTTTATTTAAGGAAATGTAGGAATTCAAGGGTATATGCTTCTGCCTGGTTGCTGTTTTAATGGCAGTTATAATCTGTCTTGTAATACAGAGTTCGGCAAAGGCCCGGAAGGAGGCAAGTTTATCGCTCCGGAAATCCCGGATGGCCTTATAGAGCCCAATCATACCTTCCTGAATAATATCTTCCCGGTCTGCTCCCACTAAAAAGTAGGATCGGGCTTTGGCCCGGACAAAATTCTTGTATTTATTAATGAGAAACTCCAAGGCATAATGACAGCCATCTCTAGCCCGTTCAACTATTTCCTCATCCAGCATTTCTTCATATTCGGAGGTGTATTTATGCTGGGCAGGTAGCGTCACTCACATCGCCTCCGTCTTATATATTAAGGAACCATATTGAGCTGGCCTTTCCAGAACCCTTACGGGTAAACTTACCAAGAAGTAGGTAAAACAAATAATGCCTCGTCTAGAAACCGACCATTATACCAGGAGGCGCTGTATATCCACCCCTATTATACCTTAGGCGGCAAAAACAAGTCAAGCTTGTCCCCGGCCAAAGGAGACCCCCTTCAGTTCCCTGGGACCGGTCCTCTTCGGAATACCCGCGGCCGCGGGAAGTAGACACTGTCACTGACTATTTCCCGCCTGATTTCCCTTCCTTCTAAGGTCACTACCCGCTCCACCTGCACCCGGTAACCCGGTGCCCCCGCCTCCTCCTCCAGCAGTTCCCCAGCCGGGAGGGTGGGATCCAAGACATATTCAACGGGTGCTTCTATCTCCTCTATTTCCCCTGTTTCCAGCCGGATTCCCTCCGGTGTCCAGCTTTTCCCCAAAACTGCCAGCTCCAGGCGGTCTTCCCGGATCCGGGCAACCAGCAAAAGGGGGCTGATGCCCCTATTGGCCAGCTTAAGATCCAGGTAATTGTAGACCACCGTCGCATCCAGCCCCAGGGGAATATAGGCGACGGGCCGGGAATGGCAGTGGCGTTCGACAACCTCCATGCCGGCCAGGAGGGCAGCATGAAAGAGGGTAGAGGAAACCTGGCAGACACCGCCGCCAATCCCGGAGACCAGTTCCATATTCACCAGCTCCGGGGCTTCCATGAAGCCATATTGGGGCTCCCGGGGCCCCACAACATCGTTGAAGGAAAGGATCTCCCCCGGCTCAATTATGGTCCCGTCGAGGGCGGCGGCGGCCAGCTGGATATTGACGGCCCGGTTTTCCTCCTCCCGCTGGAAAACCGTTACAGCCTGCCCCAGGATCCCAATCTCACCCAGGGCCAAAATATCCTCCTGACTCGTTGCCGGCGCAATCTCCCGCACCAGCAGAGGAACCTGTCCCGGCTGGAAGTTCTTGATTTCCGCTTCCAGGCGCTCCCAGGATGCCCCCTGCTCCAGCTCCAAACCCTTCCGGCCCGGAATTACAGTCATGGTATCCGGGTCCAGGGAGGCATTCCGGGGCCTGCTGTTTATCTCCCGGGCCAGGGCGGCAAAATATTCCTCCCTCCCCTTTTCATCCACAAGGAGGGAGAGCTCGATCTCCCTGCCCCGCCGCCAAACCTGCCAGCGTTCCCGGACCTGCTCCAGCAGGCTGCCCTTTCTTCCCACTCCGTAGGCCTCCTCCAGGACTGCCCTTCTATCGAGCCTAATCCCTATTTCCTCCGGGATCAGTTCCCAGACCCTGTCGCCATAGTAAAGATCCAGGGGTTTGGTCTCCAGCTCCCGGGCCAGATCTTCAATGCGGCTGGCGGCCTCTCCCCTGGGCAGCCCACCCAGGTAGTGGTTGTGGATCCTCACCCCATAAAAAATCCGGTCTTCAAAATGATACTCAAGTCCCAACCAGAGCCCTGCCAGAAGCAGGAAAAGCAGCAGAGGACCTCCCGCCAACAGCAGCAGCCGGTTCCTGGCCATGGCTTATCCTACTCCCTGGGCCCGCTGTCGCACTATCTCGTACATGAGGAGGGAGCCAGCCACCGAGGCATTGAGGGAAGAAATGCGGCCCCGCATGGGCAGTTTAACAAGAAAATCACATTTCTCCTTGACCAGGCGGCGTATGCCCCTCCCCTCCCCCCCAATAACCACGGCTATGGGGCCGGTCAGATCAGCCTCTGTATAGACCTGTTCCCCCTGGGGATCTGCCCCCACTACCCAGATGCCCTGGCCCTTCAGCTCTTCGATATACTGGGCAAGGTTGGCCACCTGGGCCACGGCCATGTATTCCAGGGCCCCGGCCGAGGCCCGGCCGACTGCCGCCGTCAGGGGAGCCGCCCGCCGCCTGGGCACCACCACCCCGTGGACCCCGGCACATTCGGCGGTGCGGATCAGGGCCCCCAGGTTGTGGGGATCCTCTATCCCATCTAAGAGGAGCAGAAAGGGGGCTTCCCGGCGTTCCCGGGCTATCTGCAAAATGTCCTCCACGGCCACATATTCCTTGGCCAGGGCCTGGGCTATTACCCCCTGGTGTTTACCCGTCAAAGACATCCGGTCCAGGTGCGCCCTTTCCACTTCCTGCACCAGGATCCCCCTTTCCCGGGCCAGGCGCCGCAGCTCCTGCAGGGGGCCGGGCCTGCTGCCTGCAGCCAGCAGAATTTTATTTACGGGCCGCCCGGAACGGAGTGCCTCCAGAACGGCATTCCGTCCCTCCAAGTACTCTTCTGCCACCTCTGACCCTCCCTACCAACACCAAAGTAGATTTGCCGGTATTATTCTACTCCCTGGCCCTTTCCTTTATGACCTGCCACCAGGTCCTCGATCAAAGGGGCCCGGCCGCAGGACATATCCCCCTCATAGCAGACCCCTTCCACCTCACAGCTGGGCCCGGCCAGGGCAAAGAGGCGGGGTGCCACTTTGCGGACCTCGGCCAGCATCTTTTCTGCCAGTTCCCTGATCTCCCACTGGGCCCGCTGGCAGCAGCGCAGGCGCAGGAAATTGTGGAGGCTTCTGGCATTAAAGGTTGCCACCAGCTTCGTCTCACAGGCGTTGGGGAGAATATAGCGGGCATCCTCCTTGGGAACAACTTTCGCCAGCTTGGAGTAGGCCTCCCTAATCTGCTCCATGGTTTCTTCATAAACTGCCAGGGCCTCGGGGTTGTTCCTGATGCTGGGAGGCACAATGAAGGCAAAACTGTCCTCGGCCACATAACGCTGGGACTTCTGGGAATAGGAGGCGATCCGGTGCCTGACCAGCTGGTGGGACAGGGCCCGGCTGACGCCTTCAATGGCAAAGGTAAAGGTAACGTGTTCTATAGGGGAGAAATGGCCCATCTGGATCAGCCTGGTCAGGAACTTGTCCACCTGCTCCGGGCTAAAGTTGTCCATAATTTCCGCCGCCCCCAGGGGAGAATAACAGAGGCGGGCAGCGGCCGCCACCGTCTTTTCCGGCTCCGGCGTGTGGTTGATCAGGGTTACCTTTAACACAGCTCTTCCCCTCCCATCTTTTTCTTCACTGCCCGGGATGGCCGTCGGCCCCCTCGGCAGCGAGGATAGCGATTATCTCCTCCAGCCGGTCCCACTCTCCCTTTAAAAACAGGTAGCCGAGGAGGACCTCCAGGGCCGTACTGTAACGATATTCCATAACCCGGGCCCCTCTGGGGACCTGGCCGATCCTGGCATTTCGCCCCCGCCGGACCAGTTCCCTTTCTTCTTCCGTCAGCCTCCCCAGAAGTTGGGTTAACTTTTGGGCCTGGGCCGAAGCCCGGACCCGCTTGACGGCTTCCCTGTGCAGATCCGCCCCCCGGTACAGGCCCTGCCTGACCAGATAGGTGCGGACAGAGAGCTCATAGACGGCATCCCCTATGTAGGCCAGGGTCTCCAACGGTAACTGTTCTGTTTGCAAGGGCCGGGAAGGGGCCGCCCCGGCCCCTTCTTCCTCCTTCTCCCTCCCGGCCAGGAGCCAGGAGAAAAAACGGCGCCAGTTCTCCATTTTCACCCCTACTTCCGCCGGTAGCGTACCCCCTGGGGGGTATCCTCCAGGATAATGCCCAGCTCGCTCAGCCGATCCCTGATGCTGTCGGCCAGGGCAAAGTCCTTCCTCTTCCTCGCTTCCTGGCGCACGTCGATAATGAGCTGCAGCAGCTCCTCCACCAGGCCGTCGTCGGCAGCCTTTTCCGCCGCCGGCAGCAGGCCCAGGACCTCGCCCATATCCTGGAAGGCCTCCCGGGCCCGGGCCAGGGCAGCCCTTTCCCCCGCCGTGGTGACGGGCTCCCGCAGGAAACTGTTGATCTCCCGGATGAGGTCAAAGAGTACACCTACGGCCAGGGCAGTATTAAAATCATCGTCCATGGCCGCGACAAATTTGGCCACGGCCTCCTCGGCCCGGTCCTGCAAGACACGGGCCCGCTCTGGCAATTCCCCTTCCTGGGAAAGTTCCTCCCCTTTGTCCAAGGCCTGCTCCAGCCCCTCCCAGGCATTCTGGATCCGCTCCCAGCCCTTCTGGGCGGCGGCCAGTTTCTCCAGGTCAAAATCTATAGGGCTCCGGTAGTGGGTGGACAAGAGGAAGAGCCGCAGGGCCAGGCCCGCATACTCCTGGCGGGCCTCCCTAATGGTAATTACGTTGCCCACCGACTTTGCCATCTTTTCCCCGCTGAAATTGACGAAACCGTTGTGGAGCCAGTAGCGGACAAAGGGCTGGCCTGTATAGGCCTCGGACTGGGCAATTTCGTTCTCGTGGTGGGGGAAAACCAGGTCCACGCCCCCACCGTGGAAGTCAAAGGTATCCCCCAGATACTTGTGGGACATAACGGAGCACTCGATGTGCCAGCCCGGCCGCCCCTTGCCCCAGGGGCTCTCCCAGGCGATCTCTCCCGGTTTGGCCCGCTTCCAGAGGGCAAAGTCCATCGGGTTGGCCTTCTTCTCGTCGACTTCCACCCTGGCCCCGGCCCGCATCTCATCCAGGCTGCGCCCGGAAAGCTTGCCATATTCGTCAAAGCGTTCCACAGCAAAGTATACGTCACCGTCGACCTCATAGGCGTAGCCCTTCTCAATCAGGCCCTGGACCATCTCGATAATATCGGAAATATGTTCGGTAACCCGGGGATAGATATGGGCCCGCTTGACCCCCAGGGCATCCATATCATCAAAATACTCGGCAATATATTTTTCGGCAATTTCTCCCGGGGTCACCCCCTCCTCGGCCGCCCTTGCTATGATCTTATCGTCCACGTCGGTAAAATTCTGGACATGGAAGACCTTGTAGCCCTTGTATTCCAGGTAGCGGCGGATGACATCCCACACCACATAGGGCCTGGCGTTGCCCACATGGCAGTAATTGTAGGGGGTCACCCCGCAGACATAAATGCTCACCTTATTCCCTTCCCGGGGCTTAAACTCCTCCTTGGTTCTGGTCAGGGTATTGTAGACCCGAAGCGCCATTTTGTTCCCTCCTTTTCCTTATAAAAAACGGGTCACCATCACAGAGACGGTGAACCCGCGGTTCCACTCTATTTGGATATCTTCATATCCCCCTCAGAGGTACTTCCCCCCGTTTAAAGGGGCAAATACCTGGATACTGTAACGGGTATACCCGGCGGCACCTACTCGGCCATCCCTTTGGGCGCCGCGGCTTCGAGGCGCACTTCGGAGCCCCTCGCACCTGGGGATTACTTGCAGCCAAGGTAATCCCTCTCTGTCAGGGTCAGGACCCTACTCCTCCCCTTCATTGCCTTTGCTTCTGCTTCCTTATTCTTTTATCCTATGTTCCCGGTACCGGAGGGTTCCGGCTCCATCCTATTGGGCAACACCGGCCAGGGCCAGGCTCCGCTTAATCCTGGAGACAACCCGCTCCTTCCCCAGGATGGCTATCAATTCATTGAGCTCCGGGCCGTGGCTGCTGCCGGTAAGGGCTATCCTCAGGGGCATAAAGACCTTCTTGCCCCCCAGCTTCAGTCCCTTGCTGATGTTCCGGAGGATTTTTTTCGCTGCCTCCGGTGTCAAATCCGTTGTGTCCTCCAAAGCTGCAAAGAGGGCCTCCACCACCTGGGGCACCTGCTCCTGCTGGAGGATCTCCTTCAGCCCTTCCTCTTCAAAGGCAAATTCGTCATTGAAGAAGACATCCACATGCTCGACAATCTCCGATATACAGCTGGGATATTCCCGCACCGAGGCCACCACCATTTTGACCCACTCCCACTCTTCAGGGGTCAATTCCTCGGCCAGGTAACCGGCCTTCTGAAGATAGGGAACGGCCAGTTCGGTGATCCTTTCCAGGGGGCTGTTCTTGATGTAGTGGCCATTCAACCACTGGAGTTTCTTCATGTCAAAGACCGCCGGTGCCCGGGAAACCCGGTTGAGGTCAAAGCGCTGAACCAGTTCATCGAGGAGAAAGATCTCTTCCTCCCCCTCCGGGGACCAACCCAGCAGGGCCAAGAAGTTCACCACGGCCTCGGGAAGATAACCCTTGTCCCGGTATTGTTCCACGGCCACATCTCCCTTGCGCTTGCTCATTTTAGACCGGTCCTCGGCCAGGATGAGGGAGATATGGGCAAATTTCGGGGGCTCCCAGCCCAGGGCCTGGTACAGCAGGATCTGGCGCGGGGTGTTGGAAAGGTGCTCTTCTCCCCGAAGCACATGGCTTATCTTCATCTGATAATCGTCCAAAACACAGGCATAGTTGTAAGTGGGAAGGCCGTCGGACTTAACAAGGACAAAATCCCCTATCCCATCACTGTCAAACTCCACCCGGCCCCTCACCAGATCTTCCACCACTACCTTTTCGCCACTGGGCACCCGGAATCTGACCACGGCCTGGCGCCCTTCCTGGCGACATCGTTCCTGCTCCGCCCGGGAAAGGTTGCGGCACTTGCCGCTGTAGCGGGGCATTTCCCCCCTGGCCAGCTGCCGCTGCCGCTCCTCCTCCACCTCTTCTTCGGAACAGAAGCAGTAGTAGGCTTTCTCTTCGGCCAGCAGCCGCTCTGTATACTCCCGGTAGATCTCCAGGCGTTCCGTCTGGCGATAGGGGGCATAGGGCCCACCGACCCCCGGCCCCTCATCCCAGTCTATTCCCAGCCACTTTAAATCCCGGAGAATATTCCTTTCCGACTCTTCTGTCGAGCGTTCCAGATCGGTATCTTCAATTCGCAGGACCATGACACCATTATTCTTCCGGGCAAAAAGCCAGTTAAAAAGGGCAGTCCGGGCACCTCCGATATGCAGGGGGCCCGTGGGGCTCGGGGCAAAGCGTACCCGTATCTTATCCATGCCGGCAAACCTCCTTACCATCCACTTCCAGCTGTCCTGATTACCTAATTATATCACGGCACCGGTAGCAGGGCAAATCCCTGCCTAGGGGCAGTGGCAGGCCTTTGCCCGCAGGAGCACCACCGCCTGGGCGGCAATACCCTCGCCCCTCCCGGTGAAACCCAGGCCTTCCGTTGTCGTCGCCTTGATATTGATCCGGCCCGGTTCCAGGCCCAAAATGGGGGCCAGCCTCTCCTGCATGGCCGCCGTGTAGGGGGCCAATTTGGGGGCCTGGGCAATGATGACCGTGTCGACATTGACGGGGACAAAGCCCCCGGCCTCCACCTCGGCCATCACCCTTTCCAGGAGGAAGAGGCTCCCAACACCCTCCAGGGCCGGATCGGTATCGGGAAAATGCCGGCCGATGTCACCCTTCCCCACTGCTCCCAGGAGGGCATCCATAATGGCATGGGTGAGGACATCGGCATCGGAATGGCCCAGGAGACCCACGGGAGAAGGTATAGTAACCCCGCCCAGAATCAGGGGACGACCCTCCTCTAAGCGGTGGACATCGTAGCCTATACCGACTCTCATTTTGACACCCCCTTGGCCAGCAGGGCCTCGGCCAGAACGAAATCCTCAGGAGTGGTGATCTTAATGTTTTCGTAGGTTCCCAGGACCAGCTTAACCCGGTAGCCCAGGGCCTCGACCAGCATTGCATCATCGGTGACCTGGAGCTTCCTCTGCCGGCCTTCCCTGTAGGCCTCAAGGAGCAGGGGATAGGAAAAGGCCTGGGGCGTCTGGACCGCCCACAAAGAACGCCGTTCGGGGGTTTTTTTCACAAAGCCGGCCACATCGGCAATCTTGATAGTATCTTTAACGGGAACAGCCACCACCGCCGCCTGATATGTACGGACAGCTTGTACAACTTCCCCGATCAGGGCGGAAGGGAAAAAGGGGCGGACTCCGTCGTGGACCAGGACAAAATCTGGATCGGGATCCAGGGCTAAAAGCCCCTGATAAACGGAATCCGCCCGCTGTTCTCCCCCGGGGACAAGCTGGGACACCTTCTGGAAGCCGTATTTGTCAACCACTTCCCTCCGACAGTGGTCGATATCCTCCGGGCAGACAACAATGACTATCTCGTCCACCAGGGGGCTTTCCTCGAAAATAGCAATGGTATGGGCCAAAACAGGCCGGTCGCCCAGCATATGATACTGTTTTTTATGCTGGGCGGACCCTCCCATTCTGGTACCGCGACCGGCGGCGGCGATCAGAGCGACAATCCTGTCTCTCACAACACCTTCTCCTCCGTTTTCGGCTTGGCAAAGATCATCCTGCCTGCCGCCGTCTGCAGGACACTGGTGACCAGGACACCGATGGTCTCCCCGATGTGGCGCTTGCCGCCGTCGACGACAATCATGGTGCCATCGTCGAGGTAGGCCACCCCCTGGCCGGCTTCCTTGCCGTTCTTGATGACATGGACCTCCATCTCTTCCCCGGGCAGGACAACGGGCTTCACCGCGTTGGCCAGTTCATTGATATTGAGGACCGTTACCCCCTGCAATTCAGCCACCTTGTTCAGGTTAAAGTCGTTGGTCAGGATCTTGCCCTTCATGTCCTGGGCCAGGCGGACCAGCTTGCTGTCCACTTCGGCAATATCATCATAATCCCTTTCGCAGATCTGGACCTTAAACTCCAGCTCCTTCTGGATCTTGTTGAGGATGTCCAGGCCCCGCCGGCCCCGGTTGCGCTTGAGGAGATCGGAGGAATCGGCAATATGCCTCAGTTCCTCCAGGACAAAGCCCGGGATGACCAGGTCCCCCTCAATAAAGCCGCTTTTACAGATATCGGCGATCCGGCCGTCGATGATAACACTGGTATCAAGGATTTTGGGCGCCGAGCCCGCCTCCTGCCGGCCCATTTTTTCTTTGCCAAAGCGCAGGTTGCTGAAAAGCTGGTAAATTTCGTCCTTCCTCTTTACCGCCATCACCATTCCCAGGTAGCCCAGCCCCAGGTTGGCAATCAGGGGCAGGATAAAGCCGATGAAGGGTACCTGGGAGAGGGGAAAGCCCAGCAAGTTGGCGATGATCAAGCCGATAATAAGGCCGAGGGCTCCTGTGACGACATCGTAAAGGGGTATTTTCTGCAGCCTGGCTTCACTCCACTGGATCAAGGTCAGGCCCTGGTTTATAACACTGGGGGCCACGAAATAGGCAATCACAGCACCGGCCAGGGTTCCCACCGCCATGGTGCCACCGTAGACGACGGTGTTGCCGGCGAAATTGGCCACCGTTGTTATAAAGGGCCAGCCGTAAAGGGCCAGCTGATAACCACAAATACCACCGATAAGGGCAATGATCATGCGGATTAATTTTCGTATCACTGCCATCACTTTCCTCTCTCGACTTCCCTGTGATCTTTATTATTATACGCTATCATAATACCCTCTGACAAGCACACTTCCCATGGAACGCCTCCTTTACCAAATCTTCTCTCCTTCTCCTATTATTATGACCTGATACTTTACTGCTTAAACCCGGCTAAAGAAAGAAAAACGCCAGTTTATCTGACGTCAGTTGAAGATAGCCTTTTCCCTTGTCTCTGCACGGGTGCAGAGACAAGATGGAATAGCTGTATGGGGAACATCTGCCGGCCTGACACCAGTAAACCTAATTTATTGCTACTCAAAGAGCTCGTCGATTAGACCTTCAGCCTCATCTTCTTCGATGTCCTTGGCCAGCACCAGTTCACTGATTAGGATTTGGCGGGCACTGTCCAGCATTTTGCTCTCACCCGTTGACAGGCCCTTTTCCTTCTTCCGGATGGAAAGGTTCTTGACCACTTCGGCCACTTCATATATATCCCCACTCCGGATCTTTTCCATATTGGCCCGGTAACGCCGGTTCCAATTGGAAGACATCTTGGTTTTTTGGTCTTTGAGGATCTGGAGGACCTTTTGTACCTCTTCTTCATCGATTACCTCACGCAGACCCAGTTTGTTGACACTGTTGGTGGGAATCATTACCTTCATATCGCCCAGGGGCAAATGCATAATGTAGTATTTGCGTTTTTCCCCCAGAACCTCCTTTTCCTCAATAGCCTCTATTATTCCGGCCCCGTGCATCGGGTAAACGATTTTGTCACCAACATTGAACATTAAATTACCTCCTCTGGGCAAAAAGACGCCAAAGTAAGTTAACTATATAATAACACAATCTGGCATTTATGTCAAGAACAATAAATTATATCATTCTTCGTATACCTTGTCAATAAAATTGTTATCAGCCCCCAGGCTATTTACATTGACAATGGCAATCAAGGCTGGGTATAATGGAGGCAGGATCATAAAGCTAGATTGGGTAGAAGTGAGGGATGTAGCTGTGGGCATACACGATTTGCTTTGCAGTGAGTTTCAACAACGGGTAGACGAATGCCTGATCCGCCACCGCAGTATTCTCGACGTACTGGCCAAGTTCCAGGAAGGACCCTCCCGGACCAATCGGGCTGTTACCAAGGCCGTGACCAGCTGTGGCTGCCTGCAGATTAACGCAGGCAAGCAGAATATACCCCTCGATGTCCCCCTCGAAAAACTGGGACAGTATGTAGAGTCACACCTGGAAGGGAAACTGTGCCCCGATTGCAGGGAAATAATTGAGTCAGAGTTGGGAGCAACCCTTTTTTACCTTGCCGCCCTCTGCAACCTTTTGGACATTGACCTCTACGATGTGCTGATTAAGGAGCACAAAAAACTGCAGACCCTCGGGGTCTTTAACCTTTCTTGAGGGTTTTGTCTCCCTTTGGGAAATAAAGGACGGGTAATGGCCTTTCCGAGCCATTACCCGTTTTTCATTTGCTGCTCCAACATTTGCTGCTCCAAAGAGAAATGCAGCTATTATATCCGGGCCAACCAGTGTTCGTAAGCCGGGTCTTCACCGGTCACAACTTTGAAGAATTTATCCTGGAGGGCCCTGGCAATGGGGCCGGCTTCCCCCTTGCCGATGGTTATGCCGTCTATTTCCCGGATGGGGGTAATCTCGGCCGCCGTGCCGGTAAACCAGACTTCATCGGAAATATATAACTCATCCCGGGTTGTATGGGTCTCGACAACAGGATAGCCCAGATCCTCGCACAGGGTCATTACCGAACTCCGGGTAATGCCTTCCAGGACCGTGGGTACAGGAGTGGTAAAGACCTTGCCCCTTCGGGCCCAGAAAATATTTTCCCCCGGGCCTTCGGCCACATAGCCATTGGTATCCAGGAGGATAGCTTCGTCGTAACCGTCGGCAGCAACCTCCATGGCCGCAAAAACCGAGTTTACATAATTGCCGCCAATCTTTGCCTTGGTGGAGGTGGAATTTATATAGCTGCGGTTATAGGAGGAAATCTTGGCCCTAATTCCCTTCCGGAGGCCTTCTTCCCCCAGATAGGCGCCAAAGGGAATGGCGGCCACCATCACCCGGACCGGGACATCCAGGGGGTTCAAGCCCACCTTCTCTCCTCCTCGAAAGACCAGGGGCCGGATATAGCAGCTCTTTAAGTTGTTGACCCGGACCGTCTCCTTAATTGCTTCAGAAATTTCTTCCCTGGTGTAGGGGATCTCCATCCGGAAGATAGCAGCGGAGTCGAAGAGCCGGTCCACATGCTCCTGCAGGCGGAATACCGCCGCACCGCCGTCTTTGGTCCCATAGGCCCGGATGCCCTCAAAGATACTGGTACCATAGTGGAGGGCATGGGTCATAACATGGACCCGGGCCTGATCCCAGGGGACAAAACTGCCGTCCAACCAAATCTTTTCTGCTTGCACTTTGTCCTCTACCCCCTTTATTAATTTGCCCTTTAGGATATTTTTCTATTTATTCTGCCCCTCCTACCAAATACCTTCCCCGGGAAAAACAAAAAGGGCAATTTTCATACAGTTTCTTTACCAGCCCCTTTCCCCCGGCACTGCCGGCAGTAATCCAAGAGGAGCCCTGCCACTCCCTCAATATCGGTGAAGGCAAAGGTGGGAACATCCAGGTCCAGGGGAGAATCTGCGACTGCCCCAATTAAATATCCGGGCGGTGCCAGCAGTTTTGCCGGAAACCCCTGGCGGAAGACCTGCAGCTTGGGGTAGGGGGCTCCCTTGTAGCCTTCCGCCAAGACCAGATCATAATCCCCCAGGCCTTCCACTATTTCCTCCAGGGAAAGCTCTCCTTCCAGCCGGCGGATCAGGGCAAATTTTTGGGGGGTGGAAAGGGCCACGGCATCGGCGCCAGCCCTGGCCAGGCGCCAGGTATCCTTTCCCGGCTGGTCCAGGGAAAAGTCGCCGTGAAAATGTTTTAGATAGGCTGCCCGTAAACCCCGCTCCTTCAGCCGGGGCAGCAATTTCTCCAGGAAGGTAGTTTTCCCCACCCCCGACGGTCCCACCACCAATACCACTGGGATCATATCATTTTTCTCCTCCCTATGGGTTGATTACGTGCTAACCTGCCCTTTTCGGGCCAAGAAAAGGGCCCTGGGTGGGCGGGCTTCCTGCGCCCTTCCCCTACTCCAGGACCTTGGTAATCACGGTCACAAAGTTTTTATTGCGGGCCAACCTGTGTTCCTGGGTGCGGAGGATTAAATAGGAAGCCACCAGCAGGATAAGGCCGAGGAAAATCCCCGGGGCCTCCGTATTGCCAAGCTGCCAGGTCCGCCCCAGCCACTGGCCCAGGCCAAAACCCAGGAAAAAGTTGATCAGGGGAACAACATAGGCAAGAAAGGCAGCCAGCAGAACCCCCCCGGCGGAGGTTTCCAGCTGCACCCGGTCCCCCTCCCGGGCCCCGATGGGATTTTGCGCCACAACCGTCAATTCCCGGGCAGGTTCCAAGGCGTGGAGACCGCCGCACTGGCCGCAGTTACTGCAGATAGTGTGGCGCCGGGTCTGCACCCGGGCCCTATCGCCCATGGTTTCCACAACTACTCCGACCTGCTCCACCTCAACTCCCCCTTCTTAACAGGCAGCAAGCAGTAGTAGGATAATTCCAGCGGTAATTATAATGGGAAGGATCCTTTGCCACCACTGATTTTCGGGAGGATCGGAGAGAACAAGGCGTTCAACCCGCCGGGACAGTAAACCAGCCCGCTGCTTGCCCAAAATAGCCACCCCCGGCTGCCTGAAGGCAACGGCACCCCTCTGGCGCATCAGGCGACCCAGTTTCACCAGGGACTGGGCCAGCACCAGGGGCTCTCGGGTAAGCCTCCGGGCATAATCGTCACAGGCCTTTTCCCGTTCCCACATGAATCTCCTGTAAGATAGGTAGCCTGCAGGATTGAAGGCCATCAGGTCCCGGCAGACAACCAACAGCCAGCCAAAGAAATAATCCCAGCCGGCCAAATGCCCCAGTTCATGGGCCAAAACCGCCTCCAATTCCTCCCTGGTTAGATTCTCCAGCAGTTCCCGGGATACGGCAATCCTGGCTTCATGGAAGCCGAAGGTAAAGCAGACGGGATAACCCTTGCCCTGGCACCAATAAAGGCGGGGTGGGTTCAGGCCTGCTTCCCCGGCCAACCTGGCGACTATTCCTTCCAGTTCCGGTGCTTCCCCCACTGCCACAGGCCTGCACCGGCGGACCAGGAAGTAATAACTGATGAGGCGGAAACCAACCCGTAAACAACCGAGGCCAAAAACAAGCAGGAAGAATAATCCCCAGTAGGGGCTGAGCCGGCCGCTCAGCCTGCAGAGGAGACGTTCTAGCTGAAACCACAGCAGGTTGCCCTGGCTGCAGCCCTGCCCGGACATGGGGCAGAGAAAGAGATAGCCGATAACGGGCAGCAACAAGGGCAGCATGAAAAGCCAGGCCCGCAAGCGGGGATCCCCAATGGAGAAAACTTTGACTGCCATTGCTACCAGGACGTAAACTACAGCTGCAGTGAGGAGGGTATAGAGGATATATATGGTTAAGTCAAAGTTTTCCAAAAAAGTCAACATTCTTACTCGACCTTTCTTTTCTCAGCAATCAGGGCTTCCAGGCGATCCAGCTGTTCCTCATCTTCCACCTGCTCCAGCCGGTTTAAAAA
>LFRM01337016.1_pt1 | contig 18899 bp, 19 predicted proteins | sample 618341 | NCBI WGS metagenome assembly LFRM01 (sample SAMN03654438, study PRJNA283298) | anaerobic digester metagenome | isolation source: pool of bioreactors CSTR01a, CSTR02a, and CSTR03a thermophilic anaerobic... | place: Denmark: Kgs. Lyngby | collected 2014-05-21 | reverse complement strand
TGGATTCGTTAGCTATATCCTTTACTTTCTGGACCAGTTCCCTTATTTCCACAGTAAAACCCCCTAACCTTTCATCATCAATCTGGGCAGTGTCAAGACCAACCCGGGGAAAAACGCGATAAGGAGTACCGCCACCAACAACGCTACATAGAAAGGTAGTAGCTCCTTGGTCACATCGCCGATAGTCACCTTGGCAACTTCGCAAACGGCAAACAGACAAACCCCCACGGGGGGCGTAACGAGGCCAATCATTAGGCTGACAAGCATTACGATCCCAAAGTGTACCGGATCGATATTCAACCGGGTAATGACCGGAAACACAACGGGTATGGTCAGCATGATAATTGCTATTGATTCCATGAACGTGCCCAGCACCAAGAAGGCTGCAATCAGCAACAACATGACCACGTGGGGGTTATTTGTCAGTGATAGGACAAAATCGGCTACCAATGCGGGTACTTGCTCATAAATCAGGATCCAGGAAAAGACAGATGCTGTGGCAATGATGTACATGACCATCGCCGTGCTTTGAATAGTCTCTATCACCACGTTCCGCAAATCTGACAGACGCAGTTCACGATACACAATACCACCGATAAACAGAGCATACACCACAGCGATAACGGCAGCCTCCGTTGGCGTGAACACACCGCCATATATCCCAACCAAGATAATCAAGGGCATCAATAAAGGCAAGAAGGATTCCTTCAGCGCCGCCCAAATCTCCCCAAAGCTAGAACGTTCATACCTTGGATAATTCCGCTTGTTGGAGATAACAACCGTCACCACCATCATTGACAGGGCCATCAACAGTCCCGGAATGACTCCTCCCATGAACATCGCACCAACAGACTGGCCAGTAGCCACGGCGTAAATTACGGCCGCAATGCTCGGAGGGATGATGGGGCTAATGGTTGAAGACGCGGCCGTGATCGCGGCACTAAAATCCGGATCATAGCCATCATTAGTCATGGCTTCGATCTCGATTTTTCCGAGCCCCGCCGCATCCGCGACGGCGGCGCCGGACATTCCGGCAAAAATGACACTGGCCAAGATGTTCACATGCCCCAAGCCGCCCGGGATATGCCCGACGACAGTACGCGCAAAATGGAAAATGCGGCGGGTGATACCACTAGTGTTCATTAAACATCCAGCCATGATAAACAGCGGTACGGCTAAGAGCGGGAAACTGTCAACTCCTTTCAACATGCGCTGACTGATAGCCTCTAGGGGGATGCCCCCCCGCACGACAAAGTAGGCAAGAGAACTAAACCCCAAAGCAGTAGCGATAGGTACACCGACAAGAATAAGCAACAGTAGGCTCAACAATAGCAAGGCTGTCATGAGATCCTCTCTCCTAGCGCAGAACTACTCGAACGAAGCAACTTCCACACATGATGGGCAGAATGGATGATCATACACAAGCCAGCCAGAGGTAAAGGAAGATAAAAAAGACCCATCGGCATCTTCGCCGCAGGCGTTGGCATGGGCCAGGTGAGTCTCACCATTCTGAAACCACCGACCACCAAATAAATCGCAAACACGACCCCAAGGAGTTCAATCAGGGCCTCAAGAATCCGCCTTGAGCCGGGATGAAGGGCATTGAGAATAAGCTCCACCCGAATTAAGGCGCGGCCCTTACTCAGCCAGGCCGCCCCGATGAAGGTCAACCAGACTAGCGCGAAGCGAGCTATCTCCTCTACCCAAATGAGGGAAAATCTGATCACATAACGGAAAATGACGCCGCTAAAAAGGGCCACAGTAATTACTAAGAGGCATAACGCGCATATGAGCAGCTCGAAATTGTCTGCGATCTTGCGCATAGCTCCCATCCTTCGTTCACCTCCTTAAATAAGGGGGCGGGCAATCCGCCCCCCTATTCATTCCGTCCCCGCCAGGATTTCGTCCAGCAAGCTGCCAAAGCGTTCTCCGTATCGTTTGTACACAGCCTGGGCCTTCTCCCGGAAGGGTTCGATATCGGGATCAGAAACAATCATTCCCTTGGCCTGCAACTCACTAACCAGGCGCTCATCGTCACTGGCAATCCGGTTCCGGTGGAAGACCTTAGCCTCGTGTGCGGCTTCCATGATGGCATCTTGGTGCTCCTTGGAAAGCGACTGCCAAAACCGTTCACTCACGAGTAACGGTAGTGGTGAATACTGGTGACGAGTCAAGGAAAGGTATCTTTGCACTTCATACAAGCCGGCCTGAGCAATGACCGTCAGGGGGTTTTCCTGAGCATCAATTGTTCCCTGCTGCAGAGCCAGATACACCTCCGGCCAAGCCATGGGCGTCACCTGGGCCTCCATAGCCTGGAAAGTGGCGATCGACATCTCCCAATTGGGAACACGGATCTTGAGTCCCACCAGGTCTTCAGGCTTTTCAATTGGCCTGCGGCCGTTTGTCACATTGCGGAACCCATTCTCCCAAAAAGCAAGCACCCTAATCCCCTTAGGCGGAAGGGGTTCAACCAGCCTTTGCCCGACTGGTCCATCCAACACCTTCCATGCCTTTTCGAAGGAGTCAAATAGAAAAGGCATCTCCAACACGTTCAAATCAGGAGCTAGGGGTGAGATGGTGCCCACACCGGGAGCAGCGAATTGAGATATGTTCAGTTGTAGTTGTTCAATCATGTCTTCATCAGAACCCAACGAAGCCGACGGGAAAACCTGCACCTCGATTGCTCCATCGGTCTTCTCGGCGACCAATTGGGCAAACAGTACCGCAGCCTCATGCCGGGGGTCAGTGGGGTTGTTCCCGTGACCGAACTTCGCTTGGATTGCTTTCGCCGCCGCTCCCCCGCTAACCATCATCATCACCAACAGACAACTTACCGCAAATGCTATGCTTTTTTCATATTCTCACCATCCTTCCTGAATACTCATCCCGTTCTCTTCCCGACAGACTAACGCTTACGTTCCACCTCCTCCCCCGATTATCTCTTTGGCCAGTCGGGTAGTATGTCTTATGTGTCTTTCCATTGCCTCTTGTGCTCCCCGCCCATCCCGCTCCAACAGTCTTTGGTAAATCTCCCAATGGCCGGCAATGGACTTGTCGCCCTCCCCAGGAAGATTCAGAATCATCAACTGATGTCGGCGGATAAGGTCGCGCATGTTCTTGAATACTTGTTCCAAAATCGAGTTGCCAACTACTTGAATGATGATCTCGTGGTAGGTAATATCCGCTTCGGCGAAGGCTTCCTTGTTGTCTTTCTGCTTTTTCATCAGCTCGATTTGCCTGTGCAACAGCCTGAGGTCTTCGGTACCGATTCGTTCTGCCGCCAGCGCTACCGCGGCCGTTTCCAGAATCCCCCGCATCTGCAGCAGATCAGACCATTCCTTGTCATTCAATAGCATGACGCTAGTTAAGGTCGCTGCATGTTGCGATGAGAACAGGCTATCCACAGACGGTTCCTGAACGAAGGTCCCAGACCCTTGCTTTGTCCTGACCAACCCTAGGGCCTCCGCGTATTGCAGGCCTTCCCGCAGGGACGACATGCTAATGCCCAAGAGTCGAGCGAGTTTCTGTTGGGTGGGCAGCCTATCGCCCGGCATGAGCCCATTGTCCTTGATGTAAGCTTCAAGTCGCTCACAGACCTTTACCGACAATTTGTCTGGCTGCAGTGGCTCCACTGAATCCACCCCAATTCTTCAGAACACCAGAACACCTGAGATATTTTTACTTTCGCCAAGATTACTTGTTCTCCTGCCAACAAATAAAAAAGCGACGACCCCGTCTCTCAGGGGATCGTCGCGAACGGAGTACAACTACCCCCTCGCCGCGGTGATCATCGCTGCCACATTGTCTAGCGGCGTGCCCGGAGCCAAGCCTCCTCCCGAACAAAGGACAAAACCACCACCAGGGGCCAGAGAGGCGATGCATTCCTTGGCCTTCGCGTTCACCTGGTCTGGAGTCCCCTCCAAGAGAACCCTTAGTGGATGGAGATTGCCCAGCAAGGTCAAGGCGCTGCCGACCGCGGCTTTTGCCTGGGCAGGATCCACGTCGCCAAAATGCCATATATCCGCACCAAGCTTGGGCAAATCGCCCAGAATGTGACTGAGGTTGTCCTCGTTGTGATAAAGCTTGATCGCCCCGGGGAACTCTCGAAAGATTCGGCTGATGTAAGGTACGGCATACTCGTTGAAATGCTCAGGAGAGATCTGTCCGGGGACGTGTTCGATCATGGTGACTAGCTTAAGCTCCCCCGCAACTCTTTCCAAGGCCTTTAGATAGCTGATAATGCCGTCGGTGATGAACTCGAGGAAAGCATGAACCAGCTGTACATCATCGTAGAAGGCGACGTACAGTTTAGTATGGCCCGCCATCGCCGCAGCCACTTCCAAAGGACCTGTCGTCACTGCACAGCCGTCCAAGTATCCGATTCTCTCCACATACCCTCGGTCCAGGTTAGCGAGCATGTAACGATACTCCCGAAGTGCCTGGGGCATGAGCCCATCCTCCTTAGGATCGATGGGCTTCATTTTCCTAAAGTCGGCAATCTGGTCCATGTAAGGCATCGCCTGGGGCGGATTGTCGTCCGACCAGCGAACTGGCGAGCCGAAGGCGGAAGCCTCGAGGGCAACGCCGTAATCAGGCCATACCCCGGGGATAATCAGACAATCGTCGAACCTGTCTAAGGGAAACAACTGGGAACGCAGTTTAATCTCCACGTCTTGATAATAATCGAGCAGTCTTCTTGCCCCCTGCACCCTGACTAACGCACTGCGGGTGTTCCAAATGGCAACAGGCGCCCGACTTGGCTCCTGATGGCTGAGGGAGGTCAAGAAATCTTGATAGACATTAGCTCTTGCCAACCGCACTGCCCCCTTTGCGCTCTAATTATCCACCCAATACAAAAAGACCCGGGGATACAACCACCGGGTGATAGAGACTCCGTTGCCCCCGTAATGATGACCTTTCGATTTGACCGGGCCACTTTCCTCCGCCAGGAGGCAATCAAATACTCTTTCGGGCAGCGGCGGTAGTCTTCGAGAAGCAACGGGAGACTTTCGTTACCTGGGTTCAGCTCGCAGTCGTCGCAGCAGGGCATAGGGTTCAACCTTGTCTAAGGGCACAACCACCTTGTCGTTGGCGTGGGCAGCCGGAAGAGGATCGCCGTCCAAGCTGTAGAGCAAGATCTGTTGACGCCATGGCGGGCCTGTTGGGGTTAGGATCTCCAACTCCTCACCACTTCGGATGCGGTTGCGCACGGCCACTAAGGCTCCGCCTTGATGGGCGCCTTCCACGACGCCTAAGAAATCGGCGGAGCGAACGCTTTGGCGAGCCCTGACGGCCTGTCCGGGGCCTTGGGGATCGAAATAAAAGCCGGTGCCGTACGGCCGGTGGCTGACTTTTTCCAATTCCAACAGCCACGCCTGGTTTGGCCGGTAGTCCTGCGGGTTGACCAGGTATGCATCGATGGCTTCCCGATAGGTCTTGGTTACCGCAGCAACGTAGTGAACGCTTTTCATCCGCCCCTCGATTTTCAAGCTGTCTAGACCTACCTGGATCAACTCCGGGATATGCTGGATCATGCAAAGATCCCGGGAATTCAAGATGTAGCTCCCTTCAGACTCCTGGATGAGAGGGTAATATTCACCTGGCCGCTTGGCTTCCATCAACGCGTAGGACCAGCGGCAAGATTGGGCGCAATCCCCCAAATTAGCCGATCGTCCAGTCATTTGGGCCGAGAGCAGACAACGCCCCGAGTAAGCAAGGCACATCGCCCCATGGATGAAAGCCTCCAATTCCAGGCTCACCCGGCCCCTAATAGCGGCAATTTCGTCGAGGGTCAGCTCCCGAGCGAGGTTAATCCGCGAAGCCCCCAACTCCTCCCAGAACAGGGCCGCCTCCCAATTAGTGACGTTGGCCTGGGTGCTGATGTGGATAGGTAAGTTGCTATGGCGCTTAGCCAAATTGAAAACGGCCGGATCGGCAACGATCAGGCCATCCACTTCCAATGCCGCCAGTTCCTCTACGTACCCCGGCAAGGCCTCAAGATGCCGATTGTGAGCGAAGATATTGACTGTAACGTAGACTTTCACACCCCGCTGATGGGCTTCGCCCACGATGACTTCGATCTCCTCCCGGGTGAAGTTGCCGGCCCTAGCCCTGAGGCCAAACTGCTGGCCGCCCAAGTAAATGGCATCGGCTCCATAGGCCAAGGCCACCCGGGCCTTCTCCAGATTCCCGGCGGGAACCAAAAGTTTTGGTCTTTTCACAGTGATCGCTCCTCAATAACCGAAACGTCGGCGGGCGGCAACATGTTCCGCAAAGGTACGACTAAAAAAGTGGGTCCCGTCCCCGCGGGCGACGAAATACATGTAGTCAACATCGGCAGGCTCAATTACGGCCCTGATTGAGGCCAGGCCAGGGCTGGCAATGGGTCCCGGAGGCAAACCAGGATAACGGTAAGTATTGTAGGGCGATTCAACTTCTAAGTCTCGATACAAGACTCGGCTGCGGGGCTCATTAACCACGTAGCGAACGGTCGGATCGGCGGCGAAACGCATCCCAATTCGGAGTCGATTGAGGAAAACCCCGGCAATCACCGGTCGCTCTCGATCGTAGATGGCTTCTTTCTCGACGATGGATGCTAGGGTGAGCACCTCATGGAAAGAAAGGGGCCCTTCATAACCTTCGTAGAGGGGGGTCGCCACTTCCAAGCAGCGATTGACCATAATCTTGATGATTTCTTCTTCCTTCTGTCCGATGGCGAACCGATAGGTATCGGGGAACAAATACCCTTCTAGCGTATCGACAGGCATATCAAGGGGGCAGCTATCCCCGTAAACGAGCCCCTTATCCCTGGCAAGGCGCAGGAATCGCTCTTCATCAGCTAGTCCCTTTCGAGCAAGGAGACTGGCTATTTCCTCTAGGTTAAACCCCTCGGGAATGGTAACTTTCGCGGTTGCCACATCCCCCTGGCGAATCTGCGTTAGGAGTTGCAAGGGGGTCATGCCGGGGGAAAACAGGTAATAGCCAGCCTTCAGATCGCTATCAAAACCCAGCAGCCGGGCGACTAAGGCAAACGCCCGGGGATGGCGGACGATCTCAGCTTGGTGGAGCAACCTAGCCACATCGCGGCCTGTACTGCCTGCTGGGATCTCCACCAGCATCTCAACTCCCTTAAGGTCCCCTTCCAACGGCAGCAAGAAGTAAGAAAGGGACAATGTGCAGGCAACCATGACTACAATCCCACTGTAGACAAGTTGGCGCATCCATCGGTGCCAATGGCGGCCAGGGCCGTCATAGAGCTCGAAGTTTAAAGCTTCCTTCGTCTGTGGTTGGATCGACATGGTACTTCCCACACCCTACATGCGTTCTTGGAGCTTCTACTCCTCCCAATCGTCTCCCCAATCATCATCATCTAGCGCACTGACTACCCTCTCGAACTCATCGTCCTCTTCGACCATGACCAACACATCTTCCCCATCTTCATCGACATCGAGACGAAAAGCGACTACTCCCCCATCGGGATCTTCCTCAGGGACGAGCAAAGCATAGCGAACATCGTCCACTTCTAGGATCCGATAGAGGGTAAAGTTGTGCTCGAATCCCTCTTCATCGACTAGGACAATCGTATCTTCATCCATCACCGCACCTCGCCTTTTGACAAGTTGGAATTAGTCTTGCTTATCCTTCCCGGAAAGGTAGTCCCTCATGCGGCGGTCCAGGTAACTTTGTAAAAGAAATCCAGCCGCCACCTGGTCGACAACTGCCCGTCGTCCAGCCCGACTCACGTCAGCCTCGAGGAGCACCCTCTCCGCTTGCACCGTCGTAAACCGTTCGTCCCAGAAAACAATCTCGATTGAAGGCCACTCGGCCGCAAGCTTGCGTTCTAAGCGGCCCGCGAACTCCTGCACATACCTTGCCTCGGGACCCAGGCTGCCATCGGTGCGGCGGGGCAGGCCGACCACAATCTCGTCCACTTCGTACTGGGCAACGAGCTACAGAAGCCGGTTCTCCTCCCCACCGCCCCGGCCGATCGTTTCCACCGGCTGGGCGATGAGTCCTAACGGGTCCGACACCGCAACACCAATCGTCTTGGTCCCTACATCCAAGGCAAGTATCCGCATGGGAACCCCCTAGACTATTTTCAAGGCAAAATCCGGGCACGCCGCCCCGCAATAGCCACAGAGAACACACCTGGCCCTGTCCACCTGGCAGCGACCACCGACCACCCTTAGAGCTCGTGAAGGGCAAGCGTCAACGCAGGAGCCGCATCCCGTGCACCAGTCGTCGATATGCAGCCAGCGGTCTGCCGCTGCCACCGCTTGCCTTATTTCCTGGGGAACGGGCTTTCCCGCGAAAATACTCAGGTTCATCATCAACTCCGCCCGACTCTTCATCCCTAAAGCCACCGACGCCAGGGTTGGGATGGCAAGAACGAATTCGAGGGCCGACTCGACCTTCCCGCTCAAATGCCCACCTGCCAGGGGCTTCATTCCATAAAGGCCCTTGCCCATGGAAGCGGCAAATTCCATCGCCGACAGCATGTCCTCACGGCTCCCATCGACAATCCCCACTCCGGTAAGGTTGATCAGGGGACTGATGATCTCGATCTGAGGATGGGCCGCCGCCGCACGCACTCCCGCCACCGTGTGGGTCGAAATGCCGACTGCCTCCACGAGACCTCGTTCCTTGGCTTCCACCAAATACTCTAAGGCCGGAGCATGTCCCCGCAGAGTATGGCTGGACTCTTGCTCATGGAGGAGGAAGATCTCGATGACATCCCGGTCAAGCTCCCGTCTGGCCCTTTCCAGGCTCTGAGCCATCTCCTCGTAACCACTTGCGTATGATTTGGTGGCAATTATCACCTCCCCATCATACCCCCGCAAGGCTTCGCGGATATGGGGATACGTACCGTAAAGTTCTGCCGTGTCAACGAAATTGACTCCCTGCTCGAAGGCCTCCCTCAGCAAAGCTGCGCCTTCTTCGACAGACAGGTTGTTGTGCAGGGGTCCCAGGCCCAGGGAGCCAAAACAAAGTCGTGAAACCCATCTCTTGCCTAACAAGCGTTTCTCCAAAAAGACACCTTCCTAAACACAAAAACCATGGTCAGGGTCCCTCCTTGGACCCTTCATGGTTCCCAGCAAACCGCTGCTTTGCGACTACTGTTGTTTCGGGCTTGCTAAGGTCGCCAGATAGTGACGAACCAGCTCTTCCAGGAGTTCATCCCGTTCAATCTCCCGGATCAAAGCCCGTGCATTGCGGTGGCTAGTGATATAAGTCGGATCTCCCGACAACAAGTAGCCAACCAGCTGGTTGACCGCGTTATAGCCCTTGTCCTTCAGGGCGTGGTGGACCTCCCTTAGGATTCGCCTAGCTTCGGTCTCTTTTTCCGGGCCCACATGGAACAACATCGTTTCATCCTGGGGTCCCTTAATCATTCTCATCAACCTCCCGCCGGCGAATTTCCTGCTGGTTTCACGTTGACATTTCGTCACCGGCGGCAAAATCCCTCTATTGCCGCCAAACCATTTCCCCGACTAGTTTCCGAAGGGTTTCCTTAGCGGTCCTCAAGGCCTCATCCAATTTCTGCGGTTCTTTTCCGCCGGCTTGAGCCATATCGGGACGTCCGCCACCCGACCCGCCAACTAGTTGGGCCGTCTTCTTAATGATCTCGCCCATGTGGATGCCCCGGCCAACTAGTTCCTTGCTGGCCATACCGAGCAAGACCACCTTGTCTCCGTTCGCTGACCCGAGCACCACTATGCCCGGCTGTAATCTGTCCCGCAAGTAATCGCCCATTTGCCGAAGGGCCTCCATGTCGGCATCTTCCACCTGAGCTACCACCAGGTTAACCTCGTTGAGCTTTTCGGCCCCGACCACAAGCTCATCCCCTCTAGCCCGAATGGCCAGCTTCTGCAGCTTAGCAAGCTTCCTGGCTAGTTCTTCCTTTTCTTTGAGCATGCGGTCAATATCGGTCAGGATGCGATCGGGACTAGTCTCTAGTTTGCTGGCCGCCTCCTCTAGAAGGGATCCTCGCTCCCGTTGGTAGCGCAAGGCTCCCAAGCCAGTCAGCGCCTCTATTCGCCTGACGCCGGCGGCAATGCTCCCTTCGGAAACGATGGTGAAGGGGCCAATCTCCCCCGTGGCTCTCACATGGGTGCCTCCACAAAGCTCCCGGCTGTAATCACCAACGGAGACGACCCTCACTCGGTCCCCGTATTTCTCCCCGAAGAGGGCGATGGCACCTAATTCTTCCGCTTTAGCCATCGGCATTTCCTCCGCCAAGACAGGCAAATTGGCCAGGATGTAGCTGTTGACCGTCTCTTCCAGCTGCTTGATTCCCTCCGGAGCGATCCCTTCGAAATGGGTGAAGTCGAACCGGAGCCGGTAGGGATCGACCAAAGACCCGGACTGGGCAACATGTTCACCCAGCAGCCTGCGCAAAGCTTGATGGAGAAGATGGGTGGCCGTATGATTGCGGGCCGTCGCCTCGCGGGCGTCCCGATCAACCCTGGCCCGGACCAGGTCGCCTACCTCGAGGGAGCCAGCTGTGACCTTGCCCCGGTGGACGATCGCGGCGCCAAGGCGCTGGACATCCTCCACCTTGAACTCCCCGTCCTTAGCGGTGATGGACCCCACATCGGCCTGCTGCCCACCCCCTGTTGGATAGAAGGGAGTAATATCCAGCACCACGTCCACCTGTTGGTTTGCTGCCACCTGGGAAACCGAGTGGCCATCTACCAGCAGGGCGAGGATCTGGGCCTCCCCCTCCAAACTGTCGTAGCCGATGAACTCCGTCTCCAGCCCGAGGGCATCGGCGACGCTGTCCGTCTCATCGCCCAGATAGCCCGTCTTCCGATGGGCAGCCCGGGCCCGCTCCCTTTGTTCCATCATACCTTGGCGGAAGCCTTCTTCATCCACCCTAAAGCCCGATTCGGCAGCAATCTCCTTTGTCAGCTCCAGGGGAAAACCATAGGTATCATAAAGCCGGAAGGCGTCGGCCCCTGAGATTTCCCGGGCGCCCTTGGCCTCCAGCTCCGCCATCAATTCGGTCAATATGGCCATCCCTTGCTCTAAAGTCCGCTGGAACCTTTCCTCTTCGAGCTCGATGACCTTGTAGATGTAATCGGCCCTGCCCACCAGCTCCGGGTAGCCTTCCTTCATGACATCAATGACCACCGCGGCTAAGTCCTTGAGGAAGGGGCCTTCGATCCCCAACAGATGCCCGTGGCGCACGGCTCGGCGCGCAAGCCGCCGTAGGACGTAGCCTCTGCCCTCATTGCCGGGCAAGATGCCGTCATGAACCATGAAGGTTACGCCGCGAATGTGGTCTGTCACCACCCGCATCGAAACATCCTTCGCCTTATCCTCACCGTAGGCGGTCTGGGCAAGCTCGGCCAAAGCATCGATGATGGGGCGCACCAAGTCAATTTCGAAGATGTTGTCAACCCGCTGCAGCAAGGTGCACACCCGGTCAAGCCCCATCCCCGTGTCAATGCCCTTGCGCTCCAAAGGCTCTAAGTTCCCCGCAGCATCTTGGTAGAACTGGATAAAGACCAGGTTCCAAAACTCAAGGAAGCGGTCGCAATCGCACCCGGGGGCACAGTCAGGCCGTCCGCATCCATGTTCGATTCCTCGATCAAAGTGCAGCTCCGAACAGGGACCACAAGGCCCAACGCCGATTTCCCAAAAATTATCCTTCCGCCCCAAACGGACGATCCGGTCCATAGGAACCCCAATGTCCTGGTGCCAGATGGCCTCGGCCTCATCATCATCGGTATAGATCGTCACCCACAACTTGTCCGGAGGAAACTTAAGGTGCTGGGTGGTAAATTCCCAAGCCCATTCGATGGCTTCCTTCTTGAAGTAGTCGCCAAACGAAAAGTTCCCCAGCATTTCGAAAAAGGTGCCATGACGGGCCGTCAGCCCTACATTCTGGATGTCCAACGTGCGCAGACACCGCTGGCATGTGGTGATCCGCCGACTAGGGGGTTCTGCTTTGCCTAGGAAATATGGCTTAAAGGGCACCATGCCCGCCCCGGTGAGAAGCAAAGTCGGATCCCCCGCTGGCACTAGGGACGCGCTGGGCAGACGAAGATGTCCCTTGCTTTCGAAGAAGCGCAAGAAGTTTTCTCTCAGTTCATTGCCAGACCAGCTTGTCAAACGAAACCCTCCCCGGTCTCGTAAACTTTCATTTCTTACCAGTTTCTACCGCAATTTACACCCTTCATGATACCCAACTGAAATTCCTTTGTCAAACAAGTTTCCCTTTGGCCCCCTTCCACCAAAAGGACACCAGCACCCGCCCCACGGCAGTTGCCGGAACAGCAATGAGCAGTCCGAGGACGCCAAAGAGCTCGCCCCCTGCCAGCAGGGCGAAAATGACAACTAGAGGATGGAGCCCAACTCGATCCCCCATGATTTTCGGCACCAGCACACTGGCTTCGAATTGGTTGGCCGCAAGGAACAGAACCAACACCCAAACCGCCTTCCAAAAAGACTGGACTGAAGCCAAAAGCAAAGCGGGCAGGAGGCCAATGATAGGTCCAAAGTAGGGAATGAGGTCAAATAGGCCCGCGATCATGCCGATCAGCAAGGCATACCGGACTCCGATCAGGCTCAATCCCAAAGTCAACATCAGGGCCATGGCAAGGGATACGATCAGCTGGCCCCGGATGAAGCCGTTTAGGACCTGGTTAATCTCCCTCAACAGCTCCAAGACATCGTCCCGGCGGTGGACGGGCACTAAGCTTAGCACCTGGTCCCTTAACAATGATCGATCCCGGAGGATGTAATAGGCTATGATCGGCGCCACGATCAGGCTCATGATCCGACTCAACAAAACGACGGTGATCTCCACTACCCGTTCAGCAAAGGACTCTAAGCCCTGTTGCAGCCTGATAAACAAGTTGGCGATGGCATCTTTAATGGTCAGCGGGACTTCAACCCGCCGCATACGGTGCAACACTCCCTGGGCCAGTTCCTCCCACCGCATGGCCTGCTGCGGCAAAATCATCAAGATTTGTTCAATCTCATCCCGCACTGCAGGCAAGAGCCAAGCAATGACCATCCCCATCAGGACGGCTAGCAACAGGTAAACCAAGAGAATGGCTACTGGACGGGGGATGTCCTTCTCCTCGAGGCTCCTCACCAGGGGATGGGCTAAATAGACAACCAATAGGGCAAGAAAAAAGGGTGTAAAGGCCCCTCTAACCCGATACAAAAAAAGGAAAACGCCCCCTGCTATTAAGAATATGAATACTTGCCTGATCCGCAATGCCCATGACCGCCCCTTTTCATCGCTGACTTTATTATTCACTGAGGCTAACAAAAAAACCACTTCCCGACAGAGAAGTGGTTTGGCAAGGGTGTCCCGTCTACTTGACGATGCCGGCGAGGGTCTTTTCCACAGCTTTTCGTCCCGAACGATAGGCCACATTCAGCTTGTCTGCGCTGCTCATTAGAACTCGACGCGCCTTCTTTCCCCTTTGGATCAAACGACGGCGCAAGATCCTCCCCCCCTGGGGAGTGGTGCGGACCACATAGTATAACGCCAAGCCGATCCCCAGCATGGTTCCGCTTAGCAGACCGCTCCAAAAACGGTTGCGGGCTCCCCTGAAAAACATTGCCTTCACTCCCTTCTCTACCTCCAGGATTATTATGTCCCCAGATGGACGCGCCGATGCCTGCTAGGGAGGAAGGCAAATGCTGGTCAAGCCAACTTCGAGGTGATGATGCCTCCGCCAACCACCACATCACCCTGATACCAAACCGCCGACTGCCCCGGCGTAATGGCCCGCTGGGGCTCGGGGAACTCGGTGATGACCCCCTCGGCCGCCGGGCTGATGGTTGCCGGTACAGGCTTGAGGCTGTAGCGGACCTTTGCTTCCACCTCCATTGGCCCGTCAAGATGGGGGATGGCGATGAAGTTCACATCTTCGGCAAGCAATGCCCGGCCATAGGCAGCCTGTTCATCCCCCACCACCAAGGTGTTGCTCTCCGGCCGAATATCCACAACGTACATGGGAACTGGTGCGCTCAAGCCCAGGCCTTTCCGTTGACCGATGGTGTAGAAAGCGATGCCTTGATGCTGCCCCAAGAGATTCCCTGCCGTATCAACGATAGGTCCTGGACTAAGACTTTCAGGCGCATAGTCCCTCAGGAACGTTCGATAATCATTGTCCGGAATGAAGCAGATGTCTTGGCTCTCTGGTTTCCCAGCCGTCCGCAAGCCCAGGGTCTGCGCCTTTTTCCGGGTATCGTCCTTAGTTAATTCCCCCAACGGGAAAAGCAAGCGGGCCAGCTGCCGCTGGGTCAGTTGGTAGAGGACGTAGGACTGATCCTTGAACGGGTCTTTCCCCTTCATCAACACATGACGTCCGTTAACGACGCCCAGACGCGCGTAATGCCCCGTCGCCAGCTTCTGGGCGCCGAGGGCTATGGACCGCTCCAGGAGGGCGCCAAACTTGATCCGTTGATTGCAGACAATGCACGGATTGGGAGTGCGGCCCTGCAGGTATTCCTCACGGAAATTACCGATGACTTCCTTTTCGAAAAGGTCTCGCAAGTTGAAGACGTAGTGGGGGATGCCCAACATCTGGCAGACCCGCCTGGCATCCTCCACCGCATCGAGGGAACAGCATCCGCCCTCGGCTCCCGAGGAGAGGAATCGGGGCCAGATTTGCAAGGTAACCCCCATTACCTCATAGCCTTGCTCCACGAGCAAGGCAGCGGCCACTGAGGAGTCTACGCCTCCGCTCATGGCCACTACCACCCGCTCATTAGGCATTCTGTGCTTCTTCCTTTTTGCTCAAATAGTCATCGATGGCAATCTGCAGCGCATCAGCCGCCAAATTAGAACAGTGCATTTTCACCGACGGCAACCCCCCGAGGGCTTCTGCCACGTCCCGATTGGTAATGGTTCGGGCCTCCTCGATAGTCTTTCCCTTGACCATCTCGGTGAGCATGCTGCAACTAGCAATAGCAGCGCCGCAACCAAAAGTCTTGAACTTAATGTCCACGATCCGGTCATCCTCGACCTTGATGGACAGCTTCATAATATCGCCACAAATAGGGTTGCCAACCTGGCCCTCACCATCCGCCTGTTCCACCTCCCCCACATTACGGGGATTGGTGAAATGCTCCATCACTTTTTCACTATACATGGCTAACACCTCACTTGGGGGTCCTGCTATGGTAGTGGGCTAGAGGGCGTCTTCTCATACAAAGGCGACATGTCCCGCAGCTTTGCCACTACCTCAACGAGAACATCTAAGACTGTGTCGATCTCCTCTTCAGTGTTTTCCCGACCCAACGTCAACCGCAACGAGCCATGGGCTATCTCCGGCGGAACGCCCATGGCCAACAATACATGGGATGGCTCGAGGGAGCCCGATGTACAAGCTGAACCGCTCGATGCGGCGATGCCGTGCAGGTCAAGATTGAGCAGGAGGGCCTCCCCTTCGATGAAGGAAAAGCAGACATTCACATTATTGGGCAGCCGCAAAGTCGGATGGCCATTAAATCGCACGTGGTCAATCCGCGCCGCGATGCCATCCCGCAACTTATCCCGCAGAGCGGTAAGCTTGGCCGTGCTAGGCTCAATTTCCTCCTGGGCCAACGCAAAGGCTTTCGCTAGGCCCACAATCCCCGCCACATTCTCCGTTCCTGCCCGGCGCTTCCGCTCTTGGGCGCCTCCATGGATGTGGGGTTCAAGCTTGGTGCCCCGCCTTACGTACAGCACCCCCACTCCCTTTGGCCCGTAGAACTTGTGGGCCGACAGGGACAGCAGATCGCAATGGAGTTCATCGACATTGATGGGCAAAATGCCCGCTGTCTGCACCGCATCGGTATGGAAGTAGACCTTCTTCTCAGCCAGGATGCGGCCGATCTCGGCGATGGGCTGGATGGTGCCCACCTCGTTGTTGGCGTGCATGATGGATACTAGGATGGTTTCATCCGTCAAGGCCTCGGCCACCTGGTCCGGATCGACCATGCCGTACTCGTCGACGGGCAGAATAGTGATCCGAAAACCATTCCGCTCCAAGAAATGCACCGTATCCAACACCGCGTGGTGCTCAACGGCCGATGTGATGATGTGGTTTCCCTTGTGCCTGTTGGCAAAGGCAACCCCTTTAATAGCAAGGTTGTCCGCCTCTGAGCCTCCACCGGTAAACACGATCTCTCTCTCGTCAGCGCCAATCAAAGCGGCCACCGTCGCCCGCGCCTCATCTAGGGCACGCCTTGCCTCCCTGCCCAGACTGTAAACGGAGGAAGGATTGCCGAATTTTTCGCTAAGGTAGGGCAGCATCGCTTCCAGGACTTCTGGGCGGACCGCTGTCGTCGCTGCATGGTCTAGGTATATTCGCTTCAATAGGCTCAAACCTCCCCACGATGAATGGTTAACGACTGGCGGCCTCCTCGCACAGGTCAGCGAGAGTCGTCGAGTCGAGCACCTCCGTCATGCTATCCCGCAGACGCTCCCAAAGCAGTCTCGTCGCACAACCCTCAAAGCGTTCACATGCCGGGTCGACCCCATCCTCCACGCACTCCACCGGGGCAATGGGCCCTTCCAAGGCCCTGATTATCTGCCCAATCTTGATCTCACCCGGCGCGAAGGCCAGCTCATACCCTCCCTGGGCGCCCCGCATACTATTGACTAAGCCTGCTCTACGTAGGGTGCCCATCAATTGCTCGAGATAGTGCTCCGAAATCTGTTGGCGCTCAGCGATGACTTTCAAGGGAATGGGTCCTTGCCCATAATGCATGGCCAATTCGAACATGGCCCGCACCCCGTATTTCCCCCTCGATGAGATCCGCATTACTCTGCCTCCATTTAACTAATCCCGAGTAAACCAATAGGGATTGCGTAATAATCATAGCACTTACTCCGAGGGCTGTCAACATAATTTGGCAGATAATCTAGGCGTTTTCCTCAGCGAGAAACTGCTTGATGCGCGCCTCATAACCTTCATCGCTGGGCTCATAGAAGACCATTCCTTGCAAAGGTTCGGGCAGATAAGCTTGGTCAACGCGAGAGTGGGGATAAGCGTGGGGGTACTTATAATCCAATCCGTGGCCCAGGGAGCGGGCCCCTGGATAGTGGGCATCTCGCAAGTGGTTCGGAACCTCGGCCGAGGGGAGATCCTCGACGGCCTGGAGAGCTTTGTCAATGGCCACATAGGCCCGGTTGCTTTTTGGGGCGCAGGCCAGATAGATGACCGCCTGGCTGAGGATGATCCTCCCTTCGGGAAGGCCCACCCTTTCCACCGCCTGGGCGGCGGCATTGGCCACCACTAGCCCTTGGGGATCGGCCAGCCCGATGTCCTCGGCTGCAAGAATCAATAGCCGCCGCGTGATGAAATTCAGATCCTCGCCGCCCTTTAGCATCCTCGCCAGCCAGTAGAGGGCAGCCTGGGGATCGCTCCCGCGGATGCTTTTGATCAAGGCGGAAGCATGATCGAAATGGGCATCACCCGCAGGGCCGTAATCAATGGGTCTGGTCTGGAGGGCTTCCTTAACTAGCTCCACATCGACGACCCGCACCCCATCGGGTCCCGGCGGGCAAACCATGGCCGCAAATTCCAGGGCATTGAGAGCAACCCTGGCATCACCATTTGCTGCCCTAGCCAACCATTTCTTGGCCGGATCAGTCATCTCAACGGCATAGGCTCCCAAACCGCGCTCCTCATCCTGCAGGGCGTCCTCAATGATTTGTTCTAAATGGGAGGGGGTCAGCTTCACCAAGGGGACTACTCGGGAGCGGGAAAGCAACGGTCCATTGACGCTGAAGAAGGGGTTTTCGGTAGTTGCTCCAATGAGGATCAGGGTGCCGTCTTCGACGAAGGGCAGAAGGGCGTCCTGCTGGGCCCGATTGAACCGATGGATTTCATCGAGGAACAAAATGGTGCGTTGCCTGTACAGATGGGCCCGCTCCTTGGCCTCCTCCACCACGGTCCTGATGTCCTTGACCGTGGCCATGACCGCATTCAAGGGATGGAAGTGGGCCTTGGTCATCCCGCTGATGATCCATGCCAGAGCCGTCTTTCCCGTCCCCGGCGGCCCGTAGAGAATCAAGGACTGGAGCAGGTCCTGTTCGATGGCTCGACGAAGCAGGGAACCAGGGCCGATGACCTTTTCTTGTCCGTACATCTCCTCGAGCGTACGGGGCCGCATCCGAACAGCCAGCGGCGCGCGCCTTGCCTCATCCCGCCGATAAGCATGCTCAAATAAATCCACCCTTAACCACCCCTGATTCTACCCAATCCCCAACAGGTCTCTGATCACACAGGCAGCCAGAAAGAACCCGGCTACGGGCGGCACGTAGGAGATGCTCCCCGGGGCTTTCCCCAAAACCCTGAGAGGCTGCTCCGTCGAAAAGACGACTTTGACCCCTTTGTGGACGCCAGCTTCTCTCAGACGGCGGCGCACCGCCTTAGCCAAGGGACAGGTATGAGTCTTGGCGATGTCCGTCACCTGCAAGCAAGTTGGGTCGAGCTTGTTGCCCATCCCCATGGAAGAGACGATGGGCACCCCCCTTTCCCGGGCAGTCAGGATCAGGTCTACCTTCGCCGGCACCGTATCAATAGCATCCACCACGTAATCGATGGGCGAGGCGAAAATGGACTCGGCCTCCTCAGCGGTAAAAAACTGCTGCCGAAGGGCAAGGTCCAGGCGCGGATTGATCTTCCTTAGCCGTTCGGCCATCACCTGCACCTTAGGTTGGCCGACGGTTGTAGTCAGGGCGTGGACTTGCCTGTTGATGTTCGTTGGGCAGATGACATCGTGATCCACCAGCACTAAACCACCGATCCCCGCCCGGGCTAAAGCCTCGGCCGCGTAGGAGCCAACCCCGCCAAGTCCACAGACAAGAACCCTCGAACGGCCAAGGATCGCCAGTCCCTCAGGACCGATAAGAAGTTCTGTACGATGGAAAGGATATGTAG